>Ga0102944_1000582_pt1 | contig 27444 bp, 20 predicted proteins | sample SalPonD_shore_MG_FD_78172 | JGI IMG/M metagenome (GOLD analysis project Ga0102944, IMG submission 78172) | Salt pond soil microbial communities from South San Francisco under conditions of wetland restoration - Salt Pond MetaG... | ecosystem: Environmental > Aquatic > Marine > Intertidal zone >...
CGCCGGCAGGCAGTGCATGAACAGTGCGTCGGGAGAGGCGAGGGCCATCAGCTCGCGGTTCACCTGGTATTCGCGGAAGGCCGCGACGCGCTGGTGCTGCTCCTCCTCGAAGCCCATGCTGGCCCAGACGTCGGTGACCACGAGATCGCTGCCGCGCACGGCTTCGGCGGGATCGCTGACCAGCTCGATACGGTCGTCCGCCAGCCACGAGGGGGCCGGCGCGTACTCCGGCGGACAGCCCACGCGCAGGTTGAAGTCGAACAGCCTGGCCGCGTTGATGTAGGAGTGGCACATGTTGTTGCCGTCGCCGAGCCAGGTCACCGTGCGCCCGCGGATGTCGCCCCGGTGCTCGAAGTATGTCTGTATGTCCGCGAGCAGCTGGCAGGGGTGGCACTGATCGGTGAGGCCGTTGATGACCGGCACGGACGAGAACCGGGCGAAGCGCCGGACGGTCTCGTGGGCGAAGGTGCGGATCATTACCACGTCGACCATCCCCGAGAGCACGCGGGCGGTGTCCTCCACCGGCTCGCCGCGGCCGAGCTGGCTGTCCCTCGGCGAGAGGAAGATCGCCGAGCCGCCGAGCTGGGCCATGCCCGCTTCGAACGACACGCGGGTGCGTGTCGACGACTTCTCGAAGATCATGCCCAGTACCTTGCCGCGCAAGGGCTCGTGCGGTAGTCCGTCCCGCCGCAGGCCCTTCAGCTCGGTGGCGCGGCGAACGATCCCGTGCAGCTCCTCCGTGGAGCAGTCCGTCAGGCTGAGAAAATGCCGTATTGTCATCACCTTCCGCTCCCCCTCCCCGCGGTGGCGCCCGCGTCCGTGAATTCCCGTATCAGCTCGATCACCGTGGTACAGATACGCTCAGCCTCGGCCTCGGTGATGATGAGCGGCGGCAGCAGCCGGATGACGCGCTGCGCGGTGACGTTGATCAGGAGTCCCCGGGCGAGCGCCTCGCCGACGATCGCGGCACAGGGCCGGTCGAGCTCGATGCCGATCATGAGCCCGCTGCCGCGCACGTCCTTTACCGCGGCGTCGTCGGCGAGTGCGTCGCGGAACCGCGCCCGCATGCGGCTGCCGAGGGAGTCGGCCCGGGTGGTCAGGCTGTCCCGCTCGATAGCGTCCAGCACCGCCAGCGCGGCGCTGCAGGCGAGGGGGTTGCCGCCGAACGTAGAGCCGTGACTGCCCGGCTGCAGGGTGTCGGCGGCCTCGCCACGCGCCAGACAGGCACCCACGGGAACGCCGTTGCCGAGGGCCTTGGCCAGCGTCGTGACGTCGGCTCGGATGCCAGCGCGCTGCTGGGCGAGCCATTCCCCCGATCGCGCGACGCCGCACTGCACCTCGTCGAGCATGAGCAGCCAGCCCTGACGATCGCAGATCTCGCGCAGTCCCGGCAGGTAACCGGCGGACGGGGTGACGACCCCGCCCTCACCCTGGATGGGCTCCACCAGGACGGCCACGATGCCGTCGTTCTCCTCGGCGGCGCGCTCGACCGCGTCCAGGTCGTCGAAAGGCACGCGCACGAAGCCGTCCAGCAGCGGGGCGAAGCCCGCCTGCGCCGCGGGGTTGGCCGTCGCGCTCAACGCTGCAAGGGTGCGTCCGTGGAAAGCGCCCTCGGCGACGATGATCCGGGGCAGCTCGATTCCGCGGTTGTGACCGTGGAGCCGGGCGAGCTTGATGGCGGCCTCGTTCGCCTCGGTGCCGCTGTTGCAGAAGAAGACGCGCTCCATGCCCGTGGCGTCGCACAGCCGGGCACCGAGGTCCGCCTGCAGGGGAATCCCGTAGAGATTTGACGTGTGAACCAGGCGTTGGGCCTGGCTCCGGATGGCTTCGGTAACGCTCGGGTGCGCGTGTCCCAGGTTGCACACCGCGATACCGGACAGCGCGTCCAGATAGTGCCGGCCTTCGGTGTCCGTAAGCCACGCTCCAGCGCCGCGCTCGAAAGACACCGGCAGGCGCTTGTAGGTGTGCATCAGGCTGGTGTCCTGGGTCATGAAGAAGCCCCGCTCACTGCGGACAAGGCCCTCCCGGCCCGGCGGCCGGACCGCGACGGCCGGATTGGACCGCTGTCCATGGTTCGTGTCTCGGCAAATAAAAAGGGCAGCCGGCCAGGCTGCCCTAAGCGATTATACCGTAGCGCCGGGGGCCGGCAAGCACCCGGACGCCAACGCTGGCGTCTCAGCTCTCGAAGTTCTTCAGCACGAAATCCCAGTTGACGAGATTCCAGAAGGCCTCGAGATACTTCGGCCGCGCATTGCGGTAGTCGATGTAGTAGGCGTGCTCCCAGACGTCGCAGGTCATCAGGGGGGTCAAACCCTCATGCGTGAGAGCGGAGCCCGCATCGTCGGTTTCCAGGATGTCGAGCTTGCCGTCGGCCTTCTTCACCAGCCAGCCCCAGCCGGAGCCGAAGTTGCCGGCGGTCTTCTCGTTGAACTGCTTCTTGAAGTCGTCGAAGGAGCCGAAGCTCTCGCGGATGGCGTCGGCGACCGCGCCCTTGGGCTCGCCGCCGCCGTTCGGGCTCATGCTGTTCCAGTAGAAAGTGTGGTTCCAGACCTGGGCCGCCTGATTGAACAGGCCGCCGCTTGCCTTCCTGACGATGTCCTCGAGCGGCATGTTTGCGTACTCGGTGCCCTCGATCATCGTGTTCGTCTTGTCGACGTAGGCCTTGTGATGCTTGCCGTAGTGATACTCGAGCGTCTCCTGGGAGATGTAGGGCTCGAGCGCGTTCATCGCATACGGGAGTTCGGGCAGTTCGATTTTCATTCGGGCAACTCCTTGACTTACCGCTGTGTTCCGCGTGGGGGGCAGGCCGGCGAGCCGCGCGACCTGTCCCCATGGGCGGCCGCGCCCAGGCTCGATGCCGTGAGCCCTGGTCGAATGACCCGCCAGTCTAAGCAGCGTGCTCGCGCGAAAGCAACCGTCGCGCCGGCAGCGCGAGGCAACCTGCACGCACCGCCGAAGCCCACGCCATGGCGGAGATTGGGGCGGGCGACCACAAACCAAACCCGGTGTGCCCGGCGGAGGCGGCGGGTGATGTCCCGCCGGCACGTCCGGCCGCGCTCGCCGATCTCCGGTATTCCTCCCGTTGCGCCGCAACGAAAAACGCCCGCGACGGGGCGGGCGTTCCTGCAGGTATCGATGGCCTGATCAGTGGTGGCGCAGTCGATCCTTCAGTTCGGAGAATGGCTGATAGGTCGGATCGGCACCCCCGTACCGCCCTGGACTCTCGGCACGGCGTCCTCGCGGCGCCTCCGGCGATCCCGCCCGTATGGACTGTGTTTCGTCCTCGTGCCGCGTTTCCCACGCGTCCGCGACGATGGTATCGAAGCGATTGCCTCTGAGGTCGATGTCCTGGAGCTTGCGCGGATCCGAGTGCTTTATCGCCATGCTTACGTGCCTCCTTACAGTGGTTACCCACACCACCTACAATAACGAACAGCGCACCGCGTGCTACCCTCAGCCGACGAGCGTGACCGCGCCGCAGATGACGGCGGCCCCAATGCGCCAGGGGGCGGGCCGTGGCGCGGCCGCGCGCGCTGTCAATCCGCCCGGACACCGGAACACGATGCGCCCGTTCTTCCCGATCGATCTCCATCTGCACAGCACTGTATCCGACGGGCGTCTGCGGCCGGCGGCGCTGGTCGCGCGTGCCGCCGAGCGAGGTGTCCGGGCGATGGCGCTTACCGACCACGACACCGTCGCCGGAATGCCGGAGGCCGCCGCCGAGGCCCAAAGGCGCGGCATCGAGCTGCTCAGCGGTGTGGAGCTTTCAGTCACGTGGGGGAAACGGACCCTGCATGTCGTCGGTCTGGGTTTTGACGTGTCCTGTCCGGCGCTCGAGGCGTTGCTTGCGCATCAGGATGGGCGCAGACGCCGCCGCGCCGAGCGCATTGCCCGGCATCTCGACCGTGCGGGGATCCCCGGTGCGCTGGATGGCGCAACCGCGGAGGCGGGTGGCGGGGTACCCGGGCGCGCACACTTCGCGCGGTTTCTGGTCGCCAGCGGTGTGGTCGCGCGGCCCGAGGAGGCCTTCCGTCGATATCTAGGCCGAGGCCGGTGCGCCGCCGTCGCCAGCGAGTGGGTCGGCCTGGAGACGGGAGTGCGGGTGCTGACCGAGGCTGGCGGCGTGGCGGTGCTTGCCCATCCGTTGCGCTATGGATTCACGCGAACCAAATGCCGGGAGGCGGTGGACGCCGTGCGCCGCGCCGGCGGGCATGGCCTGGAGGTGGTCTGTGGCAGCGATGGCCCGGGTGACCGAAGCTCGGCCGCCGCCATGGCGCGACGGACGGGGCTGCGGGCGTCGGTGGGATCGGATTTCCACGATCCGGCGTTTCCCTGGCGAGACGTTGGCCGTCTGCACAATCCGCCGGCGGACCTGCCCCCGATCTGGTCCCATTGGCCCGCGTTGACGGCGATCGCGGCGGAATGGGCCGGCGACGGGCCTCCCTAGGAGTCTGGGCGGTAGAAATCCAGGGGCTCTGGCCGCGAGGCGAGGTCTCAGACAAGGCGCGCTCCGCTGACAATGGCCGTAGCCCTTGCCGAGGAGCGCAACGCCGGCTGAGGGCTCGCCTCGCAGCCCCGCACGGGCGGCTCTGAGGCGCCCGCCGGGCTGCGTTGCGGCTCTTGGAAAGGGCGGCGGGCATTCGCTGCGAGCCGCGCCTTGCCGGACGAGCGCCTCAGAACCGCAGAGCCCCTGGATTTCTACCGCCCAGACTCCTAGCCCTCGTCCCGAAGCGCGTCCCGACGGGCCTCCAGCGTCTCCCAGCGCTCGTAGGCCCGCGCCAGCCTCGCCTCCAGAGCGTTCATCTCGTCGGTGAGCTCACTGATCCGGTCGCCCTGATCCGCGTCGTAGAGTGCCGGCTCGCCGAGCGCGGTCTGCACCTCGCCTAGCCGCTCCTCGAGCGCCTCGATCTCGCCGGGCAGGGCGTCCAGCTCCCGCTGGTCCTTGTAGCTGAGCTTGTCCGGGGTGCGCGGCCCGCGCTGACGGGCCGGCGCCGAGTCATCGCTGCGTTGCTTGCGGCTCGCTCGTCCTCCTTGCGGCTGCGCCGCACCCGACCGCGCGAGCCAATCCGCGTAGCCACCGACGTGCTCGGTGACGCGGCCGCCGTCCTCGAATACCAGCAGGCTGGTCACCGTGTTGTCGAGGAAGGCGCGGTCGTGGCTGACCAGAAGCACCGTACCGCCGAACGCCGCCAGCCTCGCTTCCAGGATCTCCAGGGTCTCGATGTCGAGGTCGTTGGTTGGCTCGTCGAGCACTAGCACGTTGGCGGGCTCGGTGAACAGCCGGGCGAGCAGCACCCTGCTGCGTTCGCCGCCGGAGAGCGCGTGTACCGGGGTGCGGGCCCGCTGGGGCGCGAACAGGAAGTCCGCCAGATAGCTCATCACGTGCCGGGAGCGGCCGTCGACGGTGATCGTCTCGCGCCCGCCGGCGATGTTGTCGACCACGCTGGCCGACTCGTCCAGGCCGGCGCGGAGCTGATCGAAGTAGGCGACCGCGAGACGGGTGCCGTGCCGAACCTCGCCTGCATTCGGTGACTGCTCGCCGAGCAGGGTGCGGATCAGCGTGGTCTTGCCGACCCCGTTGGGTCCCACCAGCCCGATACGCTCGCCGCGATTGATATCCAGGCTGAGGCCGTCGACCAGGACCCTGTCTGCGTATCGGATAACCAGGTTCCGCGTGCGGATAACGAGCCGTCCGGAACGCTCCGCCTCCTGCAGCGATAGATTGGCGGTTCCCTCACGCTCGCGGCGCCCGGCCCGCTCCCGCCGCATGGCCTGCAGCGCCCGCACCCGGCCCTCGTTGCGCGTCCTGCGGGCCTTGATGCCCTGACGTATCCAGGCCTCTTCCTGTGCAAGCTTGCGGTCGAACGCCGCGTTCGCGCGTTCCTCCGCCTCAAGGGCTTCCGCCTTGCGCCGCTCGTACGTCGCGAAATCGCCCGGCCAGCTGGTCAGCCGCCCCCGGTCCAGCTCGAGGATGCGCGTCGCCACGTTGTCCAGGAACCGCCGATCGTGGGTCACGAACAGCAGCGCGCAGGAGAGCGCACGGAGATAGCCTTCCAGCCAGCCGATGGTGGCGATATCGAGGTGGTTGGTCGGCTCGTCGAGCACCAGCAGATGCGGGTCGGAGACGATGGCCCGGGCGAGCAGCGCCCGTCGCTGCACGCCGCCGGAGAGAGTCTCGAACCGGGCGTCCGCCGGCAGGTCGAGCTCTGTGAGCACCTGCTCCACGAGATGGGTGACGCGCCAGGCGTCCCGCGCGTCGAGCTCGGCCTGCAGCCTCTGCAGACGCGCCATAGCGCCGTGGTCACCGTCCGCCACGCGCCGGGCGGCATCGTGGTATCGACTGGCCAGGTCGGCGACGTCGCCCAGGCCGCGGGCGACCACGTCGAAGACGCCGCCCCTCAGCCCGGCCGGCGGAGTCTGTGGCAGGAAGCCGACCCGCAGGCCCTGGCGGCATTCGACGGTGCCGGCGTCCGGCTGCATGCCCTCGGCCAGAACGCGCAGGAGCGTGGATTTCCCTGAGCCGTTGCGGCCGATCAGGGCGACGCGCTCCCCCTCGTCGATGCCGAACGAGGCGTCGTCCACCAGAACGCGCGGTCCGATCTGAAGGGTCAGGTTTCGGGCGGTCTGGAGCAAATGATGGTTCTCCGGAGGATTCGGTCTGCAACCGGGTGCTCGGATTTGGCACCCGACGGAGTGTAACGTGAAGTATCCGACAGGATAGAATACCAGCTCGAGTCGAGTATCCGGCGTCAGGAGACCGGTTTGAACAGCGAAATCAGGAACAAGCAGCAGGTGCCGGTAGAAGACCTGATCGTCGGGCTGTACGTCGTCGAGCTCGACCGGCCATGGCTGGAGACGCCTTTCCTGCTGCAGGGTTTCCCTATCGCCGACGGACAGGACATCGAGGCCCTCAAGCGCCACTGTCAGTTCGTCTGGGTGGATCCGGATCGTTCCGAGAGCAAGGCGCTGCGGCGGCTTCACCGGCCGTCGTCCGGCAAACCGCGATCAAACCGTGCCAGGGCCGACGGGCCGGATGTCGCGCGGCTGCCACCCAGGTCGCGACGCGAGATCCACCGGGATCTGGAGCACGCATTCGGCCGGGAGCCGTATCCCAGTCCCGAGCCGTTCCGGCGCCTGGTCAGAATCGCCGGCGGCGTGCGGCAGCGTAGCCGCGAGGTCGTGGACGAGGTCTTCCGCGATGCCCGGCTTGGCAGCAGCCTCCGGACCGAGAACGCCCGCGAAGTCGTCCGCGATATGGTTTCCGTGCTGTCTGAGAACGCAAGCGCGTCTCTGTGGCTCACGAATCTGAAAAAGCGCGACGAGTACACCTCCATACACTGCATCAACGTCTGTGTGCTCGCTGTCGCCTTCGGGCGGCATCTCGGTCTGGAGCGCGAAGAACTGGAAATGCTCGGGCTCGGTGCGTTGCTGCACGACGTCGGCAAGGTGCGCACGCCGGAGGAGGTCCTGAACAAGCCCGGCCGCCTCACCCCGGACGAGTTCGACGTGATGAAGGCCCACCCACAGGACGGCTACGAGATGATGCGCGACACGGGGCACATCCCGGTCGCCGCCCTGGAGATCATCCGCTTTCACCACGAACGCGTCTCCGGTGCGGGTTATCCAATGGGACTGCGTGGTCGCCAGATCTCTCTGCCGGTGCTGATCGCGGCGGTGGCCGACGTCTACGACGCCATGACCAGCGACCGTGTCTATCGCAAGGGGATGACCGCCGACGAGACCCTGCGCATCATGTTCGAGCGCGCTGCCGTGGACTATGGTCAGGAGCTCGTGGAGGAGTTCATTCGCTGTCTGGGGATCTATCCGGTAGGCAGCGTGGTGGAGCTGGAGACGGGCGCACTGGGCGTCGTCGTCTCGTCCGATCGCGACGCCCGCCTGCGACCGGTCGTGCTGATGGTTCGCACGCCCGACGGCGAGCCCTACGGCAAGCGCCTGCTGGTCAACCTGGCGGCGGTCGCCGAGCGGGACGAGGGTCCGGCCTGCACGGTGCGCCGCGTCGTGCGCGCGGAAGAACACGACGTGGATGTCGCCCGCCTCATCGCGAGCGAGTTCGGCGCATGAGCGATGAAGGTCCAGGGACCCCCCGTCCTGAGGTGTCCTGCCAATGAGCACGCATCCGTACGACGAGCTGGGACCGGCAACGATCCTGGATGCGGTCGAGTCCGTGGGACTGGCGGTGGATGGTCGGCAGCTCGCCCTGAACAGCTACGAGAACCGCGTCTATCAGGTGGGGCTGGACGCAGCGGAGCCCGTGATCGTGAAGTTCTACCGACCGGGGCGATGGAGCGAGCAGGCGATACGAGAGGAGCACGAGTTTAGCCTGGAGCTCGCCCGGCACGAGGTCCCGGTGGTGCCACCGATGACCCTCGGCGGGCGGACGCTGCACGAGTTCGCCGGGTTCCGATTCGCGGTCTATCCACGACGCGGCGGGCGTCCGCCGGAGCTCGACGTTCCCGACGTGCGGGAGTGGATCGGCCGCTTCCTCGGCCGTCTGCACGCGGTGGGTGAGGTAGTGCCGTTCCGGTATCGCGAGCGCATGGACCCGGCGCGTCTCGCAGCCACCCGCGACTGGCTGGTCACGGGCGGCTGGATTCCCGACTATCTGCGTGCCGCCTACGACAGCGTCACCGACGACCTGATCACCCTGGTAGGCGCCGCGTGGGAGCGGGCGGGCGCGCCCCGTTTCCTGCGCCTGCATGGCGACTGTCATCCGGGCAACATCCTCTGGACCGATGCCGGGCCGCACTTCGTGGACCTGGACGACGCGGTGGCCGGTCCCGCGGTTCAGGATCTCTGGATGCTGCTCTCCGGCGATCGGGGCGAGATGGCGATGCAGCTCTCGGACGTGATTGCCGGCTATGAGGATTTCCGCGACTTCGACCGGCGCGAGCTTCACCTGGTCGAGGCGTTGCGGACCATGCGTCTGGTCCGCTTCAGCGGCTGGCTGGCGCAACGCTGGTCGGACCCGGCGTTTCCGGCGGCGTTTCCCTGGTTCGGTGAGCGGCGATTCTGGGAGGAACACCTGCTGGCTCTCCGTGAGCAGGCGGCGGCGCTCGAGGAGCCGCCTCTTTCGGTATGACGGACTGGCGCGTCGAGGTGAACGGTCAGACGTATGCCGTTCGGGTGCGCTATTCGCGACGGCGAACCATCGCGCTTCACCTGGAGCCCGGACCCCGCCTTCAGGTGCGTGCGCCACGCTCGTGCCCGGAGTGGGTGGTGCGGGAGTTCCTGGATGGCCGGCGTGCCTGGATCGCGCGCCACCTCGAGGAACTGCCGCCGCCCGTGCCGGTGCCCCGATTCGTGGATGGCGAGCGTCACCACTACCTGGGGGCGCCACTCGCGTTGCGCATCGCCGCCGGCCGGCGCCGTTTGCACCGGGTCGGGCGCGAGCTCAAGGCGTCGCTGCCCGATCCCTCGCGACGCGATCTCCTCGAACGTCTGGTACGCGAGTGGTACACGGATCGTGCCGAGTGGGTGTTCCACCGCCGGCTGTCGCTCTGGTGTCGGCGTCTTCATCACTGGCGGCTGCCTCCGGCAGAGCTTCGGCTGCGCCGTATGACGCGACGCTGGGGAAGCTGCTCGACCCGGGGCCGTATCACCCTGAACACGCGGCTCGTTGAGCGGTCTCCGGCCCTGATCGACCTGGTGCTCGTCCATGAGCTCTGCCATCTGCTCGAGTTCCGGCATTCGCCGCGGTTCTATGGCCTGATGGAGGCGGCCATGCCGGACTGGCGTTCCAGGGCCGATGCCCTGGATAGGGGGAGGGTGAGGATCGCCCCGGGTGCCGCGTCTAACCGGCCACCATGACCTGGTTTCTGCCCGACTCCTTGGCGCGATAGAGTGCCCGGTCGGCCCGGATCATGAGCTCCTCGAGGTCCAGCGCACCTTCGGCGTCCGCGGCCACGCCCACGCTCACGGCGAACGCAACCCCGCCGGCTGCCTGGTCATCCAGGTGAGCCCTTGAACAGCAAACCCGGATTCGTTCCGCCACGCGGTGGGCGTCTTCGAGGCAGGTTCGCGGCAGCAGTGCGGCGAACTCCTCGCCGCCCATTCGACCGACGACGTCCAGATCGCGCACGGAATCCGACAGCACCGTGGCAAGGCGGCGCAGAACACGGTCGCCGACGGCGTGGCCATGGCTGTCGTTGATCGCCTTGAAGTGATCGGCATCGATCATGAGGAGGACATAGCCCGCGTCGCGGAGCCTGCAGGCGTCGATGGCCTCCTGGGCCGCAATGGTGAACTGTCTGCGGTTGAGGAGCCCCGTGAGGGAATCGGTGCTCGCCAGCCTGCGGAGATCCTGTTCCAGGTCGTGGCGGTCGGTGACGTCGATCAGCGTGATCTGCACCGCACGCGCGCCGCTCCACTCGATCAGCGAGGCGACGGTATCCAGCCAGATGGTGCGGCCGGAGGCCGTCCTGGCGCAGATCTGAGCGGAGCGGTTGTTGCCGTCGTCGCTCTCCCGCCGCGACCAGCCGCGTATCAGGGCCTTGCAGGCTTTCGTGGAGAGGAGATCCTGCAGGCTGCCCTGCGAGCTCTCCGGAGAACCACGGTTCTCCAGATCGAATATCCGCTCGGCGGCCGCGTTGACGAACAGAAGCCTGGCGTCGTCCGGCCGGCAGACGACGATGCCCTGGATCGAGCCTTCGACCAGCTGCCGAAAGCGCCGTTCGCTCGCCGCAAGGGCGCGTTGGGCGCGCTGCTCCGCGGTCACGTCCAGAATGATCCCGGTGTAGACTAACTGTTCGCCGGTCTGCTGGGTCAGCTTGGAGCGGCATCGGATCCAGCGCAGCTCACCGTCCGGCTTGAGAATGCGCCCGTCGAATTCCCAAGAGGAGCGGCGCCGCACCGCTGCCTCCACCGATTGCAGGTAGCGGTCCTGGTCCTCCGGATGTATCGGCAGCTGGCTCCAGTCCGCCAGTAGCTCGGCGGGCTCCAGGCCGCAGAGCTCGGAAGAGTAGGGACTGATGTAGTCCAGCGCGGTGACACCGTCGCGCCTCGCACGCCACTGGAACAGCGCGCCGGGCACCTGCTCGGCGACGTCCCTGAGGCGGGCCTCGCTGTCGCGGACCGCGGTTTCGGCCTGGCGACGGGCGCTGACGTCGCGGTAGAACCAGATGCGTCCCCAGTAACCGCCGCGGCCGTCTGGCAGACCGGAGGAATAGCGTTCGAAAACGCGGCCGTCGCGCAGCTCCACCTCCGTGCCCGCTTCGTGGACATGGGGATTCTCGTAGAAGTGATCGAGGCGGTCGAGGAATCCCTCGGGATCGGCGAGCTGTGGCAGCACGTAGGCCCGGGCCGCGTCCAGTGTCCCGTTGCGGGCCACTGCCTCGGGAATACCCCACATGCTCGTGTAGCGTTCGTTCCAGGAGCGGATCATGCGATCGTTGTCGATCAGCACGACGCCGTCCGGACTGGTTTCCTGCTGAATGCGCAGCAGCGTGTTCTGCTGGGCCAGACGGTCGCTGTCGAGCTTCGAGGTGGTGATGTCGGTTGCGGTGCCGATCAGGCGGGGGCGGCCGTCCGGGGAGGGGGCGCCCAGGGGCTTGGTGACCACGCGCCACCAGCGCTGCACACCGCCCACCGGCAAGCTCAGCTCGAACGTATGCCTGTCCCCGGACTCGAGGCACTGGCCGTATTGCGCCTCGATCGTGGCGCCATCGCTCTCGCCGAGCAGCTCACGGGGGCTCGATCCGATGATGCGCGCCGCCTCGAACCCCGGGGTGGCGCATAACTCCTCGTTGGCGAGCTCGTAGCGCCACGTGCCTTGACCGTCCCGTGCTACTACGAACACCGGCTGGCCGATGGCCTCGATCCCGTCCCTGAGTGAGAGCAGCGGGTTATTATCATCTATCACGCGTCTGGAACCATCCCGAGTTCCGAAGACCGCTGCGGCACAGCCCACTCTGCCGGCCGACTACGCCGGTCACCCCTAAGTGCCTGAATGTAACGACTCCCGGTCCCTCGCGGCCGTTATGTTCGATTGCTCGGCCCGCGCGCCGATGCCGGGATACGGAGCTGTCGTCACGATGCCGGACCGGCCACGGTGCTGCTCGCCGTGTCGGCGGGGAACCCCCAGTGGCGGCGGTCGGCATTCTCCGCCGGTCATTGCATGGATCGATCAGCGTTGCTGTAACGGACCCCTTCCGTCACTGCCAATATAGTGCATGCCGACGCGCCGCGAAACGTGACCATGTTGGCACTTCCGCGGCGGGGCCCTATCCGGCACCGCGGGCGGCGCGCTTGCGGTCCTGTTCCTGGAGCAGTTTTTTGCGCAGCCGGATGGCCGAAGGCGTGACCTCGACCAGCTCGTCCTCGTCGATGTACTCCAGCGCCTGCTCCAGAGACATTCGCACCGGCGGTGTCAGGATGATGTTCTCATCCGAGCCGGCGGCGCGGATATTGGTGAGCTGCTTGGCCTTCATCGGGTTGACGACGAGGTCGTTGTCCCGACTGTGCTGGCCGATGACCATTCCCCCGTAGACTTCGTCCCCGTGCCCGATAAACAGCTTGCCCCGGTCCTGCAGGTTGTACAGCGCATAGGCCAGCGCCTTGCCCCGGCCGAGCGAGATCATGACGCCGTTGTTGCGCCGACCGTACTCGCCGGCCTTGACGGGGCCGTAGTGATCGAACACGTGGAACATGAGCCCGGTGCCCGACGTGGCGGTGAGGAATTGCGTGCGGAATCCGATCAGGCCGCGCGCCGGGATCAGGTAGTCCAGACGCACCCGGCCTTTGCCGTCCGGCGCCATGTGGGTCATCTCACCGCCGCGTTCGCCGAGCCGTTCCATGACCGCACCCTGGTACGCTTCCTCGACGTCCACGGTCAGCAGCTCGAAAGGCTCCTGACGGCGACCGTCGACCTCGCGGAAAATGACCTCGGGGCGGGACACACCCAGCTCGTAGCCCTCCCGGCGCATGTTCTCGATGAGAATGGCGAGATGGAGCTCCCCGCGCCCGGAGACACGGAAACGCTCGGGGTCCTCCGTGTCCTCCACGCGCAGCGCCACATTGTGCTGAAGCTCGCGCATCAGGCGCTCACGGATCTGGCGCGAGGTGATGTACTTGCCGTCGCGACCGGCGAACGGTGACGTGTTGACCTGAAACGTCATGGAGACCGTCGGCTCGTCCACCGTCAGGGCGGGCAGCGCCTCCGGCCGGGCCGGGTCGCACAGCGTGTCGGAGATGGCGACGCCCTCGATGCCGGTGAAGGCGATGATGTCGCCGGCCCGGGCCTCGGCCACCTCGATGCGCTCGAGCCCGAGGAAGCCCAGCACCTGCAGCAGCCGGGCGCTGCGGCGGGTGCCGTCTCGGCTGACGACCGACACCTGGCTGTTGGTGCGCACGCGGCCCCGCTTGATGCGGCCTATGCCGATCACGCCCACGTAGCTGTTGTAGTCGAGCGAGCTGACCTGCAACTGGAACGGGCCGTCGAGGTCTACGTCGGGTGCGCTGACGCGGTCGCGTATCACCTCGAACAGGGGGGTCATGTCTCCATCCGTCACGTCGGGCTCGAGGCCGGCGAAGCCGTTCAGCGCGGAGGCATAGACGACGGGAAAGTCGAGCTGCTCGTCGCTCGCCCCCAGGTTGTCGAACAGATCAAAGGTCTGGGTCAGCACCCAGTCGGTGCGCGCACCCGGCCGGTCGATCTTGTTGATCACGACGATGGGTCGAAAGCCCTGGGCCAGCGCCTTCTGGGTGACGAACCGGGTCTGCGGCATCGGACCGTCAACGGCATCCACCAGCAGCAGCACCGAGTCCACCATGGACAGCACGCGCTCGACCTCGCCGCCGAAATCCGCGTGGCCGGGGGTATCCACGATGTTGATGCGGTAGCCGCCCCACTCGATGGCGGTATTCTTGGAGAGGATCGTGATGCCGCGCTCACGCTCCAGATCGTTGGAGTCCATTACCCGGTCCTGGCTTTCGCCGCGGGTTTGAAGCGTGCCGCTCTGACGCAGCAGCTGGTCGACGAGCGTGGTCTTGCCATGATCGACGTGTGCGATGATGGCGATGTTGCGAAGGTTCTCTATCACGGATTCACCAGAAATACCACGGGGAGACGGCGCGTATCATCCGGATTCCGGGCCGCCCTGTCGAGCCCGGTCGACGGCCCGGCTCATCGCTGCCGCAGAATCCATGCAAGCAGGACGATGATGGGAAAGATCTCGAGCCGGCCCGCGAGCATGAGGACGATGAGCACGAGGGCGGCGGGGGTGCTCATGTGGGCGCCGGTTATGCCGGTGGACAGGCCGACGTTGCCCTGCGCGGAGGCGGCCTCGAAGAATACATGCTCGAGCGGCGTGTCCGCCGGCACGACATGCAGCAGGATCATCACGCCGGCCACCCAGACGAGCAGATACGCGGCGCACAGCAGGGCGGCGTTCAGTGCCAGGGTGGACATCGCGTCGGGCGACAGTCGGCGGGCGCCGAAGGCGATGCGAACGACTTCGTGCCGGGTGCTGCGGAAACTGCGCAGATTCCAGGCGAGATCGCGCATGAGGATCGCCAGCCGTGCCTGTTTGATCCCGCTGCCGGTCGATCCGCCCATGGCGCCGATGATCATGGCGAAGACCAGCAGCAGTAGGGTGGCGGGCTCCCAGTTGGCCACGGTATCGCTCGAGAAGCCCGTGGTGGTCAGAGCGGAGACCCACTGCAGCGCTGCGGTGAACGGGTCGATAATGCCCGCGAAGTGCCAGCGCTCAAGGGTCACGGCCACCGTGCCGGCGGCAAGCAGGAACGCGAAGAGCTTGAGCTCCGGACTGTCGCGGAGAGTCGCGAGCACCCTGCGCTCGCGAAGCAGTCGGTAGTGGGTGGCGAAGCTGGTGGCGCCCAGCACCATCAGCGGGAGATAGATCGCCTGCGCCAGCGGCGGCGACGAAGCCAGGCTGTCGTCGGTAATGCTGAAGCCGCCGGTGGAGATTGCGGTCATGGCGTGGTTCAGCGCCTGCCACGCCGGTTCGCCGGTCAGCCATAGCAGACATACCGATACAGCGGTGTAGCCGATGTAGATGATCCATATGGCGCGCACCGTCGACTTAACGGTGGGCAGGATCTTCTCCTCCCGCGCCTCCGAGAAATACAGGTTGAGCGAGCTGCGCTCGGCGGGGAGCACCGTCAGCAGTAGCAGGATGACGCCGATGCCGCCGACCCACTCCGTGAAGCTGCGCCACCACTGGATGTGCGCCGGCAGCGCGGCCGCGGATGGCGCCACCGTGAGTCCGGTCGACGAGAAGCCGGAGACCGACTCGAACAGGGCCATGACGGGATCGCGGAATGCCTGCATCGCCGCGCGCGCTCCCCCGGCGGGCGCCAGGTGGGCGCTGATCACGAATGGCAGCAGGCCCGCCATGGAAATCAGCAGCCAGGCGATGGCGGCAATGCGCATGGCGTGGAAGCGCTGCATCGGCGGCGCCTGGCGCGTCGTCCAGAGCATGGCCTGGCCGGGGACGACGGTCACCGCGGCAACGGCGGCGAACCCGGTCAGTCCGTACGGCTCGTCGGCCAGCAGGCAGACGGCCATCGAGACGAGCGCCATCGCCGCCGGGGTGTGGAGCAGGAAGCCGACGCCCCGCAGGACCGGGGCGAGGTCAGTCCATGTCGCCGAGGAATAGCGCAAGATCGTCCCGCTTGATGGTCTGGCGCGAGAAGACGATGAGGTGGTCATCCGTCTCCAGCCGTGTGTCCTCGGTCGGGAAGAACGGTTCGGCGCCGCGTTCAATGGAGACGATGAACAGATCCCGGGGCAGGAGCTCCTCGCGCGCAATCTCCTCCAGGGTGCGCCCGGCGAGCGGCGAGTTGCGATCGAGGTCCAGCTCGATGATCTGCTCCTTGTCCTGCAGCGTGGTGACGTCGGTGGCCTTGGGCAGAAGCGTTCGGTCCAGGAGATGCTGGGCGACGAGCACCTCCGGGTCCGCCAGCACGTTCACGCCCAGGCGCTCGAACAGGGGTTTGTGACCGCTATGGTTGACGGTGCTCGTGAGCACCTCCACGTCGTGCTCGCGTGCCAGGAACATCGTCATCAGGTTGGTGGAGTCGTCCGTGGTGGTGGCGATGACGGCATGGGCCTGATCGAAACCCGCCTCGTCCGCCACGCCCTCGTCAGCGACGTCCGCGTGCAGCACGCGGACGTCGTGACGGTCGGCGCAGGCATCGGCCCGCTTCTGATTGGGCTCGACCATTACGACGTCGGCACCCGTGCCGAGCACCAGATCCACCAGGCAGTTGCCGACGGGGCCGGCTCCGACGATTACCACGAGCATGACATCACTCCCGTGCGGATTTGGGCAGTGTGCAGTCCGGGGTCCGCCGGCAGCGGATGTCTGCCAGGGTCTCACGGATTGCCGGCACGTGCTCCTTTGTCAGATACAGTGCCTGATAGGCGGTGACCTCGGCCCGCTCCAGGCGACCTTTTTCGGCCAGCAGCGAGGCCAGATTGTTCAGCACCACGTCGCGATCGTTGTCCACGTCGTCGCTGGCGGCCTCCAGTGTTGCCAGGGCGGTGTCGTGGTGGCCTAGCGCATACTCGGCGTTGGCCTTGCCGACGACGTAGCGGCCATCGTGCGGCCAGCGGGCGGCGGCCGTGCGCCAGTAGGGCATCGAGGCCTCGGCGCCGGCGGCATTCTCGAGGTTCGCAATCGCGGTGAACAGGCGGTCCGCATCGGCGGTCGCGGGCAGCTGACCCGGCGCGGTGACCACGGCCGCCCAGCGCCCGCTCCGTGCCCACGTGCGGTCGAATACCGTGGCATCCACTGGCCTTGCCTGCCGCACACCGGTGTTCAGGATCACAGTGTCGCTGTCGGGCAGCGAGCCGGTGACAACGGCATAGTGCCACCGGGGCCACCAGTTGAAGGCGAGATTCTGCAGGGCAACCACGGGGTGACCCGCTGCGAGCTCCCGCTCGATGGCCGCCATGGTGGGCTGCAGCTTGAACGCCAGCCGCCCGGCGCGCCGCGCCGCGCCCAGCATCTCCGGTGCGAGCGTGCCCTGGCGTTCCGGGATGATGAGCTCGTCACTCAGCTCCGCCGGTGTGGACGGGGCGCCGCTCCAGGTGAGGAGTGCCGCCAGGGTAGCGGGGCCGCAGTAGTAGCTTTCGTCGGGAAAGAAGGGAACACCGCCGAGGCGGACGGCGGTGCCCGTGTCGAGCGTCGTTTCGTCGATGGCGGCGGGGAGCGAGGCGCAGCCGGGGAGCACGAGCGCCGCCAGAACGGCCGCGAGGGCCGCCGGCCGCACGGCCGGCAGCCCTCGGAACCAGTGACTCGGGCTCACCCTGCCCAATACCCACAAATTGCGCATCAGCAAGTCAGTGACCCGTCAGATGCAAGGCGCGATGGCGCCGGAATGGCCGTCGCCCTTTCAAGCCATCGCAACGCCGCATCGGCGCTTTTGCAGGGTTCTGATGCACGATCTGTGAGTAATGGGCAGGGTCTCACCTGACGGTCTTTTTCACGAACGGGAATACGTCCGTCCAGCCCATGATGTCGGTGAACAGCAGCACGAGGAACACGAGCAGGATGGCACCGAGGATCGACGTGCCGCCGGCCGGCATCTGGTCGATGCGATTGGCGATGTGTCGCGCCTCCGAGTCTGACAGTGCTGCGACCCGCATCTGTGCCTCCGCGGGACTCACCCCCATCGCGTGAAGCTGCTGCTGAACGTCGTCGCGCTCCAGCATGGCGTTGAGCTTCGCCCGCGCCTGATCCGCGGACTGGTGGTTGGCGAGAACCTGGGTGCCGATCATCGCCGCGTTGGCGGTGGGAATGGCGACGGCCGTCCCCAGCAGCGCGATGGCGAGCAGGGTCTTGAGCCAGTGAAAGCCGTGGCGAAGCGAATCCATCATCGGTCCTCCGATCTTCGTTGGTGTTTGCGGTGGTTGTGCCCGCCGTTTGCCCCCGACCCTGATGATAGACTCGGATGGGGCCAAAACCCCAGTCGCGGACGCTGATCGACGTCAGCGGTCGCGGGATACGATGTAGCGCGCCACGTCGCGCAGGCAGTCGGCCCGCTCGTCGAGACCGCGCAGGCAGTCCAGGGCCTCATCGCAGAGGCGGGCGGCGAATCCCCTGGCGGCGTCGACCCCCATGAGCGATGTATAGGTGGGTTTGTTCAGCCGCGCGTCGGCACCCTGCGCCTTGCCGGTGACGGTTTCGTCGCCGGTGACGTCGAGAATGTCGTCCTGGACCTGGAAGGCGAGGCCGACGCAGCGGGCGTAGCGGTCGAGCCGGTCCAGGTCCGCGTGCGCCGGCGATGGAGCGCACAGGGCACCGAGGCGCACGCTGGCGCGGATGAGGGCTCCGGTCTTGCGGCTGTGCATCGCCTCCAGGTCCGCCTCTCCCATGTCCCTCCGGCCGACGGCGTCGAGATCTATCGCCTGTCCCCCGACCATGCCGCCGGGGCCGGCCGCGGCGGCGAGTACGCGGATCATCTCCACGCGTCGCGAAGCCTCCGGCGAGGCAGCGCGGCTCAGGGTCTCGAATGCCAGTGCCTGCAGCGCATCACCGACCAGGATCGCCGTCGGCTCGTCGTATGCTCGATGGCAGGTGGGACGGCCGCGGCGCAGGTCGTCGTCGTCCATCGCGGGGAGATCGTCGTGGACCAGGGAATAGCAATGGATCAGCTCGACCGCCCCGGCCGGCGCATCCAGCGCTTCCGCGGGGGCCTCCAGGGCCTCGCCGGCGGCGTAGACGAGCAGGGGTCGCAGCCGCTTGCCGCCGGCGAGCGTTGCGTAGCGCATGGCCTCGTGGAGCGTCGACGGCGCTGTGCCAGTGTCGGGCAGCACCGCCTCCAGGGCTCGGCGAACGCGCTCCTGATAGCCCGGCAGCCGGGATTCAAGCATCGCCGCCATTGTCCTCCCCGCCATCGAAGGGCTGAGGCGCCGCCTTGTCGTCCCGCTGCAGCAGGATCTCGACCTTCTGTTCGGCCTCCTCGAGCGCCTTCTGGCAGGACCGGGTGAGCGCCACGCCGCGCTCGAAGGACTTCAACGAGTCCTCCAGGCTCATATCCCCGCGCTCCAGCCGCGTCACCAGATCCTCCAGCTCCTTGAGCGACGCTTCGAAATCGAAGGGCTCGGCCTGCTCGTTCGCCATGGTGTTCGCACCCTCTGCTTCGGCGGTGCCCCCGCCGGCCGCTAACAGCTGAATCTCGCCGGTCACCCCGCCCAGTGTACCTGCGAGCGGAGGGGCCGCGCACCTGGGAGGGGCCGTATCCGCGCTCGCAGCGTCCGGAGGAGCGCGTTACACTCCGGCCACCGCGTCGCGGGTGTTTAATCGGCAGGGATCACGACACAGAGCATGACAGCGAACTACGATGCCGCCTCCATCGAGGTGCTCACGGGACTCGATCCGGTTCGCCGCCGGCCGGGCATGTACACCGACACCAGCCGTCCCAATCACCTCGCCCAGGAGGTGATCGACAACAGCGTCGACGAGGCCATCGGGGGGTACTGCCGGCAGATCGACGTCATCCTCTATCGTGACGGATCGCTCGCCGTGGAGGACGACGGCCGCGGTATGCCCGTGGACATCCATCCCCAGCAGGGCCTGCCCGGCGTCGAGGTGATCCTGAGCAAGCTCCACGCCGGCGGAAAGTTCTCCTCCAAGAGCTACCAGTTCTCCGGCGGCCTGCACGGCGTGGGCGTATCCGTGGTCAACGCGCTGTCACGGCGGCTCGAGGTCGACATACGGCGCGATGGCAAGGCCTGGCGGATGGTGTTCGCCGACGGCGAGAAGGTGTCGGAGCTGGAGGTTGTCGGCGAGGTCGGCAAGCGCAATACGGGCACCCGGCTCCACTTCTGGCCGAACGCCAGGTATTTCGACTCCGCGCGGTTCTCCGTGCCGAAGCTCAGGCACGTGCTGCGTGCCAAGGCCGTGCTCTGCCCCGGACTGCGCGTGCGCTTCACCGACGAGGCCTCGGGTGAGCAGGAGGTCTGGTACTACGAGGACGGGCTCACGGACTATCTGACCGGCGCGCTGGAGGGTTTCGATCGCGTCCCGGATCCGCCTTTCACCGGGCGCATGAGTGCCGAGCACGAGGCGGCGGAGTGGGCGGTGACGTGGCTGCCGGAGCCCGGCGAGGCGATCCAGGAGAGCTACGTCAACCTGATCCCGACCCCCCAGGGCGGTACCCATGTGAACGGAATGCGCACAGGCCTGACCGAGGCCATCCGCGAGTTCTGTGAGTTCCGCAACCTGCTTCCGCGGGGACTACGCATCACCACCGACGACATTTGGGAGCGTCTGAGTTTCGTTCTCTCGGTGAAGCTGGAGGACCCGCAGTTCTCCGGCCAGACCAAGGAGCGCCTCTCCTCGCGCGAGTGTGCGACCTTCGTGTCGGGCGTGGTGAAGGACGCCTTCAGCCTGTGGTTGAACCAGCACACCGGGCCGGCGGAGGCCATCGTCGAGCTCGTGGTGGCGAACGCGCAGCGACGCCAGCGCGCCAGTCGCAAGGTAACCCGCAAGAAGGTCACGAGCGGACCGGCGTTGCCGGGTAAGCTCGCCGACTGCACGAGCCAGGACCTCTCGCGCACGGAGCTCTTCCTGGTGGAAGGCGACTCCGCCGGGGGCTCCGCCAAGCAGGCCCGCGACCGCGATTTCCAGGCGATCATGCCGCTGCGAGGCAAGATCCTGAACACCTGGGAGGTCGATCCCGCCGAGGTCATGGCCTCCCAGGAGGTGCACGACATCGCGGTGGCGCTCGGCATCGAACCGGGCTCCGAGGATCTTACCGGGCTTCGCTACGGCAAGGTGTGCATTCTGGCGGACGCCGATCCCGACGGCGCCCACATCGCGACACTGCTCTGTGCGCTGTTCCTGCGCCACTTCCCCGCGCTGGTCGGCAACGGTCACGTGTTCATCGCCATGCCGCCGCTCTACCGCATCGACGTCGGCAAGGAGACGCACTATGCGCTGGACGAGTCGGAGCGCCAGGGCGTGCTGGACCGCATCGCCGCCGAGAAGAAGAAGGGCAAGGTGTCGACGACACGCTTCAAGGGCCTCGGCGAGATGAACCCGCTGCAGCTGCGCGAGACCACCATGGCGCCCGACACGCGGCGGCTGGTACAGCTGACAATGGATGCGCCGGAGGATACCGCCCGGCTGATGGCCATGTTGCTCGGCAAGCGCGCTGCCGCCGAGCGCAGGGCGTGGCTGGAGAGCAAGGGGGATCTGGCGGAAGCGTTGGCCTGATCTCGCTTGCGCTGGCCTTGCCGGGGGCTCGATCGGGACCGTCAGGGGCACGGATGCCGCCATCGAGCGTACATGGATGTATTTACGGCGAGTCCCGACCGAGCAGCCCGGCACGGCGGGTCCCCGGCGCTTGACCATGGATACACCGGTCGGCATGCCGACCTGACCACCGATGGATCACCGCATGAGCGAAACCACCAGCTATTCGGACTTCGAGACCCGGCCGCTGCGGGAGTTCACGGAGAAGGCGTACCTGGACTACTCCATGTACGTCATCCTCGACCGGGCACTGCCCAATATCGGCGACGGCCTCAAGCCCGTGCAGCGGCGCATCGTGTACGCCATGTCGGAGCTGGGCCTCTCGGCGCTCGCGAAGTACAAGAAGTCCGCCCGCACGGTCGGCGACGTGCTCGGCAAGTATCATCCGCATGGAGATTCGGCCTGCTACGAGGCGATGGTGCTGATGGCCCAGCCGTTCTCCTACCGCTACCCGCTGGTGGACGGGCAGGGCAACTGGGGCTCCACGGACGATCCCAAGTCGTTCGCCGCCATGCGCTACACCGAAGCGCGGCTCGCGCCCTATGCGCAGCTGCTGCTCCAGGAGCTGGGCCAGGGCACCGTGGACTGGATGCCGAACTTCGACGGTACCATGGACGAGCCCGAGGTCCTGCCGGCCCGGGTCCCCAACGTGCTGCTGAATGGGGGCACGGGCATCGCCGTGGGTATGGCTACCGACATACCGCCGCACAACCTGCGCGAGGTGGTGTCGGCCTGCATTCATCTGCTCGAGGACCCCGACGCTCCTGTCGAGGTGCTCTGTGAGCACGTGGTGGGTCCGGACTTCCCGACCGAGGCCGAGCTCGTCAGCCCTCGCGCCGAGATCCTGCGTATCTACGAGACTGGCAATGGCGGTCTGCGCATGCGTGCGCGCTGGGAACGTGATGGACGGGACGTGGTGGTCACCGCGCTGCCGTATCAGGTCTCCGGCAGCAAGGTGCTCGAGCAGATCGCCGGACAGATGCAGGCCAAGAAGCTGCCGATGGTCGAGGATCTGCGCGACGAGTCCGACCACGAGAACCCGACCCGGCTGGTGATTACGCCGCGCAGCAACCGCGTGGATGTCGATGAGCTGATGACCCATCTGTTCGCGACCACCGACCTGGAGAAGACCTATCGCGTGAACCTGAACGTGATCGGCCTGGATGGGCGGCCGCGGGTGCGCAGCCTGCGCGAGATTCTCGGCGAGTGGCTGCAGTTCCGGCGCGCGACCGTGCGGCGACGGCTGCAGTGGCGTCTGGAGAAGGTGGAGTCACGCCTGCACCTGCTCGAGGGATATCTGATCGCCTTCCTCAACATCGACGAGGTGATCGCCATCATCCGCGCCGAAGACGAGCCCAAGCCGGTGCTGATGGGGCGCTTCGGGCTCACCGACCGCCAGGCCGAGGCGATCCTCGAGCTGCGTCTGCGCCACCTCGCCAGACTGGAGGAGATGAAGATCCGGGGCGAGCAGGAGGAGCTCGAGCGCGAGCGCGAATCGCTGCAGCTCACGCTCGGTGACGAAAACCGCCTGACGGCACTCATCCAGCAGGAACTGGAGGAGGACGCCGCGAAATACGGCGACGAGCGCCGCTCACCGCTCGTGGAGCGGCGCACCGCGCGGGCGATGACGGAGGCGGATCTGGTGCCGAGCGAGCCGGTGACCATCGTGCTGTCGCAGAAGGGCTGGGTGCGCGCGGCCAAGGGCCACGACGTGGATCCCGACCGGCTGTCCTACAAGGCGGGCGATGGCTTCCGCGACGCCGCGGCTGGGCGCACCAACCAGCAGGCGGTATTCCTGGACTCGACCGGTCGCACCTATTCGCTGGTCGCCCACAGCCTGCCGTCGGCGCGCGGTCAGGGCGAGCCCCTCACGGGGCGCCTGCAGCCGCCCGCCGGCGCGAGCTTCGAGTTCACGCTCGCGGGCGATCCCCAGTCGCGCTGGGTTCTGGCCACGGACCACGGCTACGGTTTCGTCACTCAGCTCGAGAGCCTGTACGCGAAGAACCGGGCCGGCAAGGCGGTGCTGACCGTTCCCCACGGCGCCAACGTCCTGCGCCCGGTGCCGGTCGCGGACCTGGAGAGTGACCGCCTGTTCGCGGTGACCGATTCGGGCCGGCTGCTGGTGTTCCCGCTCGCCGAGCTGCCCGAGCTGGCGAAGGGCAAGGGCAACAAGATTATCGCCATTCCGAGGGAGCGTCTCGCCAGTCGCGAGGAGCGCGTCGTGGCCGTGCTGTCACTCCCCCAGGGCCGGTCCGCGCTGCTGCGGGCGGGCAAACGCACGCTGACGCTCAAGCCCGGCGACGTGGAGGCGTATACCGGCCAGCGCGGCCGCCGGGGCGCCATGCTGCCGCGCGGATTCCAGCGTGTGGACGACCTGCTCGTTGCGCCGCAAGGCTAGTGTCCTGTCTGACTAATTCGCTGAACAATTCCCGCACCGCTCTGCGCAGCCGCGCTATGCCGTCGGACGGGACTGGAAATTCCCTTCCACGTCCCCCATCAATGCCACCGGTTCAATCATCTGTGAGGCATGTCGATGAAGCGTATCGGGCTGTTCCTGGCCACGAATCTGGCCGTCCTCATTCTGCTCGGCTTCGTGCTCAACCTCATCGAGCCGTGGCTCGCCGCGCGCGGCGTCTATACGCCCACCACGGGGTTGCTGGTATTCGCGGCGATATTCGGTTTCGGCGGCGCGTTCATCTCGCTGGCCCTGTCCAAGTGGATGGCGAAACGGGGGATGGGGGTGCGGGTGATCGAGCGGCCCGCCAATGCCTCGGAGGCGTGGCTGGTGGATACCGTTCGCCGGCACGCGCGTCAGGCCGGTATCGGTATACCGGAAGTGGGGATCTACGACGCCGATCACCTCAACGCCTTCGCCACCGGCATGAAGCGCGACGACGCGCTGGTGGCGGTCAGCTCGGGTCTGCTTCGCGGCATGAGCCGGGACGAGGCGGATGCGGTGCTCGGCCACGAGATTACCCACGTCGCCAACGGCGACATGGTGACGCTGGCGCTGATCCAGGGCGTGCTGAACACCTTCGTGATCGTGCTCTCGCGCCTCGCCGGATTCTTCGTCGACCGTGTTGTGCTGCGAAACGAGCGCGGTTCTGGGATCGGTTTCTGGGTGTCGATGATCGTGGCGGAGATCGTGCTTGGTCTCCTCGCCTCGCTGATCGTGATGTGGTTTTCACGGCAGCGGGAATTCCGCGCCGACGCGGGCGGCGCGAAGCTCGCCGGCCGCGAGCACATGATCGCGGCACTGCGTCGGCTGCAGAGCGCTCACGAGCCGGCCGAGCTGCCGGAGCAGTTCGAGGCCTTCGGTATCTCTGGGCGGATCGGTCACGGCCTGCGCCGTCTGATGATGTCCCATCCGCCGCTGGAGGCGCGTATCCGGGCGCTACAGGGAGCCTGACGGGCGGCGGATCATATCACCATGCCGGAGAAGTCGTACTCCATCGTGCGCAGCGGCTCGCCGAGGAAGTCGCCCTGCACCAGGTCGACCTGTAGCTGCCAGAGGCGGGCGAGCAGGGTGGCTTCCTCGAGGTAGCCCGCGATCACCTTCTTGCGCATCTCGTGGGCGTTCTCGATGAGCGTGCGCACGGTCTCCTGCGTCTCCGGATTGTCACCGAGATCGTCGGTCAGGGTGCGATCCAGCTTCAGGTAGTCCGCAGGCAGGTGCTTGATGAGCTGGAACGGGTTCAGCCCGCTGCCGAACTGATCGATGGCAAAGCCGCAGCGCTGCTCCTTGATCCCCTTGTAGAAGCGCTTGGCCTGGTTGAGCTGGGTCACGGCGACCGGCTCGCTCAGCTCGAAGACCAGACGGCTGCCCGGCAGGCCGGACGCACTGAGGCGTTCGGCGAGATAGTCGATGAACGCCGGGTCTCCGAGTGCGGCGCCGGTGACTTTCAGGAACGCCGTCGCCGCCTCCGCGCCGGGGTCCCGGTCCGCCAGGGCTTTCAGCGTGTGATCCAGCACCCACCGGTCCACCTCGGCGGCGAGCCCGTGGCGCTCCGCCTCGGCGAGGATCTCGGCGGGGGCGACGTCACCGAGGTCCTCCTCGTACATCCGCAGCCTGATCTCGTAGCGTTCGGACTGGTCGCCTGTCAGCGCCACCATGGGATGGTAGACGAGGTAGAACGAGTCGCCGGCGAGGGCGTCCCTGATCCGGGTGGCCCAGTCGTCGGTCGCTCCCGCGCCGGAATCCTCCGCCGCCGCGTGCAGGTGGACCCGGTCTCCGCCCTCCCGTCGTGCGATCTCGCAGGCCTCGAAGGCCAGATTGACCACTTGGTGTGCATCGCCGATCCCGTCGCTCAACACGGCGGCGCCGACGCTGCAGGACTTCGTGATCGTGCGGTTGCCGGACTCTGAGACGTGCTGCTCGACCTCGCCGCGGATGGCCTCGGCACAGGCCAGTGTCTCGTGGACGCCGCTGCCCGGCAGGAGCACCGTTACGACCTGATCGGCGAAGCGGGCGGCGCAGGCGGCGCCGTCGACGTGGCGCTCGACGATACCGGCTATATCGCTCATCACGAGGTCGACGGCCGTAATGCCAAGGTTCTGTCGCAATGCATCGAGGTTGTCCGGCTGTATGTAGAGCACCCCGCTCTGCATTTCGTCGCCCCCCTTCACGGCGGCCGTGACGACGCGGTCCAGCTGCTCCATGAAGTGCTGCCGGTTGTACAACCCGGTGAGCTGGTCCTGCCGGCTCAGGGTCTCCAGGCGTTCCGCGAACTCGGTCTCCGCGACCTGTTCCCGGATCAGGATCTGCGTGCACGGCTCGCCATCCCAGCTCGCCTCGGAGAAGTTCATGACAGCACGCTCGTCGAGTCCGCCCTCCGCACGAATGGACAGCTCGATGGACTCCTCCTCGCCGGGGTTCCTGGCGGTGCGCCGCAGGAATTCCTTGAATCGCCCCTGGTCGTCGGGGGACACGAGGTCGAGCACCGGCAGGCCTTCGATGTCTTCGAACTCGTCGAATCCGAACCGCTCGAGGTAGCTCTTGTTGGCATACACATGCATGCCGTCGTGAACATAGGCGATGGCATCGCGGGAGCTGTCCAGCAGTGTCCGGCAGCGTCGTTCCGTCTCGCGCAGCGCTGCCTCCAGCTGCCGTGCCCGGCGCCTGCCCTGCAGGCTGCGCAGCTCGCGTTGTACGGTGAGCAGAAAGTGGTGGGTATCGGACTTGGCAACCAGGTCGACCGCGCCGAGCTCCATGAGCTCTCCGCGCAGCGTCGCGTCCTCGGCATCCGTCAGGGCCAGGGTCGGAATGTCCTTGCCGGATTGCTCCAGGACCCGCAGCCCTTTCTCCAGGGGAAGGCCGTCAAGCCCCGGCGCACACAGGAACAGGTCCTGCCCCTGGGTCGACAGCGCCTTCTCCAGGTCCTCATCGTCCTCGACGCGGGTTGGCCGCACCGCGATACCTGCGTTGCGCAGTACACTGATGAGCTGCTCCGCGTCGTTCACTGACTCCTCGGCGATCACTAGACGCAGTAGCTGTTCCTGCTTGGCCATATTGGTCCTCGTGCCATCCCGTGAAGCCGCCGCCAAGCCCGACCCGGCGCGGCGGCCGTGCGCGACGCCAGTGTGACGTTCCTTCGAAAACTTTTCTATCCCGGGCGCGCGGCGCGTGCCGGGCGCCGTGGCACCGACGCCGCATTCCGGATCAGGGGGGTGCGGGCAAGCGCCACACTACTCGTCGGTCGGTGTCAGGGCGGCGAGGGGATCCTCGCTCGCGAGCAGATCCGCCCGTCGAAACTCGAACTGCACGAACTGCGGTGTGGTCTCGCGCTCGCGCTCCAGCAGAAAGGTGCTCTCCCGGCGCTGGTAGCGCAGCCGCACCTCCCGCCCCGTCCGGTAATGCGCACCAGGGACCACCAGGGTCGCCGGCAGGTCGGTCGCGGAGGTCGGCGGCAGATACAGGCCTCGCTCCACCGGGCCGAAGTGACCGTCGGCATGCTGGCTGCGCAGCTGCACCGCCACCGCTGACGCCGCCAGGATCTCGATGCCCATCTGCAGTCCCCGATCCCGCAGTGAGCGCATCCAGCGCATGACACCGACCTGCCAGGGCATTCCCCGGCGAGCCATCTCGCGCAGGAGGATCAGATCCCCCACCTGTATGCGATTGGATTCCGACGGATCGGACAACAGGCAGTAGCCACCGGCGCTGAGGTTGACCAGATGCCAGGCACTGGTCTCGTCGTGCGCC
>Ga0102944_1000584_pt1 | contig 27438 bp, 22 predicted proteins | sample SalPonD_shore_MG_FD_78172 | JGI IMG/M metagenome (GOLD analysis project Ga0102944, IMG submission 78172) | Salt pond soil microbial communities from South San Francisco under conditions of wetland restoration - Salt Pond MetaG... | ecosystem: Environmental > Aquatic > Marine > Intertidal zone >...
CACCGCGCTGCGCGGCCCGATCGAGCGCCGCGCGCGTGCGGTTGTCCTCATCGGGCGCGATGCCGACCGCCTGGCGGAGGCACTCGACGGCGCGGCACCGATCGAGCGCGCGACGGGCATCGATGCGGCCGTTGAACGGGCGGCTGCGCTCGCCCGCGCCGGCGACGCGGTGCTGCTGTCGCCGGCCTGCGCCAGCTATGACATGTTCCGCGACTACGCGGCGCGCGGCGACGCCTTTGTCCGCGCCGTGCACCGCCGGAGGTGCGCATGAGCTCCGCGAGCGCGACGCGACCGGCGACGGCCCGCACGGCCTGGCGCGGGCCGGTGCGCCCGGCGGATCTGGATCCGGTGCTGATTGTGAGCGCGCTCGCGCTGCTCGCGCTGGGCCTGGTGATGGTCGGCTCCGCCTCGATCACGGTGGCCGCGCGCGAGCTCGGCGATCCCTGGTACTACCTCTCCAAGCAGGCGCTGTTCGTCGGCGCCGGCCTGGGGGCCGCATGGGTGGTGGCGCAGGTGCCGCTCGCCCGCTGGCAGCAGGCCGCGACGCCGTTGCTGCTCGGTTCGCTCGCGCTGCTGGTGCTGGTGCTGGTCCCGGGCCTCGGGCGCACGGTGAATGGTTCGACGCGCTGGCTCGAACTCGGCGCGATGGGGTTCCAGGTGTCCGAGGCGGCGAAGGTGGCCGTGCTGGTCTACCTGTCCGACTACGTGGTGCGCCGCGGCGACCAGCTCGCCAGCACGTGGGGCGGGTTCATGCGGCCGCTGCTGTTCGTGGTGCTCGGTGCGGTGCTGCTGCTTTGCGAGCCGGATTTCGGGGCGGCCGTCGTGCTCGTCGCAACCGGGATGACGGTGCTGTTCCTGGGTGGGGTGCCGTTCCGTCGATTCTTCCTGCTGCTCGGCACCGTGGTGACCGCGACGGCGGCGCTGGCGCTGTCGTCGCCGTACCGGCTGGAACGCATCACCGGCTTCCTCGACCCGTGGGCGGATCCATTCAACAGCGGCTTCCAGCTGACACAGTCGCTCATCGCCATCGGCAGCGGGTCCTGGACCGGTGTCGGGCTGGGCGCGAGTGTGCAGAAGCTGTTCTACCTGCCCGAGGCCCATACGGATTTCCTGTTCGCGATCTTCGCCGAGGAAACCGGGCTCGTGGGCGTCGTCGCGGTGATCGGGCTGTACGCGACCCTGGTCGGCCGCGGGTTTCAGCTGGCGCGCCGTGCCGACGCCGCCGGAATGCAGTTCGCGTCCTGCCTCGGGATCGGACTGGGCGTCTGGATCTCGCTGCAGGCATTCATCAACATCGGCGTGAACATGGGCGTGTTGCCGACCAAGGGGCTGACGCTGCCGCTGATGAGCTATGGCGGCTCCAGCACGCTGATCATGTGCGGCGCGGTGGGATTGCTGCTGCGGATCGGTTACGAGGTGAACGCGGGCACGCGCCAGGCCCGGCGCCGGGAGGTGCAGCCATGAGCGCCGCACCGGTCCTGATCGCTGCCGGCGGCACCGGCGGCCACGTCTTCCCGGCGCTCGCGGTGGCCGAGGCGCTCCAGGCCGCCGCGGTGCCCGTGGTCTGGCTCGGCACGCATGCCGGGCTCGAGGCCCGCGTCGTTCCGGCCGCGGGCATCGAGATGGAGTGGCTCGACGTGGGCGGCGTACGCGGCAAGGGCTGGCGTACGCGCCTGGGCGCGCCGGCTGCGCTCGCGCGCGCCTGCTGGCAGGCGCTGCGTGTAGTGCGGCGCAGGCGGCCGCGCGCGCTGCTCGGCATGGGCGGATTCGTCGCGGGCCCCGGCGGCCTCGTCGCGCCCGCGGTCGGCTGTCCCCTGGTCATCCACGAGCAGAACGCGGTCGCCGGGCTCACCAATCGGATCCTCGCGCGCGTGGCGCGGCGGGTGCTGGAGGCCATGCCGGGCACTTTCCCGGCGCGCGCCCGGGCCCGGGCGGTCGGCAACCCGGTGCGCGCCGCGATCACCGCGCTGCCGGCGCCTGCGGAACGCTTCGCCGGGCGCACGGGCCGGCCGCGCCTGCTCGTGCTCGGCGGCAGCCAGGGGGCGCGTGCCCTCAACGAGCGGCTGCCGCGGGCGCTCGCCCGGCTGTCCCCGGATGCCCGGCCCGAGGTGCGCCACCAGTGTGGCCAGCGCCACGTCGACACGGCGCGCGCCGCCTACGCCGAAGCCGGCGTCGATGCCGAAGTCGAGCCCTTCATCGACGACATGGCCGCCGCGTATGGGTGGGCGGATCTGGTCGTCGGGCGTGCCGGCGCCATGAGTGTCTGGGAGCTGGCCGGAGCCGGGGTCGGGTCGCTGCTGGTGCCGTTTCCGCACGCGGTCGACGACCACCAGACGGCCAACGCGCGCTGGCTGGAGCAGGCCGGCGCGGCCGTGATCGTGCAGGAGCGCGAGCTCGACGAGGCGCGTCTCGCCCGCGAGCTGGAGATCCTGCTGGGGGATCGGGCGGGGCTGCTTGAACGTGCGCGGCGCGCCCGGGCCCTGGCACGACCGGACGCCGCGGCCACGGTGGCCGCCCTAGTGCAGGAGGCGGCGCGATGAGCACCGCGGACACGATGTCACAGCGTCCGCCGGCCCTGATGCGGCGCATCCGCCGGATTCATTTCGTCGGCATCGGCGGAGTCGGGATGGGCGGCATCGCCGAGGTACTGCTCAACCTCGGGTACGCCGTGAGCGGGTCCGACCGCCAGCACAATGCGCTGACCGAACGGCTGTCCGGGCTGGGTGCGGAGATCTGGTCGGAACACGCCGCCGAGCATGTCGCGCCCGCCGACGTGGTGGTCGCCTCTGCGGCGATCCCGCCGGACAACGTGGAGATCGTCGCCGCGCGCGAGCAGCGCATCCCGGTCGTGCCGCGCGCCGAGATGCTGGCGGAGTTGATGCGCTTCCGCCATGGCATTGCCGTCGCCGGCACGCACGGCAAGACCACGACGACGAGCCTGGTCGCCAGCGTGCTCGCGGAGGGCGGACTCGATCCGACCTACGTCATCGGCGGCCAGCTCACGAGCTCGGCGAGCAATGCGCGCCTCGGATCGAGCGAATACCTGGTGGCCGAGGCCGACGAGAGCGACGCCTCGTTCCTGTACCTGCAGCCGATCATGGCCGTGGTCACGAATATCGACGCGGACCACCTGCCGACCTACGAGGGCGACTTCGGTCGGCTGATGGATACGTTCGGCGAGTTCCTGCACCACCTGCCGTTCTACGGGCTCGCGATCCTTTGCATCGACGACGCCAATGTCCGCCGGCTGCTGCCACAGCTGGCGCGGCCGGTGCTGACCTACGGGATCGACGGCGATGCCGACGTCGTCGCGACCGGGCTCGTCAGCGAAGGCCCGCGCACGCGCTTCGACGTGCATCTGCCGGACGGCGAGACGATCGCGGGCGTGGAGCTCAATCTGCCCGGGCGGCACAACGTGCGCAACGCGCTCGCGGCGATCGCCGTTGCCTGGGAACTGGGGGTGAACGGGGAGTCGATCCGGCGCGCGCTCGGCGGTTTCGCCGGCATCGGGCGACGGCTGCAACGCAACGGCGAAGTCCCCCTCGAAGGCGGTGACGTGCTGCTGGTCGACGACTATGGCCATCACCCGACCGAGATCGCGGCCACCTTCGACGCGGTGCGCGCGGCCTGGCCGGATCGGCGCCTGGTCGTGGCGTTCCAGCCGCACCGTTTCACGCGCACGCGCGACCTGTTCGACGACTTCGCGCGCGTGCTGTCGCACGCCGACGTGCTGGTGGTCGCGGAGGTCTACCCGGCCGGCGAGGAGCCGATCGCGGGTGCCGATGCGCGCGCGTTGTGCCGGGCGATCCGTGCCCACGGGCGCGTGAATCCGGTCCTGTTGCCCGACGTTGAGGAACTCGCGGGCGCGCTGGCGGATCTCGTCGCCCCCGGCGACGTGGTCCTGACCCTGGGCGCCGGCAACATCGGCGCGGTCGCGCGGGCGCTGCCCGAGCGGCTGCCCGGGGAGCTGGGACGATGAGCCCCGTTGCCCAGGACACGCGCCTGCGCGGCGAGTGGCGCGAGTCCGAGTCGCTGGCGCGCCACACCTCGTGGCAGGTGGGCGGCCCGGCGGATCGTTTCTATCTACCGGCGGATGCCGACGACCTGGCGGCCTGCCTGGCCACGTTGCCGGCGGGCGAGCCGGTGTTCTGGCTCGGGCTCGGCAGCAACCTGCTGGTGCGCGATGGCGGCATCCGGGGGACGGTGATCTCGACGCGCAACGTGCTCGGTGCGGTCGAGGCCCTCGGGCGCGGGCGCATCCGCGCCGAGGCCGGCGTTGCCTGTGCCAAGGTGGCCCGGTTCGCGGCGAAGCACGATCTCGTCGGGGCGGAATTCCTGGCCGGCATCCCCGGCACCGTCGGCGGTGCGCTGGCGATGAATGCCGGTGCATGGGGCGGCGAGACCTGGCCGCACGTGGACACGGTCGAGACGGTGGATCGGTCCGGCCGGCGCCGCGAGCGCCCGGTCGCGGATTTCTCGTTCGGTTATCGCACCCTCGAGGGGCCCGCGGACGAGTGGTTCATCGCGGCGACGTTCGTGTTCGAGGAGGGCGACGGAGCCGCTTCGCGCGAGCGCATCCGCGCGCTCCTGGCGCAACGGGGTCGCACGCAGCCGACCGGCACGAAGAGCTGTGGCTCGGTGTTCCGCAACCCCCCGGGGGATCACGCCGCGCGGCTCATCGAGGCCGCCGGCCTGAAGGGGAAGCGCGAAGGCGGTGCCGGCGTCTCCGAGAAGCACGCGAATTTCATCATCAATCACGGCCACGCGACCGCCGCGGACATCGAGACCCTGATCGGTCGCGTCGCGGCGGAGGTCGAGCGCCGGTTCGGCATCCGCCTGCAGCCGGAGGTCCGCATCGTGGGAGAGTCGGCATGAGCATGACGACCGACCCGGCACGGTTCGGCCGCGTGGCGGTCGTCTACGGCGGCTGGTCCGCCGAGCGTGCGGTGTCGCTCAACAGCGGTGCCCAGGTGCTGGCCGGGCTGCAGAAGGCCGGTGTCGACGCCGTCGGCGTCGATGCGGACCGGGACATCCTGCGCGTGCTCGCCGACGGCGGCTTTGACCGGGTCTTCCTGATCCTGCACGGCCGTGGCGGCGAGGACGGCCAGATCCAGGGCGGTCTCGAGATCCTCGGGCTGCCCTACACCGGCAGCGGCGTGCTCGGTTCGGCGCTGGCCATGGACAAGCTGCGCACCAAGCGGTTCTGGGCCGGGGCCGAGTTCCCCACGCCGCCGTGGCGCGTGCTCGACACGCGCGAGGACGCGGAGGCCGCGCCCGACACGCTCGGTCTGCCGCTGATGATCAAGCCGTCGCTCGAGGGCTCGAGCATCGGCATGACCAAACTGACCGACCGGGCCGGGGCCGTCGCGGCGTGGCGGGCCGCGCGCGTGTACGGAGAGGTCATCGCGGAACGGTTCATCGACGGGCCCGAGGTCACCGTGTCCCTGCTCGGTGAGCGGGCGCTGCCCGCGATCCGCCTGGAGACGCCGCGCGACTTCTATGACTACGCCGCGAAATACGAGGCGGACACCACGCAGTATCACTTGCCCAGCGGGCTTCCCGCCACGGACGAGCGCCGCTGTCAGGAGCTGGCGCTGGCGGCGTTCAAGGCGCTAGGCGGGGCCGGCTGGGGGCGCGTCGACCTGATGCTCGACGCGGTCGGTCAGCCGTGGCTGATCGAGGCGAACACCGCCCCGGGCATGACCGACCACAGCCTGGTGCCGATGGCCGCCGCCCATGCGGGGATCGGTTTCGATGAACTCGTGGTCCGGATCCTGGAGCAGACGCTGACGGAGGTGGGCGCTTGAGCGCTGCCGCGATGACCGCAGAAGACGCACCGCAGCTGCCGGGGCACACGATCCGGACCGTGGCCGCAGTGCTGGCGGCGGCCGTGGCCGTCGCCGGAGCGGCCTGGTGGTGGCAGACGTCGCACTGGCCGGTGAACGTCGTGCGTATCGACGGCACCGTCGCACATACCGACCGGGGCCACCTCAAGACGATCGTGACGCGGCACGCGCAGGCGGGCTTCTTCGCGATGGATCTGGGCGCGCTGCGGTCCGACCTGGTAGCGCTGCCCTGGGTACGCGATGCGTCGCTGCGACGGATCTGGCCCGACACGCTCGCTGTGGTCGTGCATGAACATACGCCGGCCGTGCGCTGGAACGGCGACAGCCTGATCAGTCGCGGGGGGACGGTGTACACGCCCGGCGACGCCGCGCTGGAGGGTCTGCCGCGGCTGACCGGGCCGGAAGGTCACGGGCCCGCGATGCTCGAGCGCATGCGCACCTTCGCGGCTGCTCTCGGGCCGCTCGGTCTCGGCATTGTCGGTCTGCACGAGGACGCGCGGCGGGCCTGGCGCATCGAGCTCGACAACGGCGTCACGGTGCGGCTCGGACGCGATTCGGTCGATGCGCGGCTGCGGCGGTTCGTGCGCGTATGGCCGGCCGTGCTGGCGCCGCGCGCCGACGACATCGCGGCGGTCGATCTCCGCTACACCAACGGCTTCGCCGTCGCCTGGCGTGACGGCGAACCGAAGATTCCCCGTCAAGGAGGGGCATGATGTCGAAGAAGTCCGACAAGCGCATGATCGTCGGCCTGGATATCGGCACCTCGAAAGTGGTGGCGATCGTCGGCGAAATCGGCCCCGACGGCGGCGTCGAGATCATCGGCATCGGGTCGCATCCCTCGCGCGGGATGAAAAAGGGCGTGGTGGTCAACATCGAGTCCACCGTCCAGTCGATCCAGCGCGCGGTCGAGGAAGCCGAACTGATGGCGGGCTGCCAGATCCAGGCCGTCTACGCCGGCATCGCGGGGAGCCACGTCAAGAGCCTGAACTCCCACGGCATCGTTGCGATCAAGGAGCGCGAGGTGGGGCACGGCGAGGTCGATCGCGTCATCGACGCGGCCAAGGCCGTCGCCATCCCGGCGGATCAGCGGATCCTCCACGTCCTGCCGCAGGAATTCATCATCGATGACCAGGAGGGGATCAAGGAGCCCATCGGCATGTCCGGCGTACGGCTGGAGGCCAAGGTCCACCTGGTCACCGGCGCCGTCTCCGCGGCGCAGAACATCATCAAGTGCGTGCGCCGCTGCGGCCTCGAGGTCGACGACATCATCCTCGAGCAGCTCGCGTCGAGCTACTCGGTGCTCACCGAGGACGAGAAGGAGCTGGGCGTCTGCCTGGTCGACATCGGTGGCGGCACGACCGACATCGCCGTGTTCACAGAGGGCGCGATCCGCCACACGTCGGTGATCCCGATCGCCGGCGACCAGGTGACCAACGACATCGCCGTGGCGCTGCGCACGCCGACGCAGAACGCCGAGGAGATCAAGGTCAAGTACGCCTGCGCGCTGCGCACACTGACCAACGCCGAGGAAACCATCGAGGTTCCCGGCGTCGGCGACCGCCCGTCGCGACGGCTCGCGCGCCAGACGCTCGCCGAGGTGGTCGAGCCGCGCTACGAGGAACTGCTCGGGCTGGTGCAGGCGGAACTGCGCCGCACCGGCTTCGAGGACCTCGTCGCGGCCGGCGTGGTGCTCACGGGCGGCAGCGCCAAGATGGAGGGCGTCGGCGAGCTCGCCGAGGAAGTCTTTCACATGCCGGTCCGGATCGGCACGCCGCAGGGCGTGTCCGGACTGGCCGACGTCGTGCGCAACCCGATCCACTCGACCGGCGTGGGCCTGCTTCTGTTCGGCCGCGAGCACGAGGCCACCGGCGGTGCGGGCCTGGTCGCGGAGGAAGGCACGCGCGGTGTCTGGGAGCGAATGAAGGCCTGGTTCAACGGGCAGTTCTGATGATGCCCGGGCGACCGGCAACGGAGAAAGGACGACCCGTCAGGGCGGGGCAGATCGAGTAACAGGCATTCAGATTCAGTTCGTGGCTGCGAGCCACGCGAGGAGGCGGACATGTTCGAATTGATGGATTCGTACAACCAGCAGGCGACCATCAAGCTGATGGGCATAGGCGGCGGTGGTGGCAACGCCGTCGACCACATGGTGCGCTCGAGCATCGAGGGCGTGGATTTCATCTGTGCCAACACCGATGCCCAGGCGCTCAACAACGTCAAGGCGCGCACGACGCTCCAACTCGGGGCGAACATGACCAAGGGGCTCGGCGCCGGGGCCAACCCGGACATCGGCCGTCAGGCCGCGCTCGAGGACCGTGAGCGCATCCAGGAGGTGATCGAGGGCACCGACATGCTGTTCATCACCGCCGGCATGGGTGGCGGAACGGGTACCGGTGCCGCACCCGTCGTGGCCCAGCTGGCCAAGGAGATGGGCATCCTCACGGTGGCGGTGGTGACCAAGCCGTTCCCGTTCGAGGGCAAGAAGCGCATGGGTGTCGCGACCGAGGGCATCCAGGAGCTCCAGCAGCACGTGGACTCCCTGATCACGATCCCGAACGAGAAGCTGCTGACGGTACTCGGCAAGAACATGAGCTTGCTGGACGCATTCAAGTCCGCGAACGAGGTGCTCCAGGGTGCCGTGCAGGGCATCGCCGAGCTGATCACTCGTCCCGGCCTGATCAACGTCGATTTCGCGGATGTCAAGACCGTAATGGCGGAAATGGGTATGGCCATGATGGGCTCGGGTGTGGGCACCGGCGAGGAACGCGCCCGCGAGGCGGCAGAGGCCGCCATCAACAGCCCGTTGCTCGAGGATGTGCACCTCTCGGGGGCGCGCGGCATCCTTGTCAACGTGACGGCCGGCATGAACATGGCCATCGGCGAGTTCGAGGAGGTCGGCAGCACGATCAAGGGCTTCGCCTCGGACGACGCCCAGGTGGTTGTCGGCACCGTCATCGATCCCGAGCTGGAGGACGAACTGCGCGTCACGGTGGTTGCCACGGGGCTGGGCAAGCCGCAGCAGGAGACTGGGCGCCCGCGCGCGGTGGCACGCACGCCCGATGGCAACGTGGACTACGGCCAGATGGACCGTCCGACCGTGATGCGCAACACGAAGCGGGCGGCCGGAGATGGCCTCAGCCGGAACGGGGGCGAGGACGACATCGAGTATCTCGACATCCCCGCCTTCCTGCGGCGCCAGGCGGACTGAGGCGGCAAAGCGTGAACCCGTTCGCGGACGGCGCGGGGCGCCAGGTGGACAATTGGCCCCGTGTATCGGGTCGCTGACTGGCGAGAACAGTCGATCAGCGATAGAATGAAAGACTTGACTTGTGGGGTGTCGCTAGTCTATACGGCACCCGGGCTATGGGGACACGATCGAGTGATCCGTCAGAGAACACTGAAGAACGTAATTCGCGCGACCGGAGTTGGTCTGCATACGGGGGAAAAGGTCTACCTGACGCTGCGTCCGGCGGCGCCGAATTCCGGCATCGTGTTCCGGCGCGTGGATTTCGAGGAACCGCGGATCATTTCGGCCGATCCGTTCCACGTCGGCGACACCGTGCTCAACACGACGCTCCTGGTCGATGGCGTACGCGTGTCGACGGTCGAGCACCTGCTGTCGGCGATGGCGGGGCTCGGTATCGACAATGCCTATGTCGACCTGAGCGCGCCGGAAGTCCCCATCATGGACGGCAGCGCAGGGCCCTTCGTGTTCCTGATCCAGTCGGCGGGCATCGTCGAGCAGGACGCCCCGAAGAAGTTCTTCCGTGTGCGCAAGCCGGTCCAGGTCGAGGGGGAGGACGGGAAGTTCGCCCGCTTCGAGCCGTATGACGGCTTCAAGGTCTCGTTCACGATCGAGTTCGATCACCCGCTGTTCAACGGCTCCACCCAGGAGGCCGCGATCGACTTCTCGACGACGTCGTTCGTCAAGGAGATCAGCCGGGCTCGCACGTTCGGCTTCATGAAGGACATCGAGGCCATGCGCGAGCGCAACCTGGCGCTGGGAGGCAGCCTGGACAACGCGATCGTGGTGGACGACTACCGCGTGCTCAACGAGGATGGCCTGCGTTACGAGGACGAGTTCGTCCGCCACAAGATCCTCGACGCGATCGGCGATCTGTACCTTCTCGGCCACAGCCTGATCGGGGCGTTCCACGGCTTCAAGTCGGGCCATGCCCTCAACAACCAGTTGCTGCGCCAGCTCGTGGCCGATGAGTCGGCGTGGGAAGAAGTCACCTTCGAGGATGCCTCGACCGCGCCCATTTCCTACGCGCAGACGGTCGAAGCCCTTTCCTGATTGACGCCGGGCCCATGCCCCGGCGGGTTCAAGCGGTCGCCGCCGGCGCAGGAGCGAGTCCTGCGCGCCGTTCATCGGTTCTTGGCTACCGTGCGTCAGTCCCTGCGGCCGTGCGCGGAAAGCCTTTCCAGCACCTGGCGCAAAGCCGGGTCCTCCGTATCCCTTGCCAGCGAAGCCAGTCCCCGCGCTGTTTCCGGCGGAATCGTGCGGGCGCTGCCCGCGGGGCGGCGCGGTGCGCGCACGCCGAGCGCATGCGCCACGCGCACCTTGATCCGCACGATGGGTGGTTTGCCCAACCGGCTGAAATGGTTAATAATCCGGGACGAGTAAAAATGCAGACGTGCGCGCCACGCAGGCGAGTCCGCGATCAGGAAGAGGGTGCCATCGGAGACACCGGCAGCCCGGCAGTGGTTGCAGCATTCCGCGGGCAGGCAGTCGCGCAACGCATCGTCGAGACAACGAAGCGTCGCGACACGCCGGGCGATATGGCCCGGAATTGCACCACGCAGGTTTTTCATGGCGGAGCCGTCCCCTCCGGTTGACGGAGTGCGTGGCGAGGCCCGTCGACGGCCGGTGGCCAGCCGCCGGTGCGCGTCGGGCGTACGCCGGGATAAAAGAGCCACTATATGAACATTATCCTGATTACAGGCTCGCGCAGCGAGCCCGTTCGCCGCTCCATTCACGCGCGCTACCAGTTCGTGCTCCTGGGGCTGCTCGGGGTCAGCGTGCTGGCCGGCGCTGCGGCCGCCGGATACGGTGTCGCCCGGTGGCAGCGCGACGGTGCCTACGTCTCCTCGTGGCAGGCGCGGCTGGAAGAACAGCGCAAGGAACTGGCGCAGGTGCGTTCCAATGCGCAATCGCAGGTCGATGCGCTCACGGCGCGTCTCGCCATGCTGCAGAGTCGCGTGACGCGGCTCGATGCCCTCGGACAGAAGCTGATCGACGCATCCAACATCGAGGCCAGCGAGTTCGACTTCGACTCGCAACCCGGTCTCGGGGGCCTGCCGCACCCGGCGGACGGTGGCGAGTCCTACCAGGTGCCGCAATTGCAGTCCGCGATCGACGCGCTCGATGCGCGTATACGGGACCGCCAGCGCCAGCTCTCGGTGCTCGAGAACGTGCTCATGGATCGCGAGTTCGCGGCGGCGACGAAACCGCGCGGCGAGCCGATCAAGAAGGGCTGGATTTCGTCGACCTACGGCTATCGGAAGGACCCGTTCACGGGCAAGCGGGCATGGCACGACGGCATCGACTTCGCCGGCCGCAAGGGCGAGGAGGTCGATGCGGTGGCGGCCGGCGTCGTGACCTACGCCGGCAAGCGCTGGGGGTACGGCAATCTCGTCGAGATCACGCACAGCAACGGTTACGTGACCCGTTACGGCCACAACTCGAAGATCCTGGTGAAGGAAGGCCAGATCGTCCGCCGGGGCGATCAGATTGCCGAAATGGGATCCACCGGCCGTTCCACGGGGCCGCACGTGCATCTCGAGGTCCTGAAGGACGGCAAGTCCGTCAACCCCTGGAAGTACGTCCACGCCGAGCGCTGAATCCCGACCGATCCGGCCCGGAACCGTTCTCCCGGAAGTCTCTCGCCTCGGGTACTTCGGCGGCCTCCTGTGCCCGCATCGGACGTGATTCGGTGCCAGTTGGAATCGGCGTCCGCACGCTTTACCATTACCGGCTCACCGCTGTCCCCGCGGCCTGCCGGTCGCATCCACGCACGGGGCGGCGCCCTGCGATCGCTGCTGGAACCCGTCCATGCTCGGCACACTGGCAAAGAAGGTCGTTGGCACGCGCAACGACCGCATTCTCAAGCGTCTTCGTCGTCACGTCCGGGAGGTCCGTGAGCACGGCGAACGGCTCGACTCGCTGTCCGATGACGACCTCCGCGCCTGCACCGCCCGCTTCCGCGAGCGCCTGGAGCAGGGAGCCAGGCTCGATGACCTGATGCCCGAGGCCTTCGCCGTGGTCTGCGAGGCGAGTCACCGCGTCCTCGGCATGACCCCGTTCGATGTGCAGTTGATCGGCGGCATGGTGTTGCACGAGGGCCGAATCGCCGAGATGAAGACGGGCGAGGGCAAGACGCTGGTCGCGACCCTGCCGGTCTACCTGAACGCACTGACCGGGCGCGGCGTGCACGTGGTGACCGTGAACGACTACCTTGCGCAGCGCGACGCCGACTGGATGGGTCGCGTGTACCGCTTCCTGGGGCTGACGGTCGGCGTCATCGTCAACGGCCTGTCGACCGAGGAACGGCGCGCGGCCTACGCGTCCGACGTCACCTACGGGACGAACAACGAGTTCGGCTTCGATTACCTGCGCGACAACATGGCGTTCGCCCCGGAGCAGAAAGTCCAGCGCGATCTTCATTACGCGATCGTCGACGAAGTGGACTCGATCCTGATCGATGAGGCGCGAACGCCGCTGATCATCTCCGGGCCAACCGATTCCAACTCGGACCTCTATCGCCAGATGATCCCGCTGGTGCGCAAGCTCAAGCCGCAGCAGGATGCAGAGGATCCCGAGGACGACGGCGACTACGCGCTCGACGAGAAAACCAAGCAGGCATTCCTCACCGAGATCGGGCACGAGCGTGTCGAGCGGATGCTGGTCGTTGCGGGCCTGCTGGGTGAGGGTGAGAGCCTGTACGACGCCGGCCATATCGCGCTGCTGCATCACTTCAACGCCGCCCTGCGTGCGCAGACGCTGTACCAGAAGGACGTCGACTACATCGTCAAGGACGACCAGGTCGTGATCGTCGATCAGTTCACCGGCCGCACGATGCCCGGCCGTCGCTGGTCGGAGGGGCTGCATCAGGCCGTCGAGGCAAAGGAAGGCGTCACCGTCCAGAACGAGAACCAGACGCTCGCCTCGATCACCTTCCAGAACTATTTCCGCCTGTACGACAAGCTGGCCGGGATGACCGGCACCGCCGACACGGAGGCGCGCGAGTTCCACGAGATCTACGGGCTCGAGGTCGTGCAGGTCCCGACGCACAAGCCCATGATTCGGGACGACAAGGCGGACCTGGTGTTCCTGACGCAGCAGGAGAAGTATCAGGCCGTGGTCGACGACATCGCCGACTGCGTGACCCGGGGCCAGCCGGTGCTCGTGGGCACGACGTCGATCGAGAATTCCGAGGTGCTGTCGAAGGAGCTGGACAAGCGGGACGTGCCCCACAACGTGCTCAACGCCAAGCAGCACGAGCGCGAGGCCCAGATCATCGAGGAAGCCGGGCGCCCGGGCACGGTCACGATCGCCACCAACATGGCCGGCCGCGGCACCGATATCGTGCTCGGCGGCAATCCGGAGCGCGAGCTGGCGGAACTGGGCGACGACACCGGCGAGGCTGAGCGCGAACGCATCCGGGAAGAGTGGCGACAACGCCACGACGCGGTGATCGAGGCCGGCGGACTGCACATCATCGGCACCGAGCGGCACGAATCGCGGCGCATCGACAACCAGCTCCGCGGCCGGTCGGGCCGGCAGGGGGATCCGGGGTCAACCCGTTTCTATCTCGCGCTCGAGGATCCGCTGATGCGGATCTTCGCCTCCGAGCGCGTCTCCTCGCTCATGCAGCGACTCGGGATGCAGGAAGGCGAGGCTATCGAGCATGGCTGGGTTTCGCGCGCGATCGAGAATGCGCAGCGCAAGGTCGAGGGCCACAACTTCGACATGCGCAAGCAGGTGCTGGAATACGACGATGTCGCCAACGACCAGCGCAAGGTGATCTACGAGCAGCGCAATGAGCTACTGGACACGGACGACATCAGCGACACGATCCGGTCGATCCGTCACGATGTGATCGACGGGGTCATCAGCGACTACATCCCGCCCGGTTCGCTCGAGGAGCAGTGGGACATTGCCGGGCTCGAGGAGGCACTCAAGAGCGAATACGGGCTCGAGCTGCCGATCCGGCAGTGGCTCGAGAACGAGGGCGAGCTGCACGAGGAACCGTTGCGCGAGCGCATCCTCGAGCGGTTCGAGCAGGACCACGCGGCCAAGGAGGAACTCGCCGGCAGCGAGGCCATGCGGCGCTTCGAGAAGGCCGTCATGCTCCAGGTCCTGGACAACCACTGGAAGGAGCACCTGGCAGCCATGGACTACCTGCGCCAGGGCATCGGGCTGCGGGGCTTCGCGCAGAAGGATCCGAAGCAGGAGTTCAAGCGCGAAGCGTTCGAGATGTTCTCCGAGATGCTCGACCGCATGAAGCAGGAGGTCGTGCGGGTCCTCGCGCGTGTGCAGGTCCGCACCGAAGCCGACGCCGACGCAGTCGAGGCAGAGAATCGGCAGCCGGCCGACAAGGTCGAGTACCACCACGCCCAGGCGCAGTCACCGGTGGCCGAGACCGAAGGGGCAGAAGGTCGGGCGGCGGCTCCCGCGGCCGAGGCCCATCACGAGCCGTACGTGCGCGAGGGCCGCAAGATGGGACGCAATGAACCCTGCTGGTGCGGTTCGGGCAGGAAGTTCAAGCACTGCCACGGCAAGCTCTGATGGCGTCCGGGCAGCCGACGGAACGAGCGGCCGATGATGTCACCGTGGCCGGGGTCGAGCTCGCGGCCGGGACCAGTGGCCTGAAGGAATCCGGGCGGCCGGACCTCGCGCTCATCCGGCTCGCGGAGGGTACGGCGACCGCCGCGATGTTCACGCGCAACGCATTCTGCGCGGCCCCGGTGCAGGTCGCGCGGTTGCATCTGGAAGCGGGACGTCCCCGGGTGCTGTTGATCAATTCCGGCTGTGCCAACGCCGGCACAGGCGCGGCTGGCCTGCGCGACGCGGAGGCAACCTGCGCCTGCGCGGGCGCGGCCTGCGGCGTCGATGCGTCGTCCGTCCTGCCGTTCTCGACCGGCGTGATCGGTCCCAGGCTGGTCGACAAGCTGCCACTGGAAGACCTCTGCCGGGCCATCGAGGGGTGTGCGCACACGTTGCGGCAGGATGCCTGGGATGCGGCCGCGGAGGCGATCCTGACGACGGATACGGTATCCAAGCTGGCATGGCGCACGGTCGAGCTCGAAGGCGGCACCATCAAGGTCACCGGTATCGCGAAGGGTTCGGGAATGATCCGCCCGGACATGGCGACGATGCTCGCGTTCCTGGCCACGGATGCGCGCGTCGAGCGCGATGCACTGGATGACATCCTGCGCGCGGCCGTGAATGAGTCCTTTCACGCCATCACGGTGGACGGCGACACCTCGACCAACGACGCGGTGACGCTTTCGGCAACCGGCGCGGCGGAGGTCGGGCTCGATGGCCGCGCGGACCGCGATGCATTCCGCGCGGCGGTCGCCGGTGTGTGCCTCGAGCTGGCCCAGGCGATCGTGCGTGACGCCGAGGGAGCCACTCGCCTGGTCGAGATCGAGGTCTCCGGCGGACGAGACCAATCGGAGTGCCGCGAGGTCGCGTTCACGGTGGCGCACTCGCCTCTGGTCAAGACGGCCCTGTTCGGCGGCGATCCGAACTGGGGCCGTATCCTGGCCGCCGTCGGACGCGCCCGGATCGCGGGGCTCGACGTGGAGCGCGTGGATATCGGTCTGGGTGAGGTCGATCTGGTCCGCGGGGGCCAGCCGGTGGCGGGGTTCGACGAAGCCGCGGCCGCAACCGTCGTGCGGCGGGATCGCGTACCCATCCGCATTGCCCTGGGCCGGGGGGATGCGGCCGCGCGCGTGTGGACCAGCGATCTCTCGTACGACTACGTCCGCATCAATGCGGATTACCGCACCTGAAACATGGCCGAGCTCGCCGTCGTCGTGGCCGTGCTCCGCCGCCCGGACGGGCACGTGCTGGTGGCGCATCGGGATGCCGCCCGGCACCAGGGCGGACGGCTCGAGTTTCCCGGCGGCAAGCAGGAAGCCGACGAGTCCCCCGAGAAGGCGCTGGAGCGCGAGCTGCTCGAGGAAAACGGGGTGCCGCCATTGCGCTGCACGCGGCTCATACGCGTGCGCCATTCCTACGATGACCGGGCGGTCCGGCTCGACACGTACCTCGTGGAGTCCTGGGAAGGAGAGCCGCACGGTGCGGAAGGTCAGGCGGTGGGGTGGCATGCCCCCGCGGCGCTCGACCCATCCGCCTTCCCCGCGGCGAACCGGCCGATCCTCGCTTCGCTGCAGCTTCCGGCCTGGTACATGATCGCGCCTGTGCCTTCCGGGGCCGGCTCGCGCGGCTTCATCGAGGATCTGCGCGGCGCGCTCGACGCCATCGCGGATCCGGTGCTCGTACAGTTGCGTGGCGTCGAGCCCGGTGCGCTGCTCGATCGGGGTCTCGTGGCCGACGCGGCCGCGACCGTCCGCGGCTTCGAGGGTGCGCGGCTGGTCGTGAATGGGCCCGTCGAGGCCGTGCGAGGGATGCCGCTCGACGTCGGGCTCCACCTGAGTGCGCGGCGCGCGGCGACATGTGCGGCGCGGCCCGTGGAACCCGACCGGCTCTGCTCCTGCTCCGCGCACGGGCCTGGCGAGCTGCGCAACGCCGAGCGGGTCGGCGCGGATTGCGCCCTGCTCGGACCGGTCGCGGCGACGCCAACGCATCCGGACGCCGCGGTACTGGGGTGGCGCGGCTTTGGTGACCTTGCCGCGAAGACCGCATTGCCCCTGTATGCACTGGGGGGCCTGGGACCTTCGGATCTGTCCGCCGCACGTTGCGCGGGCGCCGTGGGTATCGCGGGAATCAGGGGCTTGTGGGGCGGGCCGCGTTAGGGACGGTTCGATGAGTTCGTGGCTGCCGCCCCCGGCTCATCCCGGGCTGCCGGAGCAGGAATTCCCTGCCGGGCTGGTGCCGCAACGCGGCGACCGCGGGAAGTGTTGACAGGCTCTAGACGCCGCAGCACGCGAGTCCGAATGTGAGCGCCTCGTTGACCTGGGCGGAGCGATCTGACGGCGTTCGTTGCTGAAAGAAACGTACCGTGAAACGCTGGCGCCCGGCGCTGATTTCCGGGAAGCGGTGTCCGCCGGACACGTCGTCCAGGCGCACGCGCAGCAGCTGTATGGCCTGGGTCGGCTCGAGCGGCTGCTCGTAGAATCCCTGCGTGACGTGGATCGACTGCCAGTCCACGGAATCGCGCACGAGTGTGAGGCACTGGCGGATGGCATCCCTGGCCGGCTCCAGCGGATCGAGCCAGTGCCGCAAGGTGCTGTGCCGTTCCTGCGCGGGTCGCTGCAGCCACTCCTGATAGGCGGGCAGTTCGAGTATGCCGGGGCGGCCGCCCGCCGTGGCGCGTTGCTGCAGGTGGTCGACCAGCTCGTTGTCGCGCAGCTCCTGGCCCAGCGTGCGCGGATGGGCATGGAGCGCGTCCAGCAGGCGTTGGTGTTCGGCGAGCACGCCGCGCAGGCGCGTTCGATCGACGACCGAGCGTTCGTCGTCGAAGCGCGACAGGGCGGCGCGCTGGCGGTCCAGCTCCTTGATCAGTTCCCGCTTGGAGTCACCCCTCGATACGGTGTGCAGTAGCTCGAGGACGGCCTGCAGCGCCGCGTGCGTATCCCAAACGGTGTGCCCCGCCAGGTGGTGCTCGAGCCGCTCGAACAGCTGTTCCACGCGCAGGAACAGCCGAAAACGCTCGTTCAGTGGCTGTTCGAAAACACCAATGTCGCTCACGGAAGCCGTGCTCCAAGGGTTCGCGATCGGCTGCAGGGGTGCGCGGACCGGTCGTTCGCAAACGCCCGATTCTCCGACATGGCCTCTGTGGAATCAATGCGATACGGCCGCCAGCAGACGATACTTCCGATCGAGGCCCGCAATCTGGCAGCCGAGCGCTATGGCCGGTGCCACATCGTCGCCGTTCGCTATGACGTCGTCCGCCAGCCGGATGCGGTCCCAGCGCGGCGCCTGGCGCGCCAGGATCGCGCGTGCCTGCGCGGTCGTTCCCCCGTCGCGCCGCAGGAGCCGTTGCACCTGGATCGCTTCGGGCGCGTCCACGACCAGCACGCGGTCGCAGTGCGCGTACTGGCTGGTCTCGACGAGCAGCGGCACGGCTTCGACGCAATAGGCGTGTCCGGCGTCCCGGAGGCGGGATAGTGCCGCATGCATCCGGGTGCGGATCCGCGGATGCAGAATTTCCTCCAGCGCGCGACGGGCGGCCTCGTCGTCGAAGATGCGCCGGCGCAGCGCGGCCCGATCGAGGCTCCCGTCGGGCGCGGTCACTGCCGGGCCGAATGCCTCCACGACTGCACGCAGCCCTTCACTTCCCGGCACGACGACCTCGCGCGCGGCGACGTCGGCATCGACGATGGGCACACCGAGCGCGGCGAACTGCTCGCTCACGAGCGTCTTGCCGGACGCGATGCCGCCGGTGAGGCCAACGGTCAGCATGGGTCACACAGGCGCCCCGCCGTCGGGCACACCGTCTGCGCGCGGCGTCGCCGGTACCTCCCGCGGGTCAGGGGCATCGACGCAACATCGCCCGGATGCCGGGTGCGGCTCCGGTGCGGCGGCATCACGACCATTCAGCCCAGCGACCAGGCGAGATAGGCGTGAGTCAGTTCGTTGCCCCACAGCAGCCCGATCCAGCCCCCGGCCGCCAGGAAAGGACCGAAAGGAATCGGGATGGCACGGTCCTGGCCGCGGAACAGGATCATGCCGATGCCGATGACCGCGCCGACGGCCGACGACAGCAGAATGATCAGGGGCAGGCCTTGCCACCCGGTCCATGCACCGAGGGCGGCGAGCAGCTTGAAATCACCGTAGCCCATCCCCTCCTTGCCGGTCAGCAGACGGAACACGTGGTACAGCGTCCAGAGCAGGAGATAGCCCGCGGCAGCGCCGATGATCGCGTCGACGGGGGATGCGAACCCGGCGCCCGCTGCGGCCGCGAGCAGGCCGAGCCAGAGCAGTGGCAGCGTCAGATCGTCCGGCAGGAGTGTCGTGCGCAGATCGATGACCGCTGCGGCCAGCAGGATCCAGCTGAACAGGACACCGAGCGCGGCCGGCCAGCCCGGGCCGAAGTGCCACAGCGTGATGCCGGCCAGGGCGGCGCTGGCGATCTCGACCAGGGGATACTGGACGCTGATGCGTTCGCCGCAGTGACGGCACTTGCCGCCCAGCAGGAGCCAGCTGAGCACGGGGATGTTGTCGCGCACACGCACAGCTTCCCCGCAGCGCGGACAATGCGAGCGCGGATGCATCAGGTCGAACCGACCCGGCTCGGAGGAGGCGGGCGTGCCGACGTCGAGATATTCGGCACAGTCGCTGCGCCACTGGCGCTCCATCATCACCGGGAGGCGGGCGATCACGACATTCAGGAAGCTGCCGATGATCAGGCCGCCGACGATGAGGAAGGGCATCAGAAGCGTCAGGTCGGTCAGACCCTGTGCGGGCATGGTGTTTCCTTTACCGTACTCGGGCTGCTCAGATCACCTCGCCCATCTTGAACACGGGGAGGTACATGGCGACGACGAGGCCGCCGACGATGACGCCGAGGAACACCATGATCAGCGGTTCCATGAGGCTCGTGAGGCTATCCACCGCGTTGTCGACTTCCTCCTCGAAGAAGTCGGCGACCTTGGCGAGCATGGCGTCGAGGGAGCCGGACTCCTCGCCGATTGCCGTCATCTGGACGACCATGTTCGGAAAGAGCCCCGTGTTATCCATGGAGACCTGGAGCTGCTGTCCGGCCGCGGCCTCGTCGCGCATCCGCAGGATGCCGCGTTCATACACGGCGTTCCCGGCGGCGCCGGCGACCGAGTCCATGGCTTCGACGAGTGGCACGCCGGCTGCAGACATCACCGAAAGCGTGCGAGCAAACCGGGCGATCGTGGCCTTGCGCAGAATGGCGCCGACGATCGGCAGTTTGAGGGCAAGCTTGTCGAATGCATCGGATACCTTCTTCGAGCGCTTGTTCGCCTGGATTAGCCCGACTACCAGACCAACCGCACCGAACGTGATCAGGTACCACCATTTCTGCACGGCCTCGGATATGTCCAGCACGAACTGGGTGAATGCAGGCAGTTCGCCGCCGAAACTGGAGAACAGCTGCTCGAACTGCGGCACGACGAATACCAGCAGGATCATCGTTACGACGATCGCGACGACGATCACGGCGGCCGGGTAGAACATGGCCTTCTTGATCTTCGCCTTCAGCGCCTCGGTCTTCTCCTTGTACGTGGCGATCTTGCCCAGCAAATCGTCCAGCGTGCCGGACTGCTCGCCGGCCGCGACGAGATTGCAAAACAGGCTGTCGAAATGCTGCGGGAAGCGCCGCAGGGCGGCGCTCAGGTTCGCGCCGCCCTCGACATCGTTCTTGATCGAGTACACCAGCTCGCGCATGGCCTGGTTCTCGAGGCCGTTGCCGACGATGTCGAACGACTGAACGAGGGGGACCCCGGCGTTCATCATCGTCGCCATCTGCCGAGCGAAAACGGCGATGTCCGCCGTCTTGACGCGCCCCTTGCGTTTCCCCAGGGCCGAGCTGCGCTGCTTGCGCACGCGGATCGGGGTGGTGCCCTTGCGCCGCAGTTGCGCCTTCACCCAATCCGCATTGGGCCCATCCATCTGGCCCTTGAGCTTGTTGCCCTTGGCGTCCTTGCCCTCCCAGTCGAATGTCGTCTTGGTCGCCGCTGCGGTTGCTGCCATGGCTTCAGTCCACCGTGATACGGTTTGCTTCCTCGAGGCCCATTACGCCGTCCCGGACCTTCTGCAAGGCAGATTTCCGGAGATCGCGCACGCCCTCCTGCTCGGCCTGGCGTGCGATATCGAGCGCGTTGCCGCCCTCCATGATGATGCGTCCGATGGCGTCGGTGACGGGCATGACCTGGTAGATGCCGACGCGACCCTTGTACCCGCTGCCGTTGCACTGATCACAGCCCACGGGCTTGTACAGCTTGAGGTTGTCGACCTCGTCCCCGGAGAAGCCCTCCTCGAGCAGGGCCTCGCGGGGCACGTCGTCGAGTGCCTTGCACTGCTTGCACAGGCGCCTGCCGAGGCGTTGCGCGATGATGAGGGTAACCGCGGTCGCGATGTTGAACGGCGCGACGCCCATGTTCATCATGCGTGACAGGGTCTGCGGCGCATCGTTCGTGTGCAGCGTCGACAGCACGAGGTGGCCCGTCTGCGCCGCCTTGATCGCGATGTTGGCCGTCTCCAGGTCGCGAATCTCGCCGACCATGATCACGTCGGGGTCCTGCCGGAGGAATGATCGCAGTGCCTCGGCGAACGTCAGGCCGACCTTGTTGTTGACGTTGACCTGGTTGATGCCGGCGAGGTTGATCTCCGCCGGATCCTCCGCGGTCGAGATGTTGCGATCCTCCGTGTTGAGGATGTTGAGGCCCGTGTAGAGTGACACCGTCTTCCCTGACCCCGTCGGGCCGGTGACCAGAATCATGCCGTAGGGCTTGCGCAGCGCCTCCGTGTAGAGTTGCTTCTGGTCCTCCTCGTAGCCGAGCTGGTCGATGCCCATCTGGGCGCTGCTGGGGTCGAGGATCCGGAGGACGACCTTCTCGCCGAAGAGGGTGGGGCACGTGTTGACCCGGAAGTCGATCGCCCGTGTCCGCGACAGCTTCATCTTGATGCGGCCGTCCTGCGGAACACGGCGCTCAGAGATGTCCATGCGGGACATGACCTTGAGGCGCGCGATGAGCCGCGGCGCCATCGCGAGCGGCGGCTTGGCGATTTCCTGCAGTACGCCGTCGATGCGGTAGCGCACCCGCACGAACTTCTCGTATGGCTCGAGGTGGATGTCCGATGCGCCGCGGTTGATCGCGTCCAGCAGTACCTTGTTGACATAACGGACGACCGGCGTGTCGTCGACGTCCGCGCGATCGACCTCGTCGCCGCGTTCGTCGTCGTCGCTGGAGACATCCAGGTTCTCGAGGTCCTCGTCCAGGTCCTCGGCCACGCTGCCCATCTCGGCCTGGCTGAGCACCTGGTCGATGCGGCGGTTGAGCTTGTCCTCCTCGACGATGACCGGTTCGGTCGTCAGGCCGGTGGCAAACTTGAACTCGTCGAGTGCGACCATGTTGGTCGGGTCGGACACGCCGACGTACAGCCGGTTGCCGCGCTTGTACAGCGGCAGCGCATGGTGCTTCTCGACCAGGCGGGTGTCGACGACGTTGCCCGGCATGGAGTCCGCATCCAGCGTCTCGAGGTCGAACAGCGGAATGCCGAACTCCTGCATGGCGGCGTTGGCCGCCTCGTGTCCGGAGACGAGCTGGTTGCTCACCAGATAGCGGACGACGGACTGCTTTTCCTTCTGGGCCGCGGCGAGCGCCGCGGATGCCTTGTCGTCGGTCAGTATCCCATCGTGCGTCAGGCGCCGTACGATGCCCCCCAGGGCCAGGGATTTCGTGGAGGAAGCCATAGAACTCCGCGCGTTGTACTGGTGGCGCATGCGATCGGGAATTTAGACACAACTTGCGTGCCATGTCCACGCGGGCCCCGTTCCCCGCCTCCCCAGGGCATATGGGCGCGGGCGGGTCGGCGGCCGCGTGACGGGGTGGGGCCCGATACCCGCCGGCGCGCGTGGCGGGGATCGCTCGCTGCCTTCTCCGGGCCGCGCCTAAGGTCGCTGTGAGCCCGCGTCCCGCGTCGAGGTGTCTGCAGGTTCCTGCTGCCGGGGCCCCCCGTAGGCCGTCCGGCGTGCCAAGTACACCAGTGTCTCCTGGTTGCGCCGGATCGGTGCCAGCATGTCGGATGCGATGCCCACGATGGATACGATGAGCCCGACCGTGAGGAGATAGGCGCTGGTCAGCATCAGAAAGATGTAGGGGCTGAACGCGCCGGTCGTCAGGTAGTGCCACAGCACGAAGCCGGCGAGCGCTCCGCCCGCGACGAACAGGATCAGGGCCGCGGTGCCGAACGTTCGCAACGGCCGATGATCGCGCACCGTGCGGAAAATGGTGGTGAGGGTCCAGAAGGCATAGCGCGGGATCGAGCGCGCGATCCGCGAGCGGCGCTCCGGGAAGTAGCGTACGGTCACGGGCACCTGGGCGATGCGCACGCCCTTGACCGCAAGGTCGAGGAATGTCTCCTGCGTGTACGTGAAACGGCTCTGCAGATTCACGTTCAGGAGAGCCTCGCGTGAGTACGCGCGAAATCCCGACGAAGCATCGCGAATGCCCAGTCCGGTAATCCGACTTATCAGCGACGTCATCCACTGGTTGCCGACATACTTGACGCGGGACATGTCCGGTGGGCGGACTGTCTGGCCGGAGAAGCGGTCTCCGGCCACGAAGTCCGCGCGATCGGCAATGATCGGGTCGACCAGTTCCGGGATCTCGCCAGGATCGAACTGTCCGTCTCCGTCGATATTGACGAGAATATCCGCACCTCGCTCAAGAGCTTCCTGCACCGCGGCACGAAAGAACCCGCCGAGCCCGCGTGGTCGGTCGACTCGGCGGACAGCCGCTCCCGCACGGCTTGCACGCTCGGCGGTTCCGTCCACCGAAGCATCATCGAAAACGACCGTTTCGAGGCGGTATCCGGGGAAGCGGTTACCGGGAATTGCCGAAATCACGTCGCCGATGGTTTCGGCCTCATTGCGTGCGGGGATGGCGACCAGGATGAGTTGGCTATGGTGTGCGGGCGGAATGTCCATCGTCGGGTCAACCGGAGGCTGCCATTAGCGGATGTCGGGCTCAACTGACACGACGTAATCCATTCTAACCTACGGCAATGATATCAACATTCCGCGCGCCTGTAAGAGGTGCAACCGCGAAGAGGCCGGCAACCTGGATTTCGGACGGCCGCGCCAACGGAATGACCATCAGAAAGGAAGGGCGCCTCGGTCGTTGTCAGCACGTACGGATTTCTCGTGCCGTTGTTGCCGGATGTGCGTCGCCAGTGAATCTATCGAGTTCTCGTCGTATACGAGCCAGTAAGCGTGCAGCGGCCCGTAGACGGCCGGACGGTCGGCATCTCGCGCTTCCGAAAGGAGAGTCAGGGCTTCGTCGTAGTAGCCGCGGGAGGCTAGAAAACGAGCCTGCATCTTGAGCATCGGCGGATCAAACAGCGCGTGGTTGCTGTGACGGAAGGCATCCATCGCGTCGGCAATGAAGCCGGGTGCCAGCAGCAGCTGGCCGTCCAGGCTCCACAGGCGCTGTTCAAGGAAAGGGCGGTCCACTCCCGGATTGTCGATCAGCGTGCGAATGAGCGTATGCACTTGATCGGGGCGCAGGCCGCGGCACGTGTCGCCCAGCGACTGCTCCACGAGCCGACGTGCCGTGCGCAGGATCCCGTGGCTCACCGTGCCGGTCCTCGCGAGGTCCTTGAGCTTGTGCCATCGCTCCTCGGGTAGCGGTCGGTTCGGACATTCGTAACCAAGGATCGATAGCGATGGAAGGACGTAGTCGGGCCGCAGTTCGCGCCATTGCTCAAGCGCGTAATCCACGCCGTTTGACAGCCCGTGCTCGTGATCGCGCAGTGCCAGATTCTGCCATGCGCGCGGCGATTCGGGATTGAGCCGGGTCCATATCTCGGCCTGGCGCAATGGGCGGCCCCAGTTCTGGGCCCGCAGGTGTCCAATGACCGCGACGCTGCCGAGCATGGCCGTGAGCGCGAGCACCCCCAGATATCGGCGGTATGAGAGCAGCGCGAACCCTCCCGCCGCGAGCATGACGGCGATACCCATGCTCGGGAGGTAGTTGCGATGTTCGTAGTACAGCTCGAGCGGAATCGTGGTCGACTCGACGAGGTGCATTGCGAAGAAGAACAGTACGCCCCAGCTCGCGAGCGGCAACCGCCGACGCGCGGCTATCGCCCCGCCGATCAGCGCAATGCATCCGATCAGGGCGGGGAGGGTCGTGACCGGCGTCCATGGGTCGGTGGAGATCGGGTAGGTATCGTGGAACAGTCCGCGCGATATCTGGGTCGGGAGGAGCAGCAGGCGAAGGTAGTCGAAGAGGATCCTCGGCTCGGTCAGGAGACGCTGCACTCCTGTGAACTCCCTGTGCGAGTAACCCGGTCCCCCGATCTTCGTCAACAGATAAACGGCTAAGAGCGCCGTCGGCAACCACAGCATGACAAGGCGCAGATACCGGATCGCGGTCCGCGGGCGCTCTCCCGTGTCGAAGAACCAGTACTCCACCAACAGCAGGGCCACCGGCACCAGCACTGCGTTCTCCTTGGAGTATGCCCCGATCACCGCAAGCAAGGGTGTCAGAGCAATTCGAGCCCATCCGGCCGCTCCATTCCCCTGATCGAGGTGCTGCCGGCCCGAAAGGTAGCAATACATCGCGGCGAGCGAGAACAGCGCGGACAACTGCGCCATGCGCTGTACCGTGTAGAAGACAGTCGAGGCCTGCAGTGGATGCAGCAGCCACACGAGGGCGGTCACCAGGGCGAGACCGGTGGCACGACGATCCCCTCCGTAGCCGGCGAGGAGCGTCAGGCGGCGTATGAATCCGAGCAGGACTGCCCCGATGAGGCAGTGTATGAGGAGGTTGGTGCGCAGGAACGGGTGTGCGGAGATCGGCCAGTACCCGTCGTGGAGCAGGAACGACAACATTGGAACGGGACGTCCGGTCGGGCCGGAGAGGTTCGAGCCGATATAGCGGGCCAGTGTTCCCTCGCGCCAGTGGGTCAGATCCACTGTATCGAGGGCTGGCAGGTTGGCCAGATCGTCGAACAGGAACGTGCCATGAGTTCCGGGCGCAAGGAGCAGCCAAGCGATGGCGATCAGCAGCAGCGGGGAAGCGGTCACGGCGGTCGATCCCGCCGTGCGCATGACACGTGCCATCATGAGCGAATTGCCCGTCAGGATCCTGTTGTAGGTGGCCCGGAAACAGAAAGGCCCCGGCAAAGCCGGGGCCTTTCGCGTCCGCTGTATCGACTGCGTTAGCCGATCACCGGCAGCTCGAGGGGCGGTACTGGCTGGCGAGGTCACCGCCGCCGGAGCCGCACTCCCAAGAAACGCCGCCGCCGTTGAAGCTCGGCTTGAGCTCGAGCGTCTTGGTATTGAGCTCGCCGGAGGCCGAGGAGTAGGTGATGGTGATCGCGCCGCTGGAACCAACCGACACCTGTTTCACGTTATTCCCGCTGATGCTGGTCGGGGAGGCGATACCAGCGGAGCTGTTGCTGCCGGGGAAGGCGCCGGTGGTCATGCGGTACTCGCTGACGGCCGTCTTGGCACCCGCTGCAAGACTTAGACCCTCGGAGACCTGGCTGCGGATGACGTAGTCCTGATACGCCGGGATCGCAACCGCGGCCAGGATACCGATGATCGCGATGACGATCATCAGCTCGATGAGTGTGAAACCCTGCTGCATTTTCTTCATGGTTGAAACTCCAGTTCCGTGTTCCGGTGCAACGGCAGGCGCCACACACTACAGAGATGCTTCAGATATGTTTCGAACTGCGTGGTAACGCCCCTGTGCACAAGAGTGAGCAGCAAGCGTGCCACATTCGCATCGCGCCGGGATCCGCGACACGGTGCGGTTTCGGTCCAGCCTCCCGGTCGTCCGAGGGCAGATTATACGACGCCGATTGTCAAAGAGTGACAGTCGGCGTGGCCCTCACGTCAATCGATGCCGAGCTTCTTGAGCCGGTAGCGCAGTTGGCGATAGCTGAGGCCGAGGTCGCGCGCGGCGGCCGTTCGGTTCCAGCGGTGGCGCTCCAGCGCCTCGGTCAGGACCTGGCGCTGCTGCGCCTCGAGCCGGGCGTCGATCGATGCGGGGGCGTCCTGCGGTTCGTCTTCGTCGGAGTCCGAATCCGGCGGCTCCGGGGCGGCGTCCTCGACACCCGGCGGTGTCGCCGAGGTACGGGGCGTTTCCGATCGCCCCGATGACAACTGCAGGTCGGCCACCTCGATGCGGTCGTGCTCGGCCAGCGCCAGCGCGCGTTCGAGGATGTTCTCGAGCTCGCGCACGTTGCCGGGAAACGGATAGCGCTGCAGCGCGGCGGCGGCTTCGTCGGCCAGCCGCGGCCGGGGCCGATCGTAGGCGGTCGCCAGCTTCCGGAGGATCGCGTCCGTCAGCATCGGGATATCGTCGGTGCGCTCGCGCAACGGGGGCACTTCGAGCGCGATGACGTTGATGCGATAGAAAAGGTCCTGGCGGAAGCGCCCGGCACTGACCTCGGCTTCCAGGTCCTTGTGGCTGGCGCTCAGGATGCGCGTGTCCACGGCCACCTCGCGCGTGTCTCCCACCGGCCGGACGCGCTTTTCCTGGATCGCGCGCAGCAGCTTGACCTGCATGTCCAAGGGCAGTTCCGCCACCTCGTCGAGGAACAGGGTTCCGCCGTCGGCTGCGACGAACAGGCCGTCCTTGTCCGAGACGGCGCCCGTGAAGCTGCCGCGCCGGTGGCCGAAGAACTCGCTCTCCATGAGTTCGCGCGGGATTGCGCCGCAGTTGACGGGCACGAAGGGCTTGTCCGCGCGGG
>Ga0102944_1000585_pt1 | contig 27430 bp, 35 predicted proteins | sample SalPonD_shore_MG_FD_78172 | JGI IMG/M metagenome (GOLD analysis project Ga0102944, IMG submission 78172) | Salt pond soil microbial communities from South San Francisco under conditions of wetland restoration - Salt Pond MetaG... | ecosystem: Environmental > Aquatic > Marine > Intertidal zone >...
GACAGGTCGCCGGCCAGCAGATGGCGCTTGGCGTACAGACCGACGAACTGCAGCAGCTCCTCGGCCTTCTCGGTCACCGCCGCCGGGATGTCGCCGAACAGGCTGCGCGGCGTCGGGCTGCCGTGCGGCGTGCTGATCTCCATGTTCTGCATACAACTCATGGCGCCGTAGATGCGAGTCTGTTGAAACGTGCGCAGCAGGCCCAGGCGCGCGATCGCCGGAACGCGCAGCCGCGATATCTCGCGGCCCTGAAAACGCACCGAACCGCTGTCGATGGGATACAGGCCGACGATGGAATTGAACAAGGTGGTCTTACCCGAGCCGTTGGGCCCGATCAGACCGATGATTTTGCCTTCGGGCACCTGCAGGCTGACGTCCTGATTGGCGACCACCCCGCCGAAGGTCTTGTGCACGTGCGCGACCTCCAGAATCGCCATTACTTCGCGCCCTCGTCGACGCGCTGGCCGAAGCGCTCGGGCCAGCGCTCGCGCACCCAGCCCATGATACCCATCGGGAAAAAGACCACGATCAGCATGATCAACAGCCCCAGGGCCACACGCTGCCAGCCCAGCAGGTAGGTCCAGAACAGCTCCTGCGTGATGTGAAATACCACGGCGCCGATGACCGGGCCCCACAGCGTGCCCTTGCCGCCCAGGATAGCCATGAGCAGCATCCACACGCCGTAGCTCGAGCTGGCGAAGGCCACGTCGCGCGGGTCGATAAAGCCGATCATGTTGCCCGCGACCGGGCCGATGAGGCCGAGAAACAACGCCGCGATACTCCATGCGACCGTCTTGTACAGCGTGGTGTGCAGGCCCATCGCCTCGGCCTTGTCCTCGTCGTCCCGAATGGCGTTGATGGCCAGGCGGAAACGCCCCGAGTAGATCCGGCGCAGCGTCAGGAAGGTCGCCGCCGCCACCGCGAAACACAAGTAATAGAAGAAGGTCTCGCGCGAACCGACCACGCCCGGATACAACGGCGTGACCAGACCCGAACCGGCACCGATGTAATCCCAGCCGCCGGCGAACTCGGCCGCCGCGATGCCAAGGCCCAACGTGCCGATGGCAAAGTAATGGCCACGCAGCCCGAGGATCCCCCAACCCAGCGCCACGGCAAACGCCACGGACATGGCGGCACCCGCGGCCATGCCGACGAAAAGGCCCGGATAGTAGCCCAAACCCGCGTGTTGCTGGACCATTGCGCACGTATACATCCCCACGCCGAAGAACAGCACGTTGCCGAAAGAGTTGTAGCCCATCTGTCCGCCGAGTACGTCCCAGGTAAGGGCGAACACGATCATTACCCAAAGGAAGGACATCTGCGTGCGGATCGCCGGGGCGAGATAGGGGGCCGCCAATGCGAGCGCGAGAAGTCCCAGGTAGAACAGCAGGCGCCGACGCGAATTCACGACAGATACCTCCGTTGACGGCTCAGCCGGATGCGCCGCCAGACCAGGATCAGGACCAGCAGCAGGAATACGAATGCCGTCTGGAACTGCGCCCCGAGCAGAAACCCGGCGAACTCCTCGGCGACCCCCAGGGCCACGCCGGCAACGAATACCCCGGCCACATTGCCCACGCCGGCCACAACCACGATCATGAACGAGCGCGCGGTAAAGGGCAGGCCCAGGTAGGGCTGGATGATCCAGATCATCGCCACCAATGCACCGGCCGCTCCGCACAGCGCGGCGTTGAGGCCGAAGGTCATGGCATAGACGCGGTCGGTGTCCACGCCCATGATGCGCGCGGCCCGTGCGTTCTGCGCCGTGGCGCGGATGGCCTGGCCCAGGCGCGCACGTTTGAGAAACCACAAAAGCACCCCGCCGATGACCAGCGCGATGACAAAGGCGAGCACCTTGATCTGCGCTACCGTAACCATGCCGTCGAACAGGAACCAGGTCTTCAGGCCCGAATGGGCGGTATGCACGTCGGCGCCGAAGGCCTCGTTGGCCAGCTGCTGGAGCAGGATACCCAGGCCGAAGGTCGCCAGGATCGAGGTAAACAGGTCACGGTCGACGACACGGAAGATGATCGTACGGTAGATGACCCAGCCGAGGATAAACATCAGGACTGCGGCTGCCGGAATCCCCCAGATCGGGTGGATCCCGGCCACGGACAGAAAATAGGCGACATAGCCGCCGAGCATCACGAACTCGCCCTGGGCGATGTTGATGATGTTCATCACGCCCCAGACCAGGGCCATGCCGTAGGCGACCAGCGCGAAGATGGCACCGATCAGCAGTCCGTCGATCAGCAGCTGCAGCGACAGGATCGGTGCGTCGAACAGGATATGAAGGTTTTCCATAGGTGGGCTCGCGCCCCGGCCCCGCGGCTCGCGCGGGCCGGGGCGACTGCCGACTCCCCTTTCGCTACTTCCCCGGTACTCGCCTTACTTCAGCGGATATTCGACCTTGGCGTTCGCCCAGCGGCTGGGGGCGACCACCTTATATTTCCCGTTCTGGATCTGATAGAGCACCATCGGCTTGGCGATGTTCTTGCCGGTCTTGTCGAAGTCGATGTTGCCGTAGAAGGTCTGCATCTTCGTCGCGGCGATGGCGTCGCGCACCTTCTCCGGGTCCAGCGAACCGGCCCGCTGGAAGGCATCGACGAACACCAGCACGGCCGCGGCCGACTCGGCGCCCTGGTAGGGCGGCGCGTAGCCGTAGGCCTTCTCGAAACGCTCGGCGAACTGCTCGGCGGTGCCGAACCAAGGCCCCTTGTAGCTGAGGGACCGATCCCACTGCGAGGCGCACAGGAACCCTTCGGCCGCCTCGGGCTGCTTCTGCGCCACCTTGGCCGAGTCACAGTGCGTGGTCGCCATCATCGGCACGCGGATATGCAGCTCGTGCGTCTGACGCACCACCAGGGCCGCGCCCTTGGCGTGACCGGAGACCAGCAGCGCATCCGGGCGCAGCGCACGCACCTTGGTCAGGGTGGCGGTCATGTCGTTGAGCTCGGGCGGCAGCTTGTCGTCGACGACGACCTTCATGCCGAAACGCTTGGCCTCGTCGATAACACCCTGGCGGATATCGCGGCTGAAGGGATCGTTCTCGAAGGCCATAGCGAGGCGGAGCTTGTGTGGGTCCTTGCCGTGCGCCTTGGCCTGCTCGTCGAGCAGCTCCAGGGCCGACTTCAGGTAGTACTCGGTCGTGGACAGCGTCGCGAACAGATAACGGTAACCCTTGTTGAACAGCGAGACCGAGGCACCGTTACCCTCGACCATGGGGATGTGGTACTTCTCGGTCACCGGCGCCATGGCCTTGGTCAGGCCGGAGCTGTAGGGCCCGAGCATGTACTTGACGTGGTCCTGGGAGATCAGGCGCTCGGCCAGCTGCGCGCCGCGGGCCGGGGTCGACTCGTCGTCGTAGTAGACGACCTTGAGCTTGTAGTGCTTATTGCCGACCTTCACCCCGCCGTTGTCGTTGACGAGTTTGACGGCGAGGTCGTAGCCGTTCTTCGTATGCTGGCCGTTGGTGGAGTACTTGCCGGTCAGCGATACGGCGGCACCGAGTGTGATCGTGTCCTGCGCCGCCGATACGCCCGGCGCGCCCGCCAGGGCGACCAGGCCCAACAGGCCCAGGCTCGTGAGAATTGAATGCGTTCGTTTCGTGGTCATCGTGCGCACCTCTTAATGTTGTGTATTGTCGGGTGACGTCAGTGCACGACGGGCGGTCCGGCAATACCCGGTCGTCCTGGCCGTTGTGGGGTAGGTATGTCTATACACTAGATAGTAGGTAGCCGAAAGACTCGCGGCAAGAAACCTTGCGATCAGTAACTGAATGGCGCGCCTTACATGGCCGATTCAGAATATTCCGTTGTAATGAAGTGACGCATCCGGGCAAGGCGCGGCCAACATCGGCGAGCAGCCCGGGCCCCCAAGGCCATAAACCGACGACACCCTTCTAACCGTACCAGCGCAATACGACGGAACCGAGCAGACCGGCAAACGCCAGTATCAGACCGGCCCGGTTGATGATCCCCTCGGTGCGGGTCAGCTCCTCCCGGGCGCACCACAGTCGCCCAAGCGCCCGCCGGTCACCGGTTCGAAACACGTAGAGCACCAGCGACAGGATCAGCAGCGCCACGCCCGCGTAGGCGCCCAACAGTGCTATCGACGCCTTGTCGTACATAACAACCCTGCCGGTTCGCTGTGCATTACTCGAGGACTGCGGCGAAATGAAAGCCGCCTATCACCAGGCCTTTATTGAGGTACAGCCGGTGGGCGGCATGGCGCTGGGAGCCCGAATCCAGATGCAGCTGCGCACAGTGCCGGCGTTTGGCCTCGGCCAGGAGCCAATCCATCAGGAGGCCACCGTAGCCGCGCCGCCTCGCCGCGCTCGCGGTCACCAGGTCGTCCACGTAGAGGTACCGGCCCCAGGACATGGACTCGGCCACTCGGAAGCCCGCCACGGCCACGACCTCTCCGGCGGCTTTCGCGTACGCGACGGTATAACCGTGACGCTCGGCCTGACGTTTGGCCTGCTCGACGAAACCGTCCTGCGTGAGGTGCGGGCGCAGCTCCGAGAACACCGCAAAGCACGCGCGCAGCGCGGTCTCAGTGTCGGCCACCTGCACCGGCACCGCCGACTCGACATCTGCGCCGGGAATGCTTGCATCATCCATACCTCATCTCCTCTGTCTGACTTCACTCATCCGGGCCGCCCCCCCGCCTTACCGGATCGTGACTCGTTTACCGCGACGTTCTTGTTCCATTTATAATCGCCCAGGCGCGTTTCCTTGATTGGCAGGTCGCGTGTGTCGACTTCCATGACCAGGCGCCGGTGCGCACGTGCCGCGTACGGCCCGGACCAGTAACCGGCGGGCAGCAATACGAGGCGTTTGCCCTCGCCGTGAAAAACGAAGTTCCCCTGACGCCCGCACTCCACAGAGCGCACCTCGTCCCACAACAGTCGCGAGCGTCTGCCCCGGGCGGAGATGACCTCGATGCCCGTCTCGTCAACCCGAAACCGCCCGTACGCCAGTCGCACCAGGAGGGCGGGCGCCAGGGCGAGCACGGCCAGCCCAATGGCCGGCACCCACTGGCCCGTATGGGCGGCGAACACTGCCGAAAACAGGAAAAAGGCCGTGCCGAACCAGCCGATCGGCTTCAGCTTATCGAGCGTGACGTATTCGTGAACGGTTGTGGTCACAGCGCGTCCCGACCGGGTTCGTGGCCTTCATAGCGCGGTAGATCGCCGCAGAGTTCGTCCCAGTTCGCCTTGGACGTGACGAAGATATCCGCCATGGGCCGCTCGACAATATCCGACTCGATCGTACCGATACGCACGCGAACCTGTCCGGGGCGGCTGTCGGATCTGCTGATGATGGGCGAGCCGCAAACCTTGCAGAAATAACGCGTCTTGCCCGCCGGGGACTCGTAGCCCGTCAGCCCCTCTTCGCCGGCGACGATTCGAAAATCGGCGTCTTTGACGATGCCGTTGGTCGCAAACGCACTGCCCTGCGCCTTGCGGCACTGCGAACAGTGGCAGCGGATAATATGGTGTATCGGGCCCGTGATCTCGTAGCGCACGGTTCCGCATAGACAAGCGCCTGTATACATATATTGGTATCCCGTCCGGTTGTCGAACCGATGCGTGCCCGGCGCATCCGTTCAGTTTCGCTGCGTGCGCTGAAATGGCATCTTCCGGGACCCCGCGCACAAGTCTCCGTCCTGTGTCCCTTTGATCCACTGCTTAAGGAATTCGACGCGCCGTCGAGTCAGCGCCGCCTTGGCCCGTGCGGCACAGGTGCCAAAGGCGCTGCCGTAATAACCCCGTTCGTCCGTATGCGGATACATCATGGCGAAATCGGCCGCGAGCAATTGGCGCCACAGCTTCTGCGAACGCTTTAGCCTATCGATGAAGGCGGGGTCGTCTTTGTACATCGACAGGACAGTTCCGTATACGCGCTCGAGCTCCGCATTTGAGGCCTTCAGCGACGAGGCCGCGCAGTCGTTGACTTCCGTCTGCGTGCTCGCGCCTTTGAGGCATTCGTCGAACACGCCGCCATGGGCGATGGCCGGGTTGAAACGGCCAAAAACCGCCAGCAGCACAATTGCCGCCACGCGCCGGAGACGGCCAGGACCTGGCGACTGGAAAAGCGCGAACATACAAACAACAATCCCTCGTCGGTGTATTGGGTCAACTGTTTACCGACGGCTTGGCCTTCAGGCCTGCATCGCGAAGCCGGTTCAACAACGCGGCCCAGCCATTGCCGCGAAGGATAAGGCTCAGGCCGACCGCCGCCTGAAAGAGATAGCACAGGAGATGGGCGATGGTCTGCCACTTGACGTCGTGGATGAGCCTGCCGTCGCTGTGGCTCATTGACGCGTAGGCACCGATGGCCAGAAATGCGATCCGCATCAGGCCCTCGAAGGTCAGATAAAACCCGAGCACCGAGAGCACGAAGGCCCCGTCGACGGCCACGACATTATCATCGCTCGAGCGCTGGTCCGCCGGCGGCACGAATTTGTTCGCCAGACGCCACAGGACGGCAAAGAGCGCGAGCAGCGAGAGCACGGCGACGGCCCCCAGCCCCCAGGACCAGGCCGACTCGGGGCTCAGATAGGCCTGACCGCCCAGTCCGTAGAGGACCTGTACCAGCACCGGTATCGTAAGGACTGCACGCACCAATACATAAATGGCGAAAACCTTGATAGCAAGGCTGGTGATTTCTCTGCCGGTCATCTCTCCCCCTTGAGCATGTGGCAGCCGCCGTGAAGCAGCCTCTAGCAGGCGAACGGCGGCGCAGGGTTACGATTGTACGCGTTGTTCATTGGCGGGTGCGACGTGCGACGGCCGATATAACGCCGCGTGCTTGCCTGGAGGCGTCGACGTCACCTGCTAGACAGGAGAAAGTCGTGCCTTAGCGACTGCGGACTACATACGTCTGCGCCAGGCGATCGTGTAGTCCACGGCCGTCCTCGCCCAGAAAGGTCACGAACTCGAAAGGAATCAGCCTGGCGAGTGTGCGGCCCAAGACCTGCAAGAACGAGGCTTTCGTCCCTCGGCCGTTGACGACGATCGTGCCGGTCATCCACTTGCCGACGGTCTGCCCGGTGAGCGACTCCAGGAGCGTGTAATAGCCCACGTACACAGCCAGTCCGACGTAAGGCATCGGGACGGTGGCGATGTACTCTGTGCCCCTTGCGCCGAAGACAATGCCCACGGCCAGGCGCAGCAGCACGTAGACGATAATGGTCAGACCCAGGGAAAGTAGTCCGTCAGTCAGCCCATTGTAAAAACGCAGCCACTTGCTGGCCGGCACAACTGCCAGGGGCTCGGGCTCGCCAGGATCGGTCGGGCTGCCGGGCGGCGTGTACGGCGAGATGGTCGAGTGCATGGCCTCCCCCGGTGAGCCGGAACTGCGCTGCATCGCAGCATCGTCGTTGTTGGTATTGTCCGTCGGCGAGTGCGAAATGGCGCGATGGCGCTCGCCGCGTTGATATACTGGTGTGATAGCACAATCGGACCGGCGGTGTCACGCCGGCCCGCAGGGTGCGCCGCGCGGGATCGCTAATGCGACTCAAGCCTCGGCCGGGCCAATCGAGCGCCCGAACGCAGCATGGCGGGGAGCGGGCGTACGCAGCAGATCGGCCAGGCTGGCTTCGGCTTGCGCGCGGGTTTCGAACGGCCCGCGCCGCCCCTCCCGGGTACGGACATACCAGCCCTCACCCTCCACGAACTCGAAGCGGTCGGCCTGTCGCCGCTTGTTTGCACCGCTCACGTTGTCAGCCTCCTTCCACGATGGTCGTCTCGCGCAGGTGAGACAGCTCCATGCGGCGCCGATCGATGGCCCGCCGGACCAGGTGCCGGCCCAGGTCGGTCTCGGCATCGCCGGCATCGGACCAGTCGACCAGCAGGCGTTCGAGCTCGGCGATTTCCGCAATCAGCTCGGCTTCGGCGGCACGGTGTGTCACGGCTGTCTCCCCCGCGTTGTTGATGGAGACAAGTATGCGAATGGACCCGTTTTTCCTCTACCGGCGGATACCCCGATCCGCTGTCAGCCACGGGTGCCACGGCGTGTAGGAAGGCACCTACGCGCTCGTGGGCCAAGCCAATGGAGATGGGTGATCGACGTGGGCTGGGGGTAAGGGCGGTGGAAGCGCTCGAGCCGCGAGCAACGGGTACGGGCAGGCGTACAGAAGGCGCTAGCCCCAGGCGCCGAGCAGGCGCGTCAGGCTGTACGCCACCATAAACAAAGCCACCGCGGCCAGCAGGCCGGCCCAGCGGGCGATGCGCTCATTGCCGCTCTGCTTGACGGCCACCGAGACCATTAACAGCGAGACCCCGAGCATATTGAACAGGCCCTTGGTGGAGCCGTTCACGACGCTCACGATGGCCAGCGCGGCCGGCACGGCCGCAATCAGCAGCAGGTAACGGGACTTGATGTTTACCAACGGCTTTTCCATGGGCTCGAACGATCGTTCCTATACTCGGTGAATCGGCAAGGCGTGCGTGCGACGGTATATTACGCGTCGCGCTCACGCAAGGCCTTGCCGACGTGCCGGCGGCCCCTCAGAACCAGATCTCGGGATAGCGGCGGGTGGCGGGGATATTGTTGACCACCAGCGCCACGAGCAGCAGCACGAGCGGTCCGACGGTGGCGGGAATCAGCACGTACAGGTACCCCAGGGCATGGATCTTGGACGATCCGATCACGGCGATAAGCGCAGTGGCCCCGCCCGGCGGATGCAGGGTGCGCGTGGCGTGCATCACGGCGATGGCGGTGGCCACCGCGACCGATTGGGCCACCCAGGGGGTGTGCTGGAAGAGGTGCCAGGCCGTTACGCCGACGATGGCCGAGACCACGTGGCCTCCCACCAGGTTGCGCGGTTGGGCCAAGGGACTGCGCACGGCGCCGTAGGCCAGCACCGCCGAGGCGCCGAACGAGCCGATCATCAAGGTCAGGTCGTGGCCGGCGAGAACGTACTGGGTCAGCAGACCGCAGGCACCGATCCCGAAAAACGCGCCTACCCACGACCAGAAGATCTCGCTGTGTCCCACCCGCGGCGGACTACCCGCCGTGGTACCGAGCATCTTACGGAAATACGCCGCCCTGATCACAGGAGATCCTCCAGGTGGCAGGCATCGACAAACTCCTTGCGCAGGAGCAGCCCGCGCAGGCGTCCTTGGGCGTCGACCACGGGCATGGCGCGTCCGGCGTGTGCGCGGAAAGCCTTGATGATGGTGAAGAATCCGGCATGCTCGTCGACCACTGCGGGCGGTGTCGACATGGCCTCTCGTACCGGCGTCTCGTGGCAGTCGTGACTGAACGAATCGACGTCCTCGACCAGGCGCAGGAGCAGCCCTAAAAAGGTGTCGGCATGCATGCGGCGCAGAAAGTCGGTCTCGGTGAGCATACCGATCACGCGATTGTCGGCATCGACTACAGGCAGACACTTCATACCCTGCCTCGCCATAACGGCCGCGGCCTCGTCGAGCATTGCATCGGGCTGGAGCGGCTCGACCCGCTCGCGCATCATGCGCCCGGCGCGGATCCGACCGAGGAGCCGCTCGACCGCATGGCGATGGGCCAAGTGGTAAATCTCGCGAAAGTCCTCGGTGCTGATATCGAGAAAGCCGGAAATATGCTGCATGGCATCGAGAATATCCTCGTCGGACAACTCGAGCTCTAGCAGGTCGTCACCCCCGGCATGCAGCGCCTGGAGGTCTAACTGGTTATCGTCAGCCATGAAATACGTTTCAAAAAAAGAAGAGCGGAGCCGCAGCTCGTCGCATACATATATTATTCGCGCATCATAACATCCGCACTTGTCCCGCGTCGATATCTCACCAATGGGATATATCGCCATACCGCAAAACGGCAGAAGCCGGCAGCAAAGCACGCTGCTATCCGCCGGCATTCGACTTAAGGTGACGTTAAAGAATAGTTATACATTCATCGTGGAACACGGCGATCCGCCATCGCCGCCGAGCTCCGCAGACTGAATGTCTATCGGTACTTGACCACGTAGGTTTCGGGCAGGCTGTCGTGCCAGCCGCGCGCGCTCTCGCCCAGGAACGAGAACATTTCGAAAGTGATGAAGCGTGCAAAAGAACGGCCGACGATTTGCCCGAAGGATGCGCGCGTTCCTTCCTCGTTGACCACCGTCGTTCCAGTAACCCACTTGCCCACCGTCCGCCCGGTCAGACTTTCGAGGATAATGTAGTACACGAGAACCAGCGACACGCCGAACACGTATCGCGGCAGGGCCTGTATAAAGCGCACGCCGTCCGGCCCCCAAACCAATGCGACCGCGATCCCGATTACCACCCCCAGCGCCATCGTGACTATATAGTCGACAACGAAATTGGCGAACCGCAGCCAACGCCGCGCCGGAACCACTTCCAGGCGCTCTGCGATATCGGCATCGATCCGGCTGCGGGGCGGCTCGTACGGCGAATTGGTATCGTCCATGGCTCCCCCTGAATTAATTGGTATCGCGTACGGCGGTACGTGTTTTTAGTATGAACGCGTGTCGCGTAGCCATCCAGCCGCGGGAACCCAAAGAATCTGTGAAGCGGTTGCGAAGCAGGGTCGTTCGATCGCATGATGGATCCAACGCCGTCGCGAATCGGCTCTCGCTTCGCGGCACTTGCCTTATCCTCACCGCGCAGCGCGTCCCTGGGACGCCGGCCGAATCCCGCAGTGCGGTCTCCGTATTGGCCGCGTCTGGACAATCGCTTCCCGGTCAGGACATGGACTCAGGAGGTTCCCCATGAACGAACAGACCGCCCCCGATCTCGTCATTATTCTCATCACGGGCCCGGAAAATCCCAAACGCCTGCCCTCGGCCTTCTTCCTGGCCGCCACCGCGGCCGCCACCGAGCAGCAGGTCACGCTCTATTTCACCGGCCCGGCCACCGAGCTGCTTAAGGCGGGCACGGCCGAGAAAGTCGTGCCGATGGAAGGCGGCAACAGTATCGCCGACTTCATGAAACTCGCGCAGGACAACGGTGTCACTATTATCGGCTGCCGCCAGTCGCTGGATCTGAATGGCATGTCGGAAGACGACCTGTCGCCGGAGCTGGCGAAGGATTTGCCGTTGCTCACGCCCAGCCAAGCCCTGCCCACGCTGGGTGCGGCCGGCAAGGTCCTGACCTGGTAGAAAAGCCCCCGCCCGGCCGCCGTTGCGACTAACACCCGCAGCGGCACTGGCCGGGGGACGGCGGACGCACGCCGCCGCGAACGCCAATACCCGGGAGCTGGCCGTCATGCCGACGCGCCGGTCCCATCCGTGATCCAACACAACCAAGAACGCAAAGCGACAACACTATGAGAACGATCTCCCTGGGGAACAGCGACCTGAAGGTCACCCATATCTGTCTCGGCACCATGACCTTCGGCCAGCAGAACACCGAGGCCGAGGCACATGCGCAGCTCGACTACGCCCTGGACCAGGGTATCAACTTCATCGACACCGCCGAAATGTACCCCGTGCCGCCGCGCGCCGAGACGACCAGCCGCACGGAGCAGTACATCGGCAACTGGCTGAAGAACCGCGCCCGCGATTCTATCGTCCTCGCCAGTAAGGCGACCGGGCCCGGTCGTCCCTTCGACTGGATACGCGGCGGCGAGCTCAACTTCACCCGCGACAACCTGCAGCGGGCACTGGAAGGTTCCCTGCAGCGCCTGCAGACCGACTACCTCGACCTGTATCAGCTGCACTGGCCGGACCGCAATGTCCCGGTGTTCGGCGGCTACCACTTCGATCCGGACAATGAGCGCGAGACCGTGCCCCTGGCGAAAACCGTCGAGGCGCTCGGGGAATTGATCCAGTCCGGCAAGATCCGGCACTGGGGGATGTCCAACGAGACGCCCTGGGGACTGATGAGCGCCGTGCGCACGGCCGACGAGCTCGGCGTGCCGCGCCCGGTCTCCGTGCAGAACGCGTACAACCTGATGAACCGCACCTGGGAGGGCGGGATGTCCGAGATCGGTTACCGCGAGAACGTCGGCCTGCTGGCCTACTCGCCGCTGGGCTTCGGCTTCCTGTCAGGCAAGTACCACGACGACCCGAAGGCCGAGGGCCGGGCCACCCTGTTCGAAGGCTTCGCCGGCCGTTATGCCAAACCGAATGTCGACAAGGCGGTCGCCGCCTACGTCGAGCTGGCCAGGGAACACGGCCTGACCCCCACCCAGCTCGCCCTGGCCTTCGTCTACAACCGCTGGTGCGTGGCCAGCACGATCATCGGTGCGACCGCGATGGACCAGCTGCGCGAAAACATCGCGGCCGGCGAGGTCACACTGTCACCCGAGGTGCTCGAGCGCATCGAGGAGATTCACCTGCAGTACACCAACCCGGCGCCCTGAGCGCCGCCAACGTCAGTCGCACTTGCCCGGCGGCAGGTTCACCGGGTCGTAGCCGGGGACCTGCTGCTTGCGCTCGCAGACCGTCGGGTGAACCTCGGAGTCGGGCGGCATGAAACGGGGCATCGCACGGGGTGAGAAATTCCACCGACGTACGAACTGTCCGCTCTTTTCATCACGAACCCAGTAACGACGCGGCACCCACTGCATGAGCTTCCAATACCAGCGATCGAGCTCGTTGTGCATGGGCGCGGCCGGATCCGGCTTCGCCAGCGGCGATTCTTCGCCGGGCTCGGGAAACACAGTGGGCAGCTGCGCGTCGTCTATCGCAACCCCAGCCTTACCGGCCTCGTCCAGCATCCATTTCAAGGTAATCTTGGCCAGCCCGCTCTGGCGCTCCGGATAACCGCCGCCGATGTCGCCGTGCACGCCGGCGAACCAGAGCTGCTCGACGTCGGTGAACTCGTTGGAGTGCGACCACAGATTGGTCCGGAAGAACTTGCGCTTCTCGTCGATGGAAATGGCATGACGAACGGTCTCCACGCTCGGATTCCACCGCGTATAGGGCAGATTGAAGGGATCGAAGATCGAGCCCACGCTCGAGACCGTGTCCCATACCCCGATGAAATGGATCTTGGGCTCGACGCAGAAGACCCGCTTGAACTCGTCGCAGACGGGCAGCCTGAGGCGTTGCTTCTCGCCGGTGCGCCGCTCGGCCTTGTCGTTCTTCTTCTTGGCCCGCGTCGCCTGCTTGCGAAACAGATTGAAGACATAAGGCGCCAGATTGGCGTTCTTGGTGCGCATCAGACCGCAAACGTGGATGAGCGCCGCCAATACCCGTACGGTATACGCCCCGCGGCTGAATCCGAACAGGTAGATACGGTCGCCGGGCTTGTAGTTCGCGACCAGAAAGTCGTAACAGACGGCGATATTGTGCGACAACCCGAACCCGAAGGCCGAGCCCAGCAGCTTGGTAAACGCTTGCTGCAGCGGCGTCCACGCGCCGACTGCCGGAAAGGTCCCCAGACCCGGTTCGTAGAAGACCACCTGAGTCTCATCGCGCTTCAGCGCCAGCGACAGCAGCCGCACCACGTTGGTGTTGTTCTCGCCGAATTCGTTGTTCGTGCCGTCGCAGCAGACGACCAGATTCCTGCCCTTGGACTCACTGCCCTGTGCCATTCCCATCTCCTTGTTCGTTTTCCCGCCGGTACTATACCCCCGCACGCCGCCAGGTCGGTTTGAGACCACCGCCTTTACTGACAATACCCTACCGGCGAAGTGCGGAAATTGCCACACAATTTATGTGGTGATATGATTCGCGCCGCGTTTCGACGCACAGCGGTTCGCCCAACCCCGAAGCAGTATCAGACGTCTGATCTCTAATCATATCTCCACGGACCGTGGAGACAAGGCGTGCGCCTGACGACGCCGCCGGTACGGCTGTGTCCGGCGAACGCGATCTTTCGACCGAACGACAACCCCGTTTTCACACGAACAGTAGGAGGCAACGGCCGTTCATGTCACTGCGAAACAACGATAACGCCGGAAATGACAATTACGATGACTTGCACCAGAGCTACGGACGCTGCCTGCAGAATGGGCCCTTCATCGAGCGCTTCTACGACATCTTCCTCAAGAGCCACCCGGACGTCGCGAGCGCCTTCGCCAACACCGATTTCGACCGACAGCGCCGGCTGCTGCGGCGCACGCTGACCAACTCCATCATGTTCGCCGCCGGCAGCTCCATCGTCGCGCAGGAAGTCGACGCCATGGCCGAAGTCCACAGCCAACGCGGCAAGGCCCCGGTCGCGCCCCACCTGTATGGGCATTGGCTGGAGAGTCTGCTCGCCGCGGTCCGCGAGCACGATCCGCAGATCACCCCGGCCCTAGAGGCCCGCTGGGAGAAGGCCATGGGTCGGATCATCGGGCATTTCTCGGGCCGGTATTGAGGCCCTCGCCACGGGGGATGGGCTCGTCCATCCCCCGCGGCTGTCAACGCCTCGAATCCAGTAGTATCACGACCCAATAGTACGTGGCCCCCTGCAGGTCGCGGCGGAGATAGCTCGCGAACACGTGCATGCCGGCGGGCTGATCCGCCGGGGACATCTGCACCTTTCCCGCGGCCTGCACCTTGGCAGCGGCTGCCACCGACAGCCGCTCGGCATCGACCTCCTGTCCCCCGGAGGCATCAGCCAGTCCCGGCGTCTCAATTTTCCCGTAGTGGTGCGCCAACGACTGGTAGGCATGTTGCCAGGCCCTGCGGGCCGCCGTGGCGTCGGTGCCCTCATAGAGATAGACGCCGATCCGGCGAAGCCGATCACGACGGAAGAAGAACTGGATGTTTTCCTTTCGTTCGTCGTAGGTGCCGTTGTATGTCTCCAGGTCCCCGTTCGAGAAGCTGCGGTACGGCCCATAGCGGGCGAAGCTTTTGACCTGAGATTTCGTCATCCCGAACTCCCACGGGACCAGGCCCGCCGCCGCGCATAACGTCGGCGTCGCCAAGACCAGTACCATCGACAAGACCCGGACCGCTCTACCCATCATCACTCCCCCTTCGCATCGACCGACCGCCCCCGAGACCGCCTGGTGAGCGAACCGTTAACCGCGGGAGACGTCGCTCCGCGGGCCCTTTGTAATTGGGGACGCTCAGATGGTCCCTCCGCCGTTGACCAGCAATACCTGACCGGTTACCCAGCTGGCCTCCTCGCTGCAGAGAAACACCGCGGCGTGAGCGACCTCACCCGCCGATCCGAGTCTTGCAAACGGCGATGCCCTGACGGCCGCCTCCTGCAGGAACGACGGCGCCCGGTCGATCATACCCGGGCTCGTCGGTCCCGGTGCGACAGCGTTGACGGTAATGCCCTGTCCGGCGAGCTCGGCGGCCCAAACGCAGGTGAGCATTTCCAGCGCAGCCTTGGTGCCGGCATAACCACCGGTCCCAGCGGCCGGAAAGTGTGCCCGGCTCGACGAGATGTTGACTATACGCCCGCCGTCACCCATTCGCTTCGCGGACTCCCGCGCCATGAGGGCCGGTCCCCGCACGTTGACTGCAAACAGATCGTCGAAGTCGGTATCGTTGAGGCTCGCCAACGGCGTCGCCCGCACGACGCCGGCGTTGTTGACCAGCACATCGAGCCGGCCGAATCGGCTGTCGAGGTCCTCGAATAGCCCCTCGATCTCCTCCACACGTGCGATATCGGCGCGCCGCACAAGCGCCTGCCTGCCAAGGCTTTCGACCTCGCGGCCGACCGCCGCCGCCTCCTCCGCGCTGCGGCAATAGTGCACCACGATGTCGAATCCGGTGCCGGCCAGCTGCAGTGCAATCGCCCGCCCAATCCCGTGGCCGGCACCTGTCACGAGTGCGACCTTTGTTTGTTCCGACATGACTTCCCCCGCGTCCGCTTGGATTCAACAGCGGCCAGGGTAATGTCTCGCAGCGGCGGAGGATTGTACGATCTTGCTCCTCGGGCGGGCGGTCTCCAACCGGCTACCGATGAGCCGTCTGAAAGGCCCCGGGACCGATGCCGACGATACGACGGAAATGTCGGTGAAGATGACTCTGGTCGAAGAAGCCCACCTCCGAGGCCACCGCCGCAGGCGACACTCCTCCGACGAGCAGTCTGCGCGCGAGGGCCACGCGAGCCTGGATCCGAAATTCGTGCGGCGGCAGCCGGTAGTACTGTCTGAACAGACGCACCAGGTGAAAGCGGCTGAGCCCGCAGGCCCGCTCCAGCGCGTCCATCGGGACATTCTCGGCCAGGCGGTCCAGGATCAGCTCCCGTGTCCTCACCACCGCCGCCGGCGGAGCGCCGGATTCGATTCGTGAATCGGCGCCGGAGTCCAACAAGCGTTCCAGTGCGGATACGGCGCGCGCCTCCAGCTCCGCCCGCCCGACCCCGGAACCGAGCTCTGCGCACAACGCGGTCATTTCCACCGCCAGCGCCGCCTGAACGTGACCGGAAATGATACCGTCCGGCCGGCGTGTTGCACCCAGATGCTCGACAGCCTCGCCCACCACGCACGGCTCGACCAGGAGGCTGATGAAACTGGTGGCGGCGCCGCTGCGCCGGGCATGCACCGGCTCGAATGGTTCGAATATATTGATTGCGCCGCGTACGCACGGTGGCTGGTCCGTACCGCGGTAATGGATAGGCGCCCCGCGCCCGCGTACCGTCAATTTGATCGAATAGTCCGCGTGGACAATCGTGCGCGCCGTTCGAAAGGTCACGTTCCGGCCGTGCGCTAAACGAATCCCCGGGACAGACAGTGGGCGCTCCACGACCTGGGGCATCGACGGTTGTCTCATCTGATTATCCACCTCCGGGCCTGACGGCCACATTAGACAACAGGCGTCCCCCCGAAAGGAGACGCCCAGAGCCGCCTGCAGCGTGGTCAGTGGACGAGGCTATTCGAGCGTGGCCTTCCCGAACTTGGCCGACTGCGACAGCAGACCCGAGCACTCCAGGAAAAACTCGTCGGCATTGGCCCCGCCGCCGAAGCTGCCGATCTTCTGAACCAGCTCGTCCCTGGTGTCCGCGCCGAGGTCGTCGAAGTGTCCCACCGCACCCTGCACGATCTTGACGGCGGCATCGGGATCGATCTCGCCGTTCGCCAGCTCCCCCAGCGCAGTCACAATATCCGTGGCGTGCTTCTTCAAATCATCTGCCATTTCCACAGCCCCCTTCCGAAAACGCCCGACGCGCGTCGGGCAAAAACCATGTGCCGGGGCGACCGGGACCGTTCCCGGGGCACCTCCGACCTGTGCTCTCAGGGGTCTTATCGGCCAATGCGGGGGCGAACTCAAACCATTGGAGATGGCTAGCCGGAAAGGTGAGTGTTCACTAATCGACAGCGCGCGAGCCGGCTGGTCGCACGTCGGCGGCCAACGTTTCCAGAGCGGCTGCCAAGGCCGGGCCTATCTCCCGATGGGCCACGATGGCCTCTTCGTCCAGACCCGAGCCGAGAACGGGCACCGTAATGCAGGCCTCCTCGACCACCCGGGCGGACATGGTCACCACCGTCTCGCGCAGGGCCGCCTGGGCGTGGGTCGCACGCGGGGAGGCATTCAGCAATGCAACGGGGCGGTCGACGAAGGTCTCGTTGCCGACCATCCAGTCCAGGGCGTTCTTCATCACGCCGGTCACGCCGTGGGCGTATTCGGGGCTGGCGATGACGAGCGCGTCCGTGGCCAGGATCGCCTCGCGCAGGCGCCTGACCGGTGGCGGTTCCGGTGATTCGATATCGGGATTGAACAGCGGGAGCTCGCCAAGGCCCGGGAACAGGCTGACCTCTATCCCCGGCGGCGCCAGCCGTGCGACGGCGCGCAGCAACATCGAATTCAACGACGATTGGCGCAGGCTGCCCGAAATGGCGAGGATTTTGGTGGTCAACGGTGTTCCGCTCCCTCTGCTGTTGCCGCCCGAGGGGCGCAGAAATATCGTACCTCGACTGGCTCGCCGTCTCCCACGACAAGAGGGGCCGGTGACGCATCGGGGTGAACCACCCTGGCCACCGGCCCAGAAGCCTTCCAGTCGAATCGGTCGTGCCGCACTCGCGAGCACGAACCCGCGGCCAGTCGAACCGGCCGCGGGCCTCAACCCAGGCTGTGGAGGGAGTGGCCCCCTAGGCGGGACGTCCCGCCAACCTGTCCGTTGTTAATGCCCCATTGCCATGAACGGGATAACCATCGCGGCGGCCATGCCGATCACCGCGAAGACGATCATCAACAACGTAAGGATACCGGCGAACTTCCAGAATTTGCGCTGCGAAACCAGGGCATCCTCCATGTCGCCGGCGCTGCCCGATTGCACCAGCCTGCCGATCGCCGAGCTGTACTTGACGAGGTAAACTCCCATCACAATGTAGATGATGCCGCCGATCACGTATCCCACACCCATACCGGTAAACACGCCCCGGGGCGGACCGTTCGGGGTCCCGCCCATCGTACCCGCCGCCATCATGCCGAAGGCCCCCAACACCATGAAGGCCGACGAGATGAACAACACGTTCCCAATCAAAAGGACCCAGGGCTTGGTGCCGCGCAGGGCATCGATCATGTCGCTGGAATCCCGCCGGAACCTCCCCGGTTCACATCGGCGACCTCGGACTGCGGCGGAGCATAGTGATTGGTCATGGTTTCTCCCTCATACGGATCTGCTATTGGTCTTTTAATCAACAAATTATATATGGAACGACGTTCCTGTTTATTATCGTCAACACAGAAGCAATCTTAATGTATGGTGCTGCGATACCGGTGCGCTCACCGGTAAGTCCTGTGTTTCTTCCCCAGTCAACGTTCAAGCCTTCATGCGGACGCGGGTTACGGTCATTGCCCGACAGTGGTGAAAACTTTATCGCAATGCTCGGTCTTTTTGCTTGTTCAGTCGCGCCGCAATGTCGTCCGATGTTACTACAAGCTTGCTCTTCGTGCCGGAGGTGTTGCGGTATTCGATCCGTAGATCTCCATCGCGGTCGAATTCCGCGTGCTCGACCACCAGAAAAGTAAATGCCGTAGTCGGAAGGTCCGCCGGCGTTATAGCCAGCACGCGCCTTCCCGAAAAGACGCTGACCAGTTCCAGCCGCTCGCCCCCGAGCAGTGCTATCTTCCGTTTCGGGTCATAGACGATAACAAACCATAGCTGCGGCGACTTGGCATTCGCCGGCAGGTCGTAAAATACGGAATATCTGCCCGGCGACCCGGTCCCCACCATCACTCGTACACACGTATTGCCGTACCAGGTGATTTCGGGGCGGTAGCGAAACGGCGCCCTGACCATCACTTGCTTGGTGTCGGTAACGCCGTTGTAGATATACAGAGTTTCGGCGGACGTGCCCATCAACCGGATGTCCCCGTATACCCGCGACACGCCGTTCGGGCTGGACGAGAGAACGTGGACGGGTGGACTGCCCTCGGGCGCAGCGGCCCGAACAGCCGAGCTAGTCGTCAACACAATGAGTATTAGCGAAACGATGCGCATTACCGCCGCCAATCCGTTCTCCCGCTAATCGTCGAGGTCCGGCATGGGCGGTGCCGGAGAGTCGTCCCAAACGCCTACCCATTCGGTCGCCCAGTCGGCATCGAAGAACAGGATCCAGGACCGTTTCGTGATCTGACCTTCCTGGAGCACTTGCCGGATCGCCTCCACGCCTTTCGAAAGGTCGGTCAGGGCGAGGTCAACGTACGAGTAACGGCGGCCGGTACCGCCTCCTATGAAACACCCGAGTCCCTCGGCCCGGAGCTTCTCGTCCAGAGCGTCCTCGATATCGCCCTTGTCCTGAAAGCGCTCGCCTTCCAGCCCTTCCGACCCGTCCGTCTTCACGTAGCAGAAGACCTCGCCCCGTCTTGAATATCGCACCGAATCGAACCGCACACCGCTGTGCGTGTTCTCCCACAGTTCCCGGCTGGCCGACTTGCCGACGTACATATCGCTCTGGGCCGGATAATCGTCGGCCTGCTCCGGCTTGAGCTCGAAGAGCGTCCACTCGTTGTCGTCCACGGATTGGCAAAACGGACCGTCCGGCAATTCTGCAATGATGCTCTGCCGGCATTCGTCAAAGGCGGCGGGCAGACCCTCGATGCCGCTGCTGCGCCAGCCCTTCGCCCGCACATCGATATTACCGACCCATCGGTCGAGGTCTTCCTCCCCAAGCAAAGACTCGATCAGTACCAGGGCTTGCGAGAATGCGAAATCTTCATTGTTCCGGAGAAGTGATTTGGGGAACTCGACGGCAATGTCGATGAAATTGAAACGGCCCTTCTCGCACTTGAATCCGGTTGCCGCCAGCGGCGCACCGGTTCGTCCTTCCACGGTCATTTCGACCATCGAGAAGGGCTCCCGCGGGCGGTGGTCCAGGAACGACCAACCGTCTATGGCCGGCGCCGAGGCGAGCATCCGGTCGACCAGAGGCCTGAGGTCATGGCGGTTCTCCGGTGTGATCACCAGCCGATGGCCATTATCAATGCCGGGGCCGAACTCCCACATCAGGTTCGGATCGATAGCGCCGAGATGCTCATGAATCCAGGCGGGGAGATCCCAGTCCTGCTCCTCGGTAAACAAGGCGGCGATATCGTCTTTCTTATCAGCAAATGCACGCCACCATCGGTCGACTGCCGCATTCGCCTCCTCGCGAGCCACCTGCTCCGCGGCTATCCCCGGGCTGAACGTCTTCCACCGCGCACCCATACAGCTCCTCCCCCTTGCTCAGAAAAGGTAATGCCCGTCCCATTTATCCGACCCGGTTATTTCGTGAGCGCTCGCCGGTTGACGTTCATCGCACGAGCGCGCCCGAGCCGGGCAATGCCAGGCGAACAGTGATCCGAAGAAATCTTGGAATTCGCGGCACTGCTTCCTTGCGTCTGATTCTTGTCGTTTGTCCCGAGCCTTGTGTCCGGGACATCAGCCTAGCCCGACCGGGGACACGGTTCAATCGTCCGTTAACCTGTTGTTTTGCTTAACACAATTTCGGGGCGTTCGAGGGCGTCTCCCTATCGAGCAACAGAGTTCAAATTCGTGGACAATACCGTCTGATCCCGGCTCGTCCCTGGCGAAACGGCTGTGCTGGAATCGCAATACGAACTGTCTGACGATCGGGAACAGACCAGAATAGGGAATATCACCATGACGAGCCTGAAACTCTACGACCTCGACCGCTCCGGCAACTGCTACAAGGTGCGCCTGCTCATGTCGATGTTGGGACTGGAGTACGAGTCCGTACGGGTCGACACCGCGGCCGGCGAGACAGGGATGCCCGAGTTCCGGCAGCTCAACCCGCGCGGTCAAATCCCGGTGCTGGCAGATAGCGAGACCGTGATCTGGGACTCCATGGCCATCCTGGTCTACCTCGCGCGCCGTTACGGAGACGAGCGTTGGCTGCCGGCCGATGCCCTGGGCGAGGGGCGGGTGATGCAGTGGCTCGCCGTGTCGGAGAACGAGTTGCTTTACGGACTTGCCCGCGCCCGCGCCGCCGTCCTGTTCAAACGCCCGTTCGATCTGGAGGCGTGTCATCGCGATGCCAAACCGGGATTGACCGCCATGGAGCAGCGCCTCGGCGACCACAGCTGGCTGGCGGCGGACCACGCGACGATTGCCGACGTTGCATGCTACCCCTATGTATCCGTCGCGGGCGACGGACACTTCTCTCTGGAGCCCTATCCCGCAGTATCGGCGTGGCTGAAGCGGTTCGAACAACTGCCGGGCTGGGTCCCCATGGCGAACTGACGGACCGTACCGGCCGGTGCTAACCGGCGTCGAAATGGACCTCTCTTGTCCCAGCCCCCTTATGCTGGACGCGGCGCCGAATATCGTCGTAAAGCTGGCGGGTATCGTCCTCGGTAAGGCTTCCGAACTTCCCGCCCAGTCGGATGACCCTGCGCGGCTGCGCCGTGATGACGATGGTATCGATGTATTGATCCCTGAAACTCCAGGAACCGGTCGGGTCCCAACGCCTGACGAGGCGCACGTCGACGATGCCGGCAAAAGGAATGAATCTCTTTTGGAAGTAGTATTGGACTTCCAGCCTGTCGTCCAGGAGCCGGACCTGCTTGACCCAGTTGCGGAGCATATCGAAGACGAAATAGGAGCCGGCGAACATTAGCACGACACCGACTATCTTCTGGTAATCGAACGGAGACATCGTGTATACGACGGCCCCAACGCCGAATACGGCCAGGATGGCATACCAGGTCCGCAGTTCCTTGAGCCTGCTCTTTCTATAGACCATCTCCCGACTTCCTACCCTGACCTGCACTGCCCTCTTGCTGCAACAGCTGCTCGGCCGTTGTCGCAAAACCTCTTCACCAATTTTTGCTGTATAGATTCGACCCGCAGTAGCCCCAAAATACTTTGATAGCGATAGTCTTGACGGCACCGTGTCACGTTTGTGTACATTAAGTTCACGCAATGTAGCGCCCCGCCCGGGCATGACATCGCCGGACGCGAAGCTCAGTAACAGACGAGGCTCCCCTCAGAGGTAATCATTCGTGACGACAGAAAAGAGCATTGATGAACTGGCCAAAGACGCCATGCGCGCACTGGAGGCCAAGGTTCAAAGCATCAAGATCGAACTCGGGCTGATCCCCGACCCGGCGGTCGAACGCGCCAAAAGGCCGCAGACCTCCCTGCTGCTGGAAGAACAGACCGCCACCATCGCCGAGCTGCGCCAGGCCGTATACGCCTGGGAAACCGCAGTGAGCAAAAAAGACCAGATGATCAAGTCCCTCGAGAGTCAGGTCGTCCAGCTCAAACAAAAGCTCGCCAGCGGCTGACCGACGGAAAGCCCTCCCTGTAGACGAACAATCGGGCGGACGACCCTGCGGCCCGCCCGTCGTCTCTATGCCGAAACATCCTTATGGATGCAATCGTTCCGCATCCGTATGTTGTAATCGGCCTTCAGCCTCTTCAGACACGACACAGACAGTCCTCGTGCCGCGAAGCGATCTACTCCAGCTCGTTCGGCATCGGGTAGAGCGTCTGGCGTCGGTACAGCGGATTCGAACCCGCCCTGCAAAAGTCATCGTCTGTCCCTGGCTACCCTATCCTGTTTCAATACCTTTTTCGTGCCCTGCCGGGAGATGGGCCACGATGTCACCGGGCTCGAGGCGCTGGGTGTAGTCGGCGTTAACGAAGTCGTACAGGATCGTCCCGTCCCGGGCGATGATATAAGTGGCCGGCACGGGCAGGCGGAAGCTGTCGTCGCCGTTGTAGGCCGGGAGATCGACCCCGATCTTCTCGTAGATCGCGCGCAGCGCCTCGGGCAGCGTAAAGACCAGGCCCAACTGCTCGGAGACCTTGTTGCCGGCATCGCTGAGGATGTCGATGGCGACGGCGTGACGCCCGGCCGTCTCCCGGGCCCGATCGGGCTGTTCCGGCGACAGGCCCACCAGCCGTGCACCGCGCGACTCGATCTCAGGCAGTGCGTCGTGGAGGGCCTTCATCTCCATATTGCAGTACGGACACCAGCCGCCCCGGTATACGTTCAAGACCACCGGCGATTCGGCGAGGTATTGGTACAGACGGCGCGGCTCACCGTGCTGGTTCGGCAGCTCGAAGTCCGGCATCCTGGCACCCGCCCGCAGCGCGCGATCCTCGATACCCGAGGCCTTCAGGTCCGCTGTGCACTGCGCCATCGTGGTCAGGATCTCGGCCGGGACCGTCTTGGCCTTTTCCGCATTGTAGTCAGCGATTGCTTCCGTCAGGGTGCCCATGGCTCTCTCCTCCATTCATTCTTGAATGATCGTTCCATAACGCTAACGGATATTGAGCAGACGTTCAAGAATTATTTTGAACGATTGTTCAATAATTTGTTATGCTCGGGCCAGGTATCAGGAGGTCACGATGGCGAGACCGACGGAATTCAAGCGCGAAGAGGTCCTGGAACGGGCGATGCAGGCCTTCTGGGATCACGGCTATCTGGGCACCAGCATGGCCGATCTGGTCGAGGTCACGGACCTCAGGCCGGGCAGCCTCTACGCGGCCTTCGGGTCCAAGGAAGGGCTGTTCCTGGCCGCGCTCGACCACTACGGGGAGGCCACCGCCGCGCGGCTGGCCCGGATGCTCGCCGAGGCCGAATCGCCGCTCGAAGGTATCCGTGCCCACTTTCGTCAACTGGCCGCCGATGCGGCCCGACCGAGGGGAAGGCGCAGCTGCCTGCTGGTCAACACCGTGCTGGAGCTGTCCCGCCAGAACGATGCGATACAAGAGCGGGTCAACCGTCACCTTGAAAATATCGAAGGGCTGATCCGCGGTGCGCTCGAAGAGGCGCACGCAAGCGGCGAGCTGGCGCGCGGCAAGGACCCCGCCGCGCTGGCCGCCTTTCTCATGGTCAATATCTGGGGATTGCGCGTCTTCGCCGGGACCGCACCCAAACCGGCCCGTGCCACCGCCGTCGTCGACCAACTACTGACGATCCTCGACTGACGGTCCGACTCGGGCGCGCACCGCGCCGAGAGTCAGCACCGACAATTCGGCCCGACCACGGTTTGCCACGTTTTAGAATTCGGCCGCCGCCCTAACTGCCTGTATCTTTTCGCAGACAACCATTCAGAACGCGAATTTGAAAGTCCGCCTTCAGCCTCTTCAGACAGGACACACACAGGCAGTCCTCGTACTGCGACGCGATATACTCCAGCTCGTTCGGCGTCAGATAGAGTGTCTGGCACTGGCACAGCACAATCGAGCCGGATTTACACTCGAATTCCTTGCCGCAGCGGGCGCAGTTCTTTGATTCGTGCTTTGGCATGGTTAGTTTTGGTCAGCCGGTCAATCAGCTAAATAGGTATACTGTCCCCGGATTCCCAGCGGGCGCATTTCTCTGTTTCGCGTTTTGACATAGTCAACGCTGAACGATTCTCATTTGTCACCGACCCCTTTTATTCCCAGACCCTCCCCGTACCGCGAGGCGGTGTACTCCAGCTCGTTCGGCGTCAGGTAGAACATCCGGCATTGGCACAGCAGGCTCGAACCGGACTTGCACTCGAATTCCTAGCCGCAGCGGGCGCCGTTCTTTGTCTTGTGTTTCGGCATGCCTGGCGTTAACCCGTCCTGTTCGTCGAGCGCCCGATCGGTCCCTCCGGTTGGGCGGCCTTTAGCCCCTCCCTCGCTTTATATTACTCCAAGGCCGAATCCATAAGATTTCACTCCGACGCCGAATATGTAAATATACTGAATAAGTTCGTTCAGCAAGAGTAGGAAAGACATGTCCAACCAACCGATGGACTAGCACCGAATTCATAAAGCCAGTTTCGCGAGAAACGATTATGTCCAGGTCTTACTTGAAAATGACCATCGCGCTGGGCTCGGTCGCTATTCTTTTGCTAGTGGAATTCAGTCTGTTCCACGATTTCTTTTATCCATTTCGGTTTCTTTGGGCTAACGGCAAGATAGCCGAGCTCGCCCTGTCGTCGATTATATTTCTATGGAGCCTACTCGGCACATTTATTTTATTTTTCAGCGATCGCAGTCTTCTGCGGAAGATAACCTTGCCGTTTTTTCTGTTTTTCTTTCTTTTCAATATTGGCTCTTTCAACATCTCCAACTCGCCAATCGACTTCCAACAGTCAGACCTCATCGTCACTTACTTCCAATGGTGGTTCTGGGAGGTCGTCGAGAATTTTGGCCTGGCCGCACTCCCGCTGGTCATACTCCTTATACCAATTATAATTCTGGTCGAACGTTTGCCAGGCCGTTTAAAGCTGAACATCTCTGAAAAAGCCTATTTCGTTCCAGTCAGCGCAGTCATTCTTGTCATCTTGGGTCTGCAGTACACTAATGGCCTTTTCGATCGATACCCTTCCTTTTTCAGAGTTCCGGCAATGCTGGTATTCGCCAGCCAAAGTCACCTTTACGACGGCCAAAGAACCCCCGTTTCCTACTCGGGTCCTTTAGATTCACAGGTTGATAAGATTATCCTGATTGTGGATGAAAGTGTCCGTGCGGACATTCTGGGAATCAATGGATATAGAATAGACACGACACCGTATCTTGGCTCTCTGAAATCCGGCATTGTGAATTTCGGACTGGCCGCGTCCGCTACGAACTGCAGCGATTATACCAACCTCGTTCTGAGGACGGGCCTGAGACAAGGTCAGATCCCGGACAGCAAGCAAGTGAGCCTGAAGGAACCTTCGATTTGGCAGTTTACCAGGAGGGCCGGGTTTTATAATGTCTATGTGGATGCTCAGAGTTCTGAGGAATGGGCCAACTACCAGAACTTCATGAATGAGCATGAGGCGGCATTTGTCGACAAAATTATCAGGCTTCGCCAAAAGACCGCCTACAAAAGCGACGGACTGGCGCGCGAAAGGTTAATGGGTTATCTCAAAAGACCCGGCAAGACCTTCATCATGCTCAATAAGTACGGACTTCATTTTCCATATTTCCGGAGCTACCCGAAAGCGTACAATTTTTACAGGCCCGCACTTGCGCAAGGCGAGCCAATGAATGACAGGGAGAAGTCGCTTAATTCTTATATGAATGGCTTACGCTGGAGCGTTGACGATTGGTTCAAACACTTGCTGTCCGAGAGCGGGAGCTTCAAGCGGTACGTCATTATCTTTACCAGCGATCACGGCCAAAATATTGTGGACGACGGAACGCTGGCTACACACTGCCGGCCGCGGGCAAACCGTTTCGAAGGTCTTGTGCCCATGATGGTTTTCTCCAACGATCCCGCAGTCGTGGAGAGATTCAAGGCGGCACGGGCGACCGGGCTCAACAAGACGAGCCAGTTTCAGGTCTTTCCGACCCTGCTTGGATTGGCTGGCTATAAACATTCCTGGGTCAAAGCCCATTACGGCGCTTCGCTGAGCGAGCCCCCCACATTCCCGCCGGAGTTTTTTGCGGGCGACCTTTTTGGTCGCGGCTCAGTCAGGCGATGGCACTCCATATTTCCCGCAGAAACCAAAAACGACTAGATGCGTTGAACGCAGGAAAAGGCTGTACCAGTATGAGGGCAAACACTCGAGGGCCGAATACATAATTCTTATGTCTGAGCCCGACTATGTTTCTATCGGCTAGGCGGACCAAGTTTTCCGAAGACAGTTATTCAAGGCCCGAATTTCATAGTCGGCCTTCAACCGCTTCAAACAGGACACACAGAGACAGTCCTCATACTGCGACGCGATGTAATCCAGCTCGTTCGGTGTCAGGTACAGAGTCTGACACTGGCACAGCATAATCGAGCCCGACTTGCACTCGAACTCCTTGCCGCAGCGGGCGCAGTTCTTTGTTTCGTGTTTTGGCATGTCTAAAATACGCTGAATCTCATGTGTCGAAACCTCCGTCCGGACGGTGCGCGCGTACCGCCCGTATCAGCGCCCACGCCAATAATGCATAACCCGCCGTGAACATGAAGGAGGCGCCTGTCCCGTACCAAAACGCGACCGGTCTCGTTACACTCGAGTACCAGGACACTATCCCGATAGCGTTGGATGCGAGCAGAGCAACGGCAATTCCAGAAGCAATGACCAGGACACTGATTCTCAGCACCTTGTGCAGCGAAAACAACCACCAAGCGGCCACCGCGAGGATCACGTTTAACAACCCAATACTCAGTATGTACACTGCCGTTTCAGTGCCGTTTACGACGTATATGTCTTGCGGACTCGAACCCGGGAAGCGAAC
>Ga0102944_1000587_pt1 | contig 27306 bp, 12 predicted proteins | sample SalPonD_shore_MG_FD_78172 | JGI IMG/M metagenome (GOLD analysis project Ga0102944, IMG submission 78172) | Salt pond soil microbial communities from South San Francisco under conditions of wetland restoration - Salt Pond MetaG... | ecosystem: Environmental > Aquatic > Marine > Intertidal zone >...
ATCGATGGCTTTCCGGTACGTCTGCAGATAGTAGTATGCCAGGCCGAGGTTCATGAGTGTGGTGACGTCCCCCGGCTCGAACCGGAGGGACGTTTCCAGATGCCGTAACGCCCGGTAGTAGTCCCCCTCCATCAGCAGCAGACCTCCCAAATTCCGCTGGGCCCCGGCATCCGTCGAATCCAGCTGCACCACAGTCTCGAACGCCCGTTGCGCCTGATCCCGTTGCTTTAACTTTAAATAGGCCACCCCTAGATTGTAGTAAGCGTCCCCGTACCGGGGATTCGCGGCCACCGCCCGCTGCCCCCACCGGACGGCCGCCTCATAGTCCTGGTTGATAAAATGGGCCAACGAAAGGTTATAATAATCATTGGCAAAATTGGTACGGGTGATTCTGGCTTGGGTGGTACCGATTTCCACTCCCAGCAGGAGTACCAACAGCCCGCTGTAAACCCATCTCCGGGCGCCGGGTTGCAGAATCCCACGGATTCCGGAGAGCACACCGGCTGCCGCCATCATGATAAGAAACGGCATCAATACGGCCCGGTACCGGTCCGCCATAAAGAACAGCACCACACTCAGACAGGACAGGCCGATGATCGCATACAATAACCAATATTGCTTCCAGTCCCGGGCAAAGATAATTAATCCGAAGAGGATAAACGGCATATACACGATCAGGTTGAACAGCGGCATGTTCAACAGGCCGGAAAACTGCTGATGAAAATAATAATCGAAGTTGAGCGGCGTTTCGAACCCTGACCAGAAGAGCATGAATTTTTTCAGCGAGAGCCGGACCCATCTTATGGGATGTTGCCAAATGAACCGGAAGGCTTCCTGATACCAGAAGCGGGAGACTTCCGCTGTGGTTAATTCTCTGCCGGTGGCCTGTTCCGCATAGGCCCGGGATTGCTCCAGGTTGATGGCACTGACACTGGCTTCCATTCCTCTGGGGGCCATCCAGGTACCGGTCGCTCGCTCATTATTCCCGATAAAGAAATTAATCCCGCCGTGTGTGGTCAGCACCGAGAATTGTCCCCCGGCCGCCTGGTTATGGATCCCGGTAAGCACCAGAGGAATCGCCAGCGCCGTTGTGAAAATCAATGCGAACACCAGCGTCCTTCGCCCGAAATCTCTTTTGTGCAAAAAAAAGTAAATGAAGGGAACAGGAACCAGGAGCAGCAGGTTCGGCCGGCCGGTAATGGCCAGAGATAATGTGAGTCCGGCCAGGAAGGCCAATACGGGCCCGGACCAGTGTGGCCGGATAGAGACCAGACTATAGATCCCTGCAACCAGCAGGAAAGTGACCACTGAGGTCCCTAATAAATTCCCTTCGAAAAACAGCATGGGTGCGTACACGGCGGTCAGCACCCCGGCGATGAATGCGGCGGTTCGTCCGAAAAACCGGTTCGCTATCAAAAAAGTGAACACGGCGGTCCCGATCCCCAGTCCAAATTGCACCATGCGTACCGCGTCAACGGAGTGGCCGAAAATCTTATAGATCGTTGCCAGGAAATAGATATACAGCGGTGAGATATAAAACGGTTGATCCAGCACAGGACCCCGGGCCACCACTTGCCGGGCCAATTCATCGAATAATGCCGAATCGTGGATAAGCAGCTGGTACACCGGGCTGTATGCCTGGAGCTGGGTGAAGTAGATCGCGCGAAATATGAGAGCCACCGCTCCGATAAACAAGAGCAGCAGCGGTGTGCCAATTCGCTGGAGAGGATCGGTTATTATCGCCGACTGCAACACCTATGTTCCTCCTTGTACCAGACGAGGCCTGGCTTACCTGCGAATCGCCGAGCCCCATGCATTCCACCTTGGTGCCAAGGGATAGATAATCTCCGGTTCTGTAGCGGCGCGCCTGTCTGTACCATGAATTCTCCCCACAAACGCCGGAACTTCGAGAGATTCCGCCTCCCGGGTCACCGCCTTCTGCCACACGCCTCCACCGCAGCCGAAGGCTCTGTCTGTAATTCCTCCTGCGCACTCCTCCCGGTCAACGCTGGAGTCCTCTCAGATTTCAATGGAATGGACCAGGTAATTCGCGAATACGGACTAATGTAATCAAACCCCCGAGAGAACCAAAAAATAAAATAGGGTGGCACCGGCAATGAGCGGACCACCCTATTTTGTGCCCTCGTATTTTTTGGATGGAGAGGGAGGGCAAGACGCACGCTTTTTAGAAATCTACGCTCACGGTATACACATGGACTGCGCTGAACAAGGTATTCCCGGTCCCTTTGTAGGCATAATCGACCTTAACGGCGCCGATGGGCAGGTGGACGTTCAGGCCTGCGCCCAGGCATAACCCTTCTGCCGAGTAATTAAATTTATACCCGCCGCGCAGAAAGAACATGTCCCGCAATCCGTATTCCAGACCGACGTTCATCCGCTCACTCCAATCCCTGGGATGCAGGTAATCAATCCGGAGATCCAGATTCATATCATCCATGGGTTTATTGAGCAGGGAAAAGATATCGCCGGCCACACCAAACCGGAAATTCAGCGGAATATCATAGGTTTCCCGTTCGTATTTCACGCCGGAGCCAAAATTCCGGAAGCTCATGGCAAGAGACAACCCCCGAAACCCGGTGTCATAAATGGTACCGACGTCAAAAGCAACCAGCCCCAGTTTGGCATCGTGGGCTTCTTGCACCCAATCACCCTGTTCATCTCGATAGGCGATCATGGTACTTACCCCGGAGCCCAGCAAATCCTGGTGGGCATACTTGATTTGTCCACCCACTGCGAATTGAGCTGAAACCTGGCGGGAGTATGCTAAGCCTACCACCCACTCGGAAGGATTTAATTCTCCGATATCCGAATATCCTGCTTCATTGGTGCCGTTGAGTGCGGTGGCTTTGATTGGTGCACCATAATTAAAGTTCATGGCGCTGATCCCGAAGGAACCGATTTCGCCAAAGCTCATCACAAGGGCTCCGGATTGGATACTAGTATCCATCAGCCAGTTCATATTCCCGAACGTTACCGAGCGATTCTCCACATAGGCAATCCCGGCGGGGTTATAAAACAAAGCCGATGCATCACCCTTCACTGCGATTCCGGCATCAGCAAGCCCCATGAGGCGTGCCCCGGCTCCCCGTCCTAAAAACGGCATGGAAGCCTGTCCCGCCCGGTTAAATCCCAGCAAATTATCAATCCGTTGCGGTCCGGATGCCTCTTCCTGTCCGAACAACGGCATACTCTGCAACAGAGTAAATATGATGAATGACGTAAGTGTTATACATTTTCTCATTGGTTCTTCTCCCCTATATGACATTCAGAATTGTGGATTGATATGTCATTCTTTTCTCCGAATTTATGGTCAACGGATGATCACAAACTTCCCCATCGCAACCTGTCCCTCCAGATCACCCGAGGTCGCCTCGATGGTATAAAAATAGACACCAGAGGCAGGCCAGGTATTATTGTCGGTCAGCATGGGCCACCATCGTTGGTCTCCGCTGCCGTCGTTATGATCGAGGGTTCGGATCAAGTCACCCACCGAGTTGTAGATTTTGATCTCGCACTGTTCCGGCAGATTGACAAACATAAGCGTACTCTGATCCCGAAAACCGCCCGAGAAGTTATATCCGCTGCCGCTCGGGTACGCACTGCCGAGATAAGTATTCCCATTGATGTTATAGGGGTTCGGAACCACCCGGACCGCCTCGGTCCAGCTGGCCTGCTGTTCCGGAGGCCGGTACGGTACCACCTCTTTATTTATCATTGAATAAAAGTCGGGGCTTTCCATACCGGTATTATCATCCACTGAGGTGACATAATAATAGTAGTTGGCCCCTCTGGTTAAGCCATCATCCGTATACGACGTCCCGGTGGTTTCTTCCAGCATTTCAAACAGATGGGCATTTGAAATACCTCCCTGAGCCCGATATAACCGGTACGTACCCGCTCCATCGACCGGATCCCAGGAGATGGTCGCCTGTTTCGGTCCGGGGGTAATCAGGACATTGTTCGGCGGATCCGGTGGAAAAGTCGCGAGGGTATAGTTACTCTCGTACAATGCTTTTGCCCGGGCGAACCTGGCAAACAAGCTGTCCCGCCCCCCTTCGAAAATTTCTTTGCGGGCCGAATCCGGATGAATCCCCTGGGCACCGTTGGTCTCAACATATTGCTTTGCTTTCACGCCCAACTCAATCGCCCGTGCTTCGGGGATAGAGCCCGTTCCGAAAGCAATGACAACTTTAATGGAGTCATTCGGATTCAGTGTGGTATAGGGTCCGATCCCAAATACCGGGTCATAATGCGGTTGGGCAGTCGGAACTTCCTGGTAGGGATCCGACGTAAAATCCGATTCGTATGCGGGATTCCCGTCAGCGCCGGTCATCCAGTTCCAGGCCTCCTGCATGGTACCCTTCCCTCCCACCGGGGAGAGCATGTTTTTATACTGCCGATACCGGAAGGTAGCCGGCTGATTCGGATCGTCCGTTGCTGTTCCGGGATTTTCCGGCCCATCGGAAATGTAGAAAAATGTATAGCCGTTGACTTCAGGAGCCAGAAATTCACCGGTGGGGATATCGGCCTGTCCGGTTTCCAACGGTCCACCCCGGGGATCGAACTGATCGTTACCCGGTATATCGTTCGCGTCGCCATCCCAGGCATAATAAGTACGCAGTGGCTTATCGTAACCCACTAACCAGTCCGCGGCCCCGTCATAAAGACCCCGGTCACCAAAATCCGCCCAAGCGGAGACCTTCCCCAGATTATGCTTGATGCCTAACCAAAAATCGGTTAAGACCTGGCCACTCTTTTCCAGACCATCCATGGAAGCATTGGCGTCGCCCGTATTGGTGACCACCAGTTCCGAAATCTGGACGTATTCATAGGCGGGTTGGCTGAATCCGTACCTGGTTTCATGGAAGGTGACGCCCATGGGATCAGCCCATTTGGTTTCCAGCATCCCGTCGGCAACCAAGCTGGCATCGACCGTGTACGGATTCCCGGTGGGGTCAAATGCGATGGGGTCCTGGCGCTTGGCAGTCCCCTGTTCTACTACATCGATGGTGGGAAGATCTGTTCGGCGCACGTGTTTGGGGGCCTGAGCATACGCCGGATAGGGCGTATTTATCAGAGAGTTCAGGGTGGTTGGGCCATTATCATTCACGAAAACGGTGTACGTGTGGCCTGGCGTATAGACGGCTTCAGCCCCGGACGGTCCCCAATGACCAGCCGAAGGTGATTGCCAGTTGGTGGAACCGACCCAGTAACTGGCCTGGCCGACCAGGTTCTTCCCATGTCCGCTCAAATGACCGGACCCATTCACATCCACGCCGTGGTATCCCACGTCATTCTGCAGATCAGGATACGGTTCCCAATTATACCAGATACTCGGGTTGTTCTGTCCATTGGACAGAAAATCCGGCATCCAGGTAGCGCCCTGGGCATCCAGGGCCCACACAAATTTATTCACGGTCATCCATCTGACTATCTGGGCCTGTGACAGACGCGGCACAAGTAGTCCAACGATGGCCAGTGCCAATATATAATGGAAGATCTTTTTCACAGCTGTTCCTCCCTCAATTATTCAGTTTCCAAAGAGTTCTTCACAGAAATTTTTTCTCTATGTTTAGAACTCGAGCCTCAGCCCCAACCAGATATCCCGCGGTTCATCATAGAAGTAGTAGAGCCGCTGCGGCATGAGGTACGGATTATCCGTTTCCTGCCCGATGCGTTTCCCTTCAGCATCAATGGCATTCATGTAGTTCAGATACTGGGCCTGTCTTTCGCCTCTGTTCCCCTGGGAGGTGACATCCCCGAAATTCCGGGTCCAGAGGTTTTTCACGTTGAACAGGTTGGACACATCCAGGTAGAGGCTCGCCTGCAGGTTTTGGGGAAGGATCAATCTGCGTTCCACATGCAGGTCAGTCCGGTTATAATCGATTTCCCTTTCGTTGAAAGATGCCTGTAATTCATCCAACCCGAGCGGGTTATAGGTCCAGGCACCCCCCTGATTAAATTGATGGTACAAGGAAACAGCCCAGTTCCCAAGAGGTGTTGCGCCGGCGATCATTGGGCCGGGCCCAAAATCAGTTGGAGTTTGCAGCGCCAGGTTGAGTTTTATGTGCCAGTTCCCAGGTGTCCGGACATACATGAATTGATCATCGAGGACATTGAGGTAATTGGTTAAATATGAATCTTCCCTATATTGGCTGCTCTCCTGGGGATAGATGGTATCCCATCCGTAATCCAGGGTGCTGGTGACACGCCATTCCGTGTTGATAAAACCAGTAATCATTCCAACCCGCTTCCGTAACTCCAGTTCAACACCCTTTATATCCTGGGCCACAGCATTGTAGGCATAGGAAGGACCGCCCGAGATCCGGGCACTGATTCCATCGTTGCTAATTCCTCTGGTTAGATCCTTGTAGTAACCGCTGAGGGTGGCCACGTAATCATTCAGGAAGCTCTGCTCCCAGCCTGCTTCGAACTGGATGGTCCGGGGCATCTTTAACCAGGGATTCCCCATCTGTTCCAGCGGTTCATCCACACCCAGCTGGAACCGGTACATATAATCGTGGGGTGGCAGATTATAAAAGTGTCCGTAGTTAAAGAAGATCTTGCTATTCACGCCAATGGGATGGGAGATACCGAAGCGGGGACTCAGCGTCACTTCCAGCGGCGGATTGGTATCCGGCGGCAAGCCGTAATGATTCGTGTATCCGCTGGTAGTTGCGTTGTTTCCATATCGCTCCCAATGGGTATCCCAGTATCCACCGCCGGCCGGATAGAACAGATCATTGCGGTCGTACCATGCAGATCCTGGCTCATGCAGATCCACCCGGAGGCCGGCATTCAATATCATGCCACCATATTCAATTTTGTCCTGGGCATAAAAGGCGCCCATCCACGGATAAACATGGACGTTGTGAAAGTTCGCCTGATCGCCGGGCGATCCATCATCAGCTGTCCCAATTTTCCCGTCCGGTCCCGCTCTGTATGCCGGGTCGGTAAAATATTGGATATTCTGGGCATAGCCGATGAGTTCACGGATATTCTTATAGGTGAATTCAAATCCGGTCTTAATTTGGTGATGGGAGTTAACCTGACTACTCAAGTCCCCGGCCAGATACCAGGTTTTTTCCCAACTCAGATCTGAATTCCGGTCGCCCCGCATCCCATAGAGATCCAGGATATCCGTGGCATCGCCTTGCTGATACGCCCATCCCTTCGGGCTTTCATCCAGCCAGACCGGCCCTACCTGAAAGACGTCTCCGGTATTTCGTAAGCGGGCATTCCCGACCTGTTTGAAATCGTTGTAAGCCTGCTGGGCCTTGATTTCGTAAAAAGTATTTTGGGCGATGGTATGCGTCCACTTGAGATTAATATAGCTGCTCCAGATCCGCTTCGGAACCAAGCCGGAATCCCTGTTATAGACGTTACTCGGTGAACTAAACACCGTTCGGGCTCCGGTAGGTATATTCCCGGTGATTCCACTATGCGGGTACGCGTCACCACTTGAAAACGTGGTTTGATCGGAGTAGAGCCCACTCCCGGTCAACTTCATACTGGGATTAAACCGATAGGTCAGTTGTAGCTGCGAGGTATTGTATTTATATACACTTCCGGTGGAAGTAGGGAAGGGATACATGGAGTTTTCCCGCACATGTGACAGCATGAATCCCAGTTTATTGTTGGTAAACGGGATCGGCCCACCCACGGAAGCATCGGCGACCACGTCTCCGCGATAACCATAGTAGTTGAAAGGATCAGAATGGGTGGGTGGACTCTGATAGAGGTTATCGATCGTCCCGAGGACCTGATCATTATATACAACATTTCCTTTATTATCTTCGGAGCGATGCTGCCACTGCCAAACCTGGTAGGCTTGCATTGGAGTCAGGTTTTGCCCATGGAAGGTATGGTCGGCGGCCCAGGCCGTCCAGCCCTGGAAATCCGGGGTGCCATTTTCATCTTTATCAGCACTGGGGGCCCCGTTATTCCAGTCATAGCGACCGTATTCCCACCAGTTGGCATCGGAGAACACGTAGGGGCCAAAATGCTTTAATCCGGGATGATCGGAGTTTCCGCCCCAGAGGGGGCTGTACCGGGTGTCCATATTGAGGAAATATTTATTCTGGACACTTCGGTTGACGACCTGTACGATCCCTGCCCGGGCGTTGCCATACTCGGCATTGAAGGATCCGGTGAGTAACTGAATTTCTTGAATAGCAGTTTTGCTCACCTTAGTAAATCCCTGATCCATCCGGTCATTCCGGAGGGGAATCCCATCCATCATGTAATTGATTTCGGTTCGCCCGCTCCCGCGAATCTCGAGACCGCCCTGATTATCCGTTTCCACCCCGGCCTGAGTTTTCAGATAATCATTCAAGCGAAACTGAGCCGGGATCTGGTCGATATTCTGGGCAGTCATATTCTTCTGGGAATAGGACACGTCCGGACGAACAATCTCCCGTTCTGCCTGCACTACAACCTCTTGCCCGGCAATAGCTGTTTGCTGCAATTGAAAATCAGCCGTGATAGTTCGGTCCACGAACACCTGAACACCGGTCATGGTCTGGGTCGCATACCCGATAAATGAGGCCTGCACGTCATAGGTCCCCGGTGGAACCTGAATAATGACATACTGGCCATCCTCATCGGTGGCAGCACCCAAATCGGTCTCCTGTATAATGATGTTGACCCCGGGAAGCGGTTCTCCGGTCTCAGCATCCTGAACGGTCCCGCGGATTTTACCGGTCTGGGCCTGCACGGTCGTCCAGCCGACACACACCGTCAGGACTACCACCAGCGCGATTCGTAACAAACGCTTCATTCAAAGCCTCCTCTCTGTTTCATACCCGTAACGGTATGAATCACTATGTGATGGAACTGGTATTGACCTCTTGATTTGGCAGCTATATCAGGATCGCACGTAACCCTGTCCTCTCCTTCCAGCCCCCTAACCTCTCAATCAACCAAAGAAATAAGGTGATTTGCTGAGAAGATTTTACCGACGGAGGATAATCATTTAAAGTTATTACCTGTAATTAAACCGTCGTTTAACATGTTATAAACTTTGTTATTGTAATCCGCAGAACACTATGATATACTTAATTAACGGTAGTTTTTTACACAACAGATCTTGATCCATTTCCATAACCGGAACCCAGCGATCAGGGGGAGGATTTATGGACACACTCGACCCCAACAATGCCCGTCAACTGTTGGACCATCTCTGCAAAAGCAAACTCTTTTCCGACACGGAGAAGAAATTATTACAGTATTTGGTGGAAGCCCATTTTGATAATAGCACCGATGCCCCGAAAGAAACCACCATCGCAATCGACATCTTTGGAAAAACGGCCGAGTTTAATCCGGCCCAGGATTCCATCGTACGGTCCTATATCTATAATCTCCGGAAAAAGTTAGTGGAATATTACCTCACCGAAGGCAAACACGATCAGATTCAGCTGCACATCCCCAAAGGGCACTATCAGATCGAGTTCACGAAAAATTCTCATCACGGCATCCCGGGGTTTTTCGCCGACAAGAACAAAATTTTCCTCGTGAGTCTTGTGATCGTTTTTGCCGGACTGTCGGCAATTTTATTACTCCACAACCTATCCCTGAACTCAGGGAATACAATGTCGACGGTCTCCCCACAACAACAGTTGCTTTGGGGTGATTTTGTCCAGTCCGGTATGCCGACCCTGATCGTGTTCGGGGATTATTTCTTTTACCAGGAAATCCGTCCCGATGCACCGGTTGACCGGTACGTCCGAAATGGGGACATCAATTCAGTGCAGGATTTAGCGGCCTTTTTACAAATTCATCCGGAGTACCAATCAGTATCTTCCGGGACCCCGGCAACGTTTCTGGGGAAAGAAGTCCCAGAAGCCATGTCCATGCTCCTCCAGGAATTCCAGCCCCTCCATATACAACCCAAGATCGCCCTGGCATCGGAACTGAATTGGAGAGATCTGAAGGAAAACAATATTATATTTATTGGCCATTATCAGACTCTGCGTAGCCTGAACAGTTATTTCAATCACCTCCGCTATAAAGCCGGTTCCTCTCCCCGGACGATTTACTACACCCCAACCTATCGTGATACGGTGGATGCAATCGCTCTCTCCTCGTCGGAGGAAGATGACCTGAGCCATGATTATGCCGTGGTGGCGAAATTTCCCGGAGGCAACGGGAATAGCATCCTGTTAATCTGCTCCTTCTATAGTTTCGGAAAAGTGGAAGCCACGGAACTGCTCACCTCCCCGGAGAAACTCAATGCCGCCTTCACCGGGATCGACGGAGATCTTCCGCCTTATTTCGAATTACTGCTCCAAATATACGGGGCCGGCAATATGGGATTCCAATCCGAGATTCTCGATTTCGATCCCATTGATCCCGGGGCCTTTAACCAGGCCATGCTCTCCGGCGGTACCGGCGGGAGAGAAAACAGATAACGGTCAGACCCTCTCACCCGTTTGATACTATTCATCTCCTTATTTATCTTAACTTTATGAATAAATGCAGTCAAAACTTCCCTAACTGAACTTTTGACAACTTTACCAATAGGTGTTGCACTTCTCGACATGCCAATTGAACAGGTTCGATCACAGAACTGAGGTCAGGACCCGCCGGAGCATGCCAGCCCAACACGTTTACGATATCATCCCGGCATTACATCGTCATGCTCTCTCCGGTTACGGGTCTGTGAGAGCCGAACCGAAGCAGGAAAGGGAATAAGGATGGATCAGGACGGCAGGAAACGAATTGTCATAGAAAACCTTCAACCGAACGTGAACTGTGGGGAATACCCCATCAAGCGGGTGAGGGACCAGCAGGTGACTGTGTCGGCTGATATCGTCGCAGACGGCCATGATAACATTGCGGCGGAACTGCTTTTCCGCCCGGCGGATGAAGAGGCGTGGCACACCTCACGACTCTCCTTTGCGGGCAACGATCGCTGGGAAGGGGATTTCACGGTAACGAAGGAAGGATTTTTTCACTACACCGTCCGGGCCTGGGTTGATCACTTCGCCACCTGGCAGCATGATCTGCAGACCCGGTTGGACGCCGGCCAGGATGTCAGCACGGAACTACTCATCGGGGCGGAGATGATAGAAAGCACCGCCAAGAAAGCCGCCACCGGCCCCGCCGACACCCTGGAGTCCTGGGCACGGAATTTACGCGAACCCCGCGATCAGGCCATCGCCATCGACTCGGCCCTCAGCGAACAACTCAGCCGGCTCATGTTCGAACATGCCGACCGGTCGCTGGCAACGGAGTTCCCCAAGGCATACACCGTCTGGGTGGAGCGCCCCAAGGCCTTGTTCAGCGCCTGGTACGAGTTGTTTCCCCGGTCCGCCAGCCCGGAACCGGACACCCACGGGACCTTCCGGGACGTCGAAAACCTGTTACCGGAAATCGCCGACATGGGCTTCGATGTACTCTATCTGCCCCCGATCCATCCCATCGGCGAGACGAACCGGAAAGGCCGGAATAATTCCACCACCGCCACACCGGACGACCCCGGAAGCCCCTGGGCTATCGGCTCCGCGGACGGCGGTCACAAAACCGTCCATCCCGCGCTGGGGACACTGGAGGATTTCGAACACCTGGTGCAGGAGGCCAAATCGCTGGGCATCGATATTGCGCTGGATCTGGCATTCCAGTGTTCCCCGGATCATCCCTACGTGAAGGAGCATCCCGAATGGTTTCGCTGGCGACCGGACGGTACCGTGCAATACGCCGAAAACCCGCCCAAGAAATACGAGGACATCCTTCCCCTCAACTTCGAGAACCATCACTGGCAAGATCTCTGGGAAGAGCTGAAAAGTGTGGTTTTTTTCTGGATCGATAAGGGGGTGCGGGTTTTCCGGGTGGACAATCCGCATACCAAACCGTTCCGCTTCTGGGAATGGCTCATCCGGGAAGTGAAAGAGGCATACCCGGAGATTATCTTTCTGGCCGAGGCCTTTACGCGTCCCAAGGTGATGTACCGGCTGGCGAAAGTCGGCTTCACCCAGTCGTACACCTACTTTACCTGGCGGAACACCAAAGATGAATTTGTGGACTACCTGACGGAGCTGACCCGGCGGGGTGTCCGGGAGTTTTTCCGTCCCAACTTCTGGACCAACACGCCGGATATTCTGCCGGAGAATTTGCAGTACGGGGGCCGGCCGGCGTTCATCAATCGCCTGATTCTGGCGGCCACCCTCTCCTCCAACTACGGCATTTACGGCCCCGCCTATGAACTGTGCGAAGACAAAGCGCTGGACGGCAAGGAGGAATACCTGCATTCGGAAAAATTCGAAATTAAGAACTGGAACCGCGACCAGCCGGGCCATATCAAGGACGTGGTCACCCGGGTGAATCAAATCCGCCGGGAAAACGAGGCCCTGCACTCCGCCTGGAACGTCGACTTTTATGACACGGACAACCGGTATCTCATGTGCTACGGTAAAACCACGCCGGACCTGTCGAACATCCTGGTCGTGGTGGTTAACCTGGATTATCTCCACAAACAGAGCGGCACCATCCGGCTCCCCATCAAAAAACTGGGAATCCCGGAATCCCAATCCTACCTGGTGCACGAATTATTGCGTGACGTGAAATCCATCTGGCAGGGCGCCAGCAATTACCTGGAACTGGATCCGAACCAAAGCCCGGCTCAGATCTACCGGATCCACCGGCGCCTGCGACGCGAAAATGACTTCGATTACTATCTGTAGAGCCTGCAAGGAAACCTATGAGCGCAGAGACAAAAACAGCAGACAATCGCCTCCCGGACGATGACCCGTTATGGTACAAGGATGCGGTCATCTATGAAGTGCATATTAAATCTTTCTATGACAGCAACGGGGATGGCATCGGCGACATCAAAGGGCTGATCCGGCAGCTGGACTACCTGGCGGGCCTGGGGGTCACGGCCATCTGGCTGCTGCCCTTCTATCCCTCCCCGCTGCGGGATGACGGCTACGATATCAGCGATTACCGTAACATTCATCCGGACTACGGCACCCTCCGGGATTTTCGGAACCTCTTGCGGGAAGCCCATGCGCGCGGTTTACGGGTGATCACCGAGCTGGTATTGAACCACACTTCGGACCAGCACAAGTGGTTTCAGCGCGCCCGGAACGCCAAGCCGGGCAGCGTATGGCGGAACTTTTACGTCTGGAGCGACACCCCGGAGAAGTACACCGAGGCCCGGGTCATATTCCAGGATTTCGAATCCTCCAACTGGACCTGGGATCCCGTGGCCCAAGCCTATTACTGGCACCGGTTCTACTCCCACCAGCCGGATCTGAATTTCGATAACCCCCGGGTGCGGAAAGAACTCTTCCGGGTGGTGGATTACTGGCTTAAAATGGGCGTGGACGGTCTGCGCCTGGATGCCATTCCGTACCTCTATGAGCGGGAGGGCACCAATGGCGAGAATCTACCCGAAACCCATCAGTTCTTAAAGCAGTTGCGCCGGCACGTGGATGAACACTTTGAGAACCGGATGCTGCTGGCAGAGGCCAATCAGTGGCCGGAGGATGCGGTCGAGTATCTGGGCGACGGGGACGAATGCCACATGGCGTTCCACTTCCCGGTTATGCCCCGGCTCTTTATGGGACTGCGCATGGAAGATCGCTTTCCGGTGATGGATATTCTGGAGCAAACCCCTCACATTCCCGACAGTTGCCAGTGGGCCATGTTTTTACGGAATCACGATGAGCTGACCCTGGAGATGGTGACCGATGAAGAGCGGGATTATATGTACCGGATCTTCGCGCGGGATCCCCGGGCCCGGATTAACGTAGGGATCCGGCGGCGTCTGGCCCCGCTCCTGGACAATAACCGCCGCAAAATCGAACTCATGAACATCCTCCTGTTCTCCCTTCCCGGTACCCCGGTCATTTACTATGGCGATGAAATCGGCATGGGCGATAATTACTACCTGGGAGACCGGGACGGCGTGCGGACGCCCATGCAGTGGAGCGCCGACCGGAACGCCGGATTTTCCCGGGTCAACCCGCAGAAACTGTACCTCCCGGTTATTATCGACTCCGAATATCATTTCCAGGCGGTCAACGTAGAGGTGCAGGAGCAAAATCTCTCCTCCCAGTTATGGTGGATGAAACGGGTCATTGCCATGCGCAAGCGTTTCAAGGCCTTCAGCCGGGGTGATCTGCGCTTCCTGTCGTCCGACAATCCCCGGGTGTTAACCTTTCTCCGATCCTACCAGGACGAACAGATCCTGGTCATCATCAACCTGTCGCGCTTCTCGCAGTCGGTCAGTTTGGATCTCACCGAGTTCACCGGGTACCTCCCCGAGGAAATCTTCAGCCAGAACACCCTGCCGGCCATCGGCGAAGAACCGTATATGATTACGCTCGGTCCGCACGGCCATTACTGGTTGCGGCTGGAGAGAGAAACGGAATCTGAGCAGCCTTCCGGGGAGACCGCTTTACCCGAAATCAAGGTGAAGCAGCACTGGCAGGAAGCCGTGGACGGAGAAGCGGTGAGCGTTCTCGAAAACCGGGTATTGCCGCAATACATCCGGCAGTGTCGCTGGTTCGGCGGGAAAGCCCGGACCGTACGAAAAGTCGAATTGGTGGAAAAAATCCGGCTCCCCAGGGAGAGTGATTCGATCGTCTTCCTGATGCTCCGGGTGCAATATGTCACCGGAGCCCCGGACACCTATATTTTACCCGTCGCCTACGCTTCCGAAATACTGGTAGATCATGCCCTGAAAGAATCGCCCCAGGCAATCATCTCACGAATACAGGTTGGGCAGGACGGTGGCTTTCTCATCGACGCGCTGTACAGCGAAAAATTCCGGACGGAGTTATTACGCATGGTGGCCCGGCGGAAAAAAATCAAGGGGGAGCACGGAGAACTTTCGGCCAGCCAGGGCAAGCACTTCCGGCAATTACTGGACGGCGGCGAACTCACCATGCCCTCCCGGGTCCTCAAGGCGGAACAGAGCAACTCCTCCATCATCTATGGTGAGTCTTTCTTCCTGAAACTGTACCGCCGGGTCGAGGAAGGCATCAACCCGGATCAGGAGATGGTGCGCCACCTGAGCGAGACCAAGCGCTACGAGCACGTCCCGCCCTTCGCCGGCAGCCTGGAATATCGCCGTACCGGCTCCGATCCCACCGTAATTGGTCTGATGCAGGGCTTTACTCCCAACGAAGGCGATGCCTGGACTATGACGCTGGACGCGGTCGGACGCTATTTCGAACGGGTGCTCACCAACCAGGAAAAACTCCCCCGCAAGGAGTATGACCTGGCATCCATGTTTGACGTCACCTTCGACTCGCTCCCGCCCCTCTTTCAGAATCTCATCGGGAGCATTTTCTTTGATCGCATGACCACCCTGGGACAAAGGACCGGCGAGATGCATAAAGTCCTGGCAGCCGCCAGGGAGCCGGATTTTAAACCGGAACCCTTTTCCACGCTCTATCAGAAGTCACTCTACCAGTCTTTGAGAAAAAACGCCTCCCGTGGATTGAAAAGCTTGAAGGACAACCTGAAAACGTTGCCGGAACAGCTGCAACCGGAGGCACAATCTATTCTCTCCATAGATAATGCCATCCTGGGTCAGATCCGGCGGGTAACGGAGAAAAAAATCGCCGCCCGGAAAATCCGGATCCACGGGGATTATCACCTGGGGCAGGTGCTGAGTACCGGCAAAGATTTCATCATCATCGATTTCGAAGGCGAGCCGGCACGGGCGCCCAGTGAGCGCCGCTTAAAATATCCCGCTTTCCGGGACGTGGCGGGCATGGTCCGCTCGTTTCATTACGCCATCTATAATGTCTTTTTCCAGCAATACCGCATCCGGCCGGAGGACATCCAGCTGTTGGAACCCTGGATCACTCCCTGGTTTTATTACGTCAGCGGCGCCTTTCTGCATTCCTACCTGGACACCGTGCGGGACGCCAACTTCGTCCCCGAAGATCGGGATCAGCTGGAGATTTTGCTGAACGTCTTCCTGCTGGACAAATCCATTTACGAAATCGGGTACGAGTTAAATAACCGGCCGGACTGGGTCAGGATTCCCATCGAAGGTATCAAATTCATCATGCAGGAATCTCTGGAGGAATAACTTCCCTGCTTACGGGGCTTCCTGCAGCAGTAGCACCCAATCGCTCCCGCTGGTTGGCGATGTAAACCGTACCACTCCCCCGCCATTGACTAACGGGATTTCCTGTGTTGCACCGGTCCTGGGATTATACCACAACCCGTTAAACACGCGGGCGGTTCCGCGTAAATCCAGATCCGCCTGACCGCCATCCTGGTCATACAGCACGTATTCGCGTCCCGGACTGGCCGCCACGATGAGGCTGTCACCTCCGGCAATCAACTCGTCGTGTGGCTTCAGATCCCGCAGATCGGACCGGACCATCTCATCGAAAAACCGGGTGGCGTAGCCGATGTATTTTCCGCCGGTTTCCACCTGATCCCAGAGCACCTCGCCCTGGTTGTAATCGGGGTACAGCGCCTGGAAGCCGGACAGGGCGCATCGCCAGTGGACCACCCGGATCTTGTCGTTGGTCCAGTTGCCGCGGCTGATAAACGGCCGCCAGTGATCCGTGTGCGCCACCGGAACAGTGAGTTGTAAATACCGCAGCAGGTCGGCCCGGCTGGGAATGTATGCGCCACCGGTGCTGTAGTAGGTTCCCGCGGCCGGCATGGAGCCGCCGCTGCCGCCGCCGGTCCTGCTGCCCACCGGATGCTCCCAGGGATCATGCGCCCGGAACCACTCCGCATACCAGTCAATCCATGCCTTGCTCCGGTACTCACCGATATCAATTCCGGTATCCCAGAGAATATTGGGGTAACAGGCCAGCCGGGCGATGACGTACCGGAAAAACCGGCGTTCCTTGTCCGACCGGGGGGTCACGCCGAAATGATCCGGGGTCTGTTCATCGTCGCTATACAGCATAAGATACGCGCCCATTCCCCGCTCCCGCGCCGAATCCAGCTTGGCATTCAGCTGATCCCAGAAAGGGAGGTAGAACGTGTCCCCTTCTTTGCCGATCACATACGGGACTGCGCTCTGAGGCCACTCCGCGGCCCACCCGACCGGCTTGATCAGCACCGCGCCGAATCCCAGCAGGTCGGCCCCCACCACTTCATCGGCAAACCGCAGCGCCTCCTTCACCTCGGGATCGGAGACGTCCCGGCCCCGGAATCCCCACTGCGCTCCATCCCGCACCGGCGGACTCCAGATCACCGGAAAGGCCCCACCGTCGCCCTTGAACGCCCACCGGTTTCCGTCGGGAATCAGTTCGCCGGTGATATCGGACGCTGTGCAGAGAAACGAACCGGTGTTCCCGTCCAGATCGGGGTCGGACGATTCCGTTCGGAAGGTCCATTGCCCGGTTTCATCCGGCATGAAATAAATCTTCCAGGTATTCTCCCCGGCATAAAATCCGAGCTGGGTGAGGGTTCTTCCGGACGGCCCGGTAAAGTGCCCGGTGAATTCCAGGTCAAACGGGTTACCGCTCCAGGACTCGTTCTGAAACGGCAGTGCCAGCCGGCTCCATTGTCCTACCTCTAACCGGTTCGCGCACCCTGTCAGGCTCAAGAAGGAGAAAAGCACCGTAAAAAGCATTACTTTTTTCATTTGTTGCGTTCCCGTCGTCATGTTCATTGATCCGTCGTCGTTTGCAGAATGAATTCCGCTTTGCGTACCGAGAAGGCGTCATCTCCGGAAAACAGGAGATAACAGGTTTTGCCGTCCGCACTCATCCACTTGGTGGGAAAACTCGCCGTCTCTCCGGGGCCGACGTCCCACCGGGGTGTGGAATAAACCGTGGTCCAGGGCCCCCACGGGTCCGGGGCATCATACACGCCGAATCCGCCGGCGAAGCGGGGTCCCCGGTCGTCCGGACTCTCCGGCAAGATCTGCACCCAGAGATAGCGATCCAGGGCGGCGTCATACGTCACGCTGCTCCGGTAACACCGGCCGGGATGGGCGAATACGCTGCCCCGGTCCGCGATAGCACGGCTCCAGATCGGTTGTCCGGCGGCGTCCCGCCGGACAAAAACCGTGTAGGCGTCCCGCCGGCGGATACTGTCCCGGTGGACCCGGGCCAGGATCATATCATCGGCCGGTTCATAGGCGCTTTCGGAATCGGTGGAATACACGTAGACATAGGCATCCCGGGCGCCGGCGTAATTCTTTCCGAAATTCAGAAAGGTGGGATACCCAAAGCTCTCTTCAAATTTCCAGTCCGCCCAGGTCCAGGTATCGCCGTGATCTGCCGACCAGGCCAGCCGGCTGTTGCCGGCGTTCCGGGCCCACATGTATAGCGTGCCGTCGACCATGAGCATTCCACTAGCTTTTTTTCCCTGTTTTCCGTCTCCGACCTGTTCACCGGTCTCGGTTCGAATATTTACTCCCAGAAGATTGTGTGGATCCCCCAGCACTTTGGCCAGGCCCAGGCTCAATTTATGATCGACCCGGGGTTCGAAGCCCCAGCCGTCGCCGTAGGCCGTGTAAAGATTCCCGTCATCTCCCCAGGTGGCGGGCCAGTTGTCGCTGCCGTGCGCCCGCCGGACGATAGTTTCGGGTGGCGCCCAGTTTATTCTTCGAATGACTGGACTGGGAGGGTAAGGCGAACTGCCCTGCGCACTCTCTATTTGATCTAAATCTTGTACGGCTTTCATCATTGGACCGATCAAATATCGCTCCTCCGCACCGTGGTTACTCAAGTGCTCTCCGGACGTTCGCAGATCTCCGCCGTTCCGGACCAGAATGAGATCCAAACTGGGAATGACCATCAGAATCTGCTGCTGGGCGCCGGACCCGCAGAAGGCATCTCTGGGCACCTCCGGCCAGACACCGTCGATATTGGAATACCAGCCCAGGGCAGGCGCCGGAGAGGGACTTCCTACTGGTCGGGGCGGCAGGGCGGTACCGCCGTAACTGGTCACCTGCTGAACCACCTCCTGACTGAGGAGTTGTTTCCCTTCCCACTGCCCGTGATGCAGCATCAGCCGCCCTATCCGGGCCACCGCCCGGGCAGTGAAGGATCCGCCGCCCCAGTTGGCCACTACCGGCAACCCGTCCACCGGAAAGGTTCTTCCGTAACCAATACTCCAATCATTTTCCTGTATCCCAATCGGCTCCATGATTCGTGCTCGCAAGAGAGAACGGATATCGGTCTGCGGCCTCCCCCGCAGGCTGGCCGTGACCGCATAGGCCAGGTCCGCCATCCCCGGATTGCTGTAGGCGAAATTCATCCCCGGCTCGAAGATCACCGGCGCCTGGTAAATGGCAATCTGAAACGGATCCAGCATATCCCTGAAATTTTTTGCGCTGCGCCCCCGCCAGAAAGCCCCCTTCCACCCGGGGAGATCATTCTGATTCGGAATGTGGGCTTCCGGCATGTCGGCATCTTCGATACCGGCGGTGTGGGTGGCCAGCTGCCGGATGGTGATGCGGGATTTCAGCGGGTCATTTTTCCAGGCCGGGATGTACTTCCAGGCGCTGTCATCCGGGGCGATCAGCCCGTCGTTCATGGCCACGCCCAGTGACAATCCGCCCACCAGGGCCTTGGCCAGGGAAGCGGTATAATGCTTTTTGTCTCTCCCGGCGCCCTCCGCATACCATTCGTACACGATGTTATCATGCCGGATCACCAGAAAACCGGTCGTGTTCCGGTTCGCGAGCGTATCCTTCAACGCCTCCAGCCGCCGGGACGACATATACTGCGATTCCGGTGAGGCGGTGTTCCATTCGAACTGCTGACCGGGTTGCGCTGCGACACGCCCGGCTCCCATCCCGAACCCGATGAACAACACGCCAAGAATCCATGGGAATATCTTTGATATCTGCATATCCTGCGAGCCTCGTTTTGTTCTATTCAATACTTCAAACACCGACGGTGGATGTATTCACTGTCGATACGAGCGGTAACTTACGCAAAGAACGACATACCAGTCCGGGCATCAATAGGTCAGATTCTCCAGAAAATCGCCGTGTTCCCTCCCCTGGTTCGCGTTCCCGTCCCAGCGATTCCAGATCTTGGAGAAGATATCCAAATCGCCGTCGCCGTCGGCGTCACCAATCAGGGCATCGTGCCCGCCGAGTTTTCCGTCGAAAATCACTCGTTCCCGGAACTGTACGTGAGAGCCGGTGCTGATATTTTCCCAGAGATACCACCGGGGCGGCGCCCCTTCCGGCAAAATGGCACTATCCTCCTGATCACAGGTGAAGATATCCGGATCCCCGTCCTTGTCGAAATCAGCCACTGCCAACGAGTGAAAGGATCCCCGGATACCGGGGGCGGTCATCGGGAGAAAGTGAGCCGTGAAGGTGGGCGGCTGATCGCCGTGATTTTCCAGCCAGGCCCCCCGGGAGGCTTTCTGGTCGCTGTCCACCATCACGATATCCGGGTCACCGTCTCCGTCCAGGTCCGTGATCCAGCTCCGGGCGGATAACCCCCAGGGCCCGCGCTTCCCGAACGGTATGGGATGCTTCCCCCACTGCCGCCCGGCGTCCCGGTTTTCCAGCCACCGGTCCGGCAGCACCACGTCCGGGTCCCCGTCGCCGTCCAGATCATCCACCCCTTTCGGGAAGAATCCGGAGTGGATGGCCGTACGATCGTGTAACACTTCCATGGTGATAGTCGTTTTTTGCCAGTCCGTATCCCGACGCGGGTTCTCAGGGATGCGGTACCAGAAAGCGCCTTCGTGATCTCCGGTGAGGACGATGTCCGTCCGGCCATCGCCGTCCATATCCGCAGTCATGATATCGTGGATTTCGGCCTGAATCGACTCGTCAAACCGGTACAGTTCGAAGGGCCGGGATACGGGATCCTGGCTATTCCGGTACCAATAGCCACCGATGACAATGTCCTGCCAGCCGTCCCCATCCACATCCAGGACGGCGGCGCCCAGCGTCCGCAAAGGCATGGGACCGGCGGTGTGCCTGATCCAGCGCCTGGCCTCCCGGTTTTCGAACCAGTACAAGCTGTCGTTCCGGGTGCAAAAGGCATAATCCGGGTCACCGTCGTTATCAAAGTCCGCCAGGACCGGCGTGCCGTATCCCCAGCCGGTATCCCCCGGTAAGTCCCGGGTAACATAGTGATGACGAAACAGCTCCGATCCCGGATGTACTTGCTGTTCCCTGGCCGTTCCGCCGCAGGTATACATTACAGCGGACAGCAGCAGGATGGTCAGCATGGCTTTGTTGTGCATACGCACCATCAACCGCCCCCTGTTTCATAGCAGCATTCCAAAGACGAACATAGCATGATAAAAAATACGGTATAATTTCGGGGTAGGCGCCGGGAAAGGCAATCGTTAAACCGGGGGATTCGCGGGTTGTGCCAATCGCATCATACGCCGGGTATTAACCATTGGAGGTGTGCGCTCCCGAGCCGGCGGCAAAGCCGGGACACCTTTTCACCGTCCCGCACTCCTCAGTGGGAGATCTCCTCGTCGTTCCGGCGGTAATCCGCCCAATTGCACAGGATCAACTGCTCCAGGCGGGTGCCGTCCTCCCGGTTCCGGATGCGAATCGTATGGGTGTCCTTGGTTAAACTGTAAATCACCGGGTCCAGCAGGTGGTCCTCTTCCGTGCCCACCGGAAACCAGATCCAGCGGTCTTTTTCCTTCTGCACGGGAAGATGCCAGATGGTTTCTTCCCCGCGATCCACGGACACGTAGAAGGAATTATGGTTTCCGGACCTCGCATGGACCTTGCCCATGAGGATGTAATCGCCGTCCCGGGGCACCCGGACCGTCATGATGACCGCTCCGGTCTCCCGTCCGGCGCCGGTGGCCACCGCGGCATACTGGACCCCGGGCGTTCCCGGGTCGGGCCGGAGTTCCATAGGCGCGGTCACGTCCCCCTGGCCGGGCCGGATGGCTACCCGGACCGGCTTGGTTTTTCCGGCGGGCCGGCCGTATCCTCTGGGAAGATAAGACGGGTCATCGGCGATCAGCAGCCGGTCCAGCCGGGCGCCGTCTTCCCGGTAGGCGATTTCCAGGTGATGCTCACCCTTGTTCAGGCCGAATTCCACCGGACTTTTCCCGCTGACTTCATCGAAGACTTCCGCCCAGCTCCATCGATCCCGGGGCAGGAAACCGTTCCAGCGGAGCCACTTTCCACCGTCCATACGCACCCAGAAGGAATCGTCGTCGTTACTATCGGCAAAGACGCGCCCCCACAGCCGGTAGGTACCGGCGCGTTGAACCCGGAACGGGTAGGAAGCATGTCCCGATGCCGGCGGCGCGCCTCTGCTTTCCCGATCATTCGCCACTTCGATGAACTGCCAGTGGGAAGCGGTGGCATCGCCCCGAATTCGAAGAGGCTGCTCCAGCCAGCCGTTTTCGGCTTCCAGCCAGACCAGCCGGGGGTGCCGGTTCGGCCGCACCGGATTTTTCCCCGCGGGGCGATATTCCAGATTATTCGTGATCAGGATTTTATCCAGAGTACTCTCCGGCTCCCGGTAGGCCACTGCCAGGGTGTGGCGTCCCGGAGTGAGCGGTAGCAGCACATTTTGTTCGCCATGGTCGGAATCGTACACTTCGACCCACTGCCAACCTCGGCTGTGCGGAATATCGTTCCATTTCGTCCACTCGCCGTTATCCACCCGCAGCCAAAAGGAATCGCTCCCGTCATCGGTTCGGGCACGTGCCCAGAAGGCATACGTAGCCTTCCGATTTACCTGGAACGAATACCGCACCTGCCCGGCAGCCGGGGGTTTTTCCGTACTTTTGTAGTCTTCGGATACTTCAATATATTGTGTCCCGGAGGCGGCGGTGTCGGTTCGGGTGACCATCGCTGCCGGCAGTGGCGAACCCTCCGCCTCCAGCCAGACATACTCCTGGGAAGCGCCAAACCCGAAGTGCAGGCTGGCCATGGGGAGCAGGGTGAGCGCACCCAGCACCACCACCCACACAGCCGTCTGTACCGTGAGGGATTGCCGGTTCAGCCCGTCATCCAGAATAGACCGAATCCGATCCTTGAGGTTGTGCCGCTCCCCCATCGCCACGGCAGCGACGGCGCTTCGGCCGCGACTGGTCCGAAGGTTCGTTATCAGGTCTAGCAAATGTTCGGCATAATCAAAGGATCGGGTGCCGGTATTCAACACCCGGTTATCACAGGCCGCTTCCTGCGCTGCCCGCATGCGGCGGGCCCCGATCCAGACCAACGGATTCATCCAATAGAGGGCACAGGCGAGATGGGTCAACAGGTGAAAAAGATAATCCCGGTGCTTCACGTGGGCCAACTCATGAAGAAGCACCACCCGGAGACGGGCGGCCGGCCATTGTCCCGCTTCCTCCGGCAGGAGGATGGTGGGACGCCTCAGGCCCCAGACCATCGGTATGCGTACCCGGTGATGGAAAGCAATGCGCACCGGCCGTTTCAGAGACACCCGGTCTTTCAAATCGGAAAATACTGTTGTTACTCCGGAGTGAACAGCCGGGGTCGATTGGCGGGACAGCCTCCGTACCGCCAGCACAGCCCATGCCAGCCGTCCCAGAAGTAAAACTACACCCGCCATCCAGAGAGCCCCCAACCCGGCCAGCAGCAGATCCGTATTGAGGCGAAAAGCGTTTCGGCCTGCATCAGCGGTAACCGTCGGATTCATTCCACCGGGAATTCTACGTCCCGGTGGTTCTCTCCCGGTATCGAGTTCCTGGCCGGCCTCGGTGGAAATACCGGTGACCGGCGCCCCGGTGAATTCAATGCGTTGTGCAACAGCTGATCCCCGAAGGGGAGCATCCGGTAATGTCACCTGCCACGACGGCAGGAGCGCGGACAGAACGGGCAGGAGGATCAGGATCGCCATGGTGAGTTCCCACAGGGCAGAACGGCCTGCGGCCGAAAAGCGCCGGGATACAATGGAGCTCAGGAGCAGTGCGGCGAGAAGAAACAGAGTCCCCTTCACAAAAACGTAGACCGTCAGATGGGAAACGAAGGACGTCATTTACTTGCTCCTGGTTTTTGCCTGTTCGATCCAGCGGCGAATTTCCTCCAAATCGTCCTCGGATAAATCCCCGGACGACATGTCCAGCAGGGTCAGAATCGCCTGGGAGGGGGAGCCGGAAAAAAAGGTCCGCAGCAAATGACCCAGTTCGGAACGTTTGGCCTTCTCCTCCGGGATAACCGGGGAAAACACGTACCGTTTCCCCTCCCGCCGGTGTTGTAAAAATCCCTTTTCTTCCAGATTCGCCATGGCCACGCGGATGGGGTGATACCCCGGATCGTCCGGGATCTGCTCTACCACCTCCGCGACCGAGGCTTCTCCCAAGCGATACACGGCGTCGATGATCTGGCGTTCCCGCCGGCTTAACCTGTCATGTAATGAGGCGTCCATAATTTCCCAAGGGTTTTGAGTTGTTTTTTTGACCCCTTAAATTAGAGGGCCGTTCCGGTAAAGTCAACGATTTTGAAAATTTATTTTCATATAATTCCCGGCAAAGTATGTGGCGGCTTCCACGATCCGGGGATCCGGCCGGCGAACTTAACCGAGTTGGGACAACCGTCCCCGGCGCTGCCATGGACGGAGGAGGCGCCGATGGGATTGCCCGCGGCTGCCCCGGCTCGCCTGGTTCTGTTCGATTCCGTCTCCCCGTTGTGCAAACCGCCTCAATGCCTAGATATGGTACCGACCCTATCAGGACGAGCCGCCGGTGAATCGCTGCAGTAACGGTACGTCGCGCTCGTAATCATAATAGGTATCTTCCATCAGGTTCAGGAGAGCGTTCCGGTACCCCAGGTATGCCTCCAGAAAGTTCTCTGCCGTCTGCATCTCCCGGTCGAACGTCTGCAATAAATCCCGGAGCGAAATGGTCCGGGCCTGATACTGGCTGAGACTCATCCGGGACACCTGTGCCGCCCTGGCCATATTTTCCTGAAGCGTGGCGGTCCGGCGATGATATTCCAGAACGTCCTGGACGTCGTTAGTGATTTCCGATTGCAGGTTACTCCGGGTCTCCTGAATTTCCAGATTCCGACGGTTCAGGGCGATCTGCTCCGCTTCCACGTCCGCCTTGTGCCGGCCCCAATCCCAGATCGGGAGGTACGCTTGCAGCGAAACGGTGTAGCTGTTATCCTGGGATGCCCAGAGACGTGCATAGCTGGGATCCGATTTTTCCAGGCCGTAGGTCATTTCCAGGTTCATTCCAAACGATCCGTCTCCCTTGGTGTTCTCCAGGTCGATCTCCTGTTCCCGGCGCCTTAGCTGGTCCAGCTGCAGCTGAGGATTGAGCGCAAACCCGTGCCGGACGGCTTGATCCCGATAGACATTCATTGGCCGGATCCGGATGGACGGCCTGACTGCCAGCGAATCTTCCTGCTGCAGGCGCAGGTTTTGCTTCATCCTCGCCGATTGCATCCGGAATTCACTCCGGTACCGGGATATCTGCTCCCGGGTGTTGGCCAGTTCCACCTCGATCTGGGTTTGCTCGATCAGCCGGTTGGAATCCGCCGTATCCCGTGCGCTGATAATCCGCGCCGCCTGCGCCAGGTTAACCAGATGCCGGGCGGCAATGGTATCCCGGTACACCCGTTCGAACAGATCGAAATAGTCATCGGCCACATCATCGATCAGGTCCACCAGGTCGTCGGAAAAATTCAACTCCCGCTGCCGGAGATTAATCCGGGCCTCCTCGATCTCGTTGCGCAACCGGTTGGGCCGGAATAACGGCTGCTCGTACTGAATGAAATACCGGTTATAATACTGGACATCCCTGCCGCCGTCCAGCTGGGAATAACGATAGATCTGATTGTTCAGGGAGAGATAGCCATCGGTGGGATACCCGAAGAGGATTACCGGTTGTTCCACCGCCAGGTTCATCTGCCACAGGCGGCTGTTTTCCCGAACGATTTCATTCCGCCGGAGAGTGGAGTTCCATTTGTAATCGCTGATGGCCTCGAATTCCGGTGCGGTCAAGGTGAGGTAGACCCGGGATTTCAGTCCGGCCCGCTCCGCTTCCAGCCGCTTGCGGGTTCGCTCGATGTCCATGCGCAATTTCTTCACCCGGTAACTATTGTTCATGGCAATGTCCACCGCCGCATCCAGGGTGAAGTCGATGGTACGCTGAGCGGACAACCGGGGATTCGGTATCGCCCAGAGTATGAACATCACAATCAACCCCTTCCCGAAGTAAGATTGGCTCACTCGCATCCTGTTTTTTCCTCGTCCTTTCGGTTATCTGAATTAAAAACCGGACGTTGAACGCCTCATATGAAATTTTAATTTCATATTGTAGTAAAAAAATACGGTGGGGCTGCAGCGATGTCAACGATTTTATGAAAATATATTTTCAGGACAGCAACAGAAAGTTGGGAAGCAGCGCTGGCAGCGGGAGAGGATAGCCCGGGCCAAGGCCCCGGGATTCGAACTCAGACGGTTTTGATCAGATCCAAATCGCCGGTCGCTGCCGCCCGCAGGATAGGCCCCATGTACTCTTCGATCATTTCCGGAGCGAGCGGTACCGGCATGTTCTCCAGTTTCATCTTCAGCTGGGGGTTTTTAGCGGCGGTTAAGGCCCGGCGGATGTGGTCTTCGGAAAAGTCGGCCACCTCTTCCAGAGAAGCGGGCACGCCGAGCCGCCGGTAGAATGCCATCATGGCTTCGGCGACGGCCCGGCCTAAATCGTCTCCCGCCAGCGAACCAATTTCAGTGCCGATATAGCCGGCCTCCCGGAAGATCCCGCCCACGACACGCAACTGTGATTGAATGGCCGGCGCGAAGAAGACGGTGTAATACGGGTTCAGCAGACCGCAGGCCCGGCCGTGGGTGAGAACGTCCACCAGGGAGAAACTGGTCAGGTGCCCGCCGTTGGTCCCGCCCAGCATGATGGCATACCCGCCCAGATCCGTGGCCAGTCCCAGGGCTTCCCGGGCCTCCGGATTTTCCGGATGCCCGACGGCGTGCGGCAGGTGCCGGACAATCAGGCTGAGGGCGGTCCGGGCGACTGTCTCGATCTTCCCATACCGGTCACTGCCGGTCGCACCATAGAAGACCTCCAGGGCGTGGGAGAACCCGTCCAGAGCACCATCGATGGTCAGCGCTGCCGGAACGGTCATCGTGGCGGCGTAATCGAACACCGCCCGGTCCGGGACCAGCGCGTCGTCCACCAGGAGCTTCTTCTGGGCGGTCTGTAGGTCGGTGATGTTGGAGTATTTGGTCAGATGGGCTGCGGAGCCGGCCGCCGTCTGAATCGCCAGGTGCGGCGTCAACTGCTTTCCCGACTCTCCGCGCGTGGCGGACACCAGTCCGGTGCCGAAATACTCCCCGATGTCACCGCCCAGGGTGCGGAGCACTTCCGCCGCTTTCACGCAATCGATGGTGCTCCCCCCGCCCAGGCTAA
>Ga0102944_1000588_pt1 | contig 27276 bp, 22 predicted proteins | sample SalPonD_shore_MG_FD_78172 | JGI IMG/M metagenome (GOLD analysis project Ga0102944, IMG submission 78172) | Salt pond soil microbial communities from South San Francisco under conditions of wetland restoration - Salt Pond MetaG... | ecosystem: Environmental > Aquatic > Marine > Intertidal zone >...
ACCTAATTCGTTATAGCTATCAATAAGAAATTCGGCTGTTTTCTTACTATCCGCGGCTCTCTCAGGCGATGAACTGATAGAAGGCATAGATACCAGTTTACCGAGAAATGAAGTCATCTCATCTGACATATCTCATAGACAAAGATAACGATATAATTATTCTCCTACTAAGTGCCACTTCAGGTGTATACTCCAGATTAGATATGTGGGAAATAAGACAGACATGGAGTTAATGATGTTGGGGGATACAATTAGAGACAATGAAATATGTGGGAATTAGAAAACAATTTCTAGAATTGGGATAAGATAAAACAGGTAGAACAGATACCAGATGAACTTATACAGTGAGATGATTGTATCATTGGACAAAATATTAGTCTGATATAATTTCAAAGCAATTACAAGCATAATGAAAATATGAAGGAATAGGAGGGGCAGAGATTGCCAGAAGACAATTGATAGTATGCCACCAATAATGGGTAAGACGATTAGCATGAACTGACAGATACGATAGATAATCAATTCACCGTAGGTTACAACCATAGTATTGATCTGATAGAAAGAGTCTCCATCAAAATCAGGGATATCCTTCATCAAAGAAATAATTGCAGATAGTAACAGGATGATTATCAGGAGGTAAATGATCTGTCGATTAAGGAAGTCATTGATATGATAATACAATTGGATATGGTAGGAGATACCTAAATTAATGAGTATGGCTCGTACGACAATAATCGAGAAAGGTCCGGCAAAACGCCGATTTTTGAGATGAATAGGTTTCAAAGAATACACTGTACCAATGAGGAGTGAGAGAGTAATAGTCAAGCCTAATATCTGTCCACTTATCCAACTGGAGATCAGGGCATAAATAGAGGAGAAAACGGTGATGAATTTAGCTTGAAGCAGCGTTAATTTCCCCGCGGGTAGGGGTAAATAGGGTTTATTAATAGTATCAATTCCGATATCTGTAATCTGGTTCAATCCCACGATATAATAGTTCGTGGCCAAGGCAACAGAGAGAATAAAATAGACAGATCCATCCATTAGAGTCTGCACTAGTGAATAAGGAGAATAGATAAGATAGATTACCATGATTGCAATTGAGGTTCCAATCAAGGTGTGTGGTCTTCCAAATTCAATAAAACCGGAGAATCGTTCTCTCAAGATTTGAATGGGATAAGGCTTGGTCTTAAATTCTATCATACCAATTCTCACTTATGTTGATACAACAGATGTATTTTGAGAATGGTTTTCAACATTTGGGTATCAGAAATATAGGTAAAATTCTGTTTTTAGTATCATCCTAAAGTTTGCCTATTTGTATTAGAGGTGCAATTGATCGGCTCAACATAATGTTGAAGTAGGATCAAATGAAACTCGGTTTGGTATCACTCTCTTTGATAATACTTGAATATTTCAGATCCTTCAAAGCATCTCACCCATTTTCAGCAATTATGGCCTCAATAGTTATCATTATCTTTTCATCCAAATTAGAGATCCCCCTCTCCTTAGCGATTCCGTTGATTGTAGATATTATGTTGATTCAATTTCTGACGGGAATGATCAATGATTACCTTGATGCTGATTCGGATAGTCAATTCCAACCTGAGAAACCACTCGTACGGGGAATGCTATCCAAAAATATTCTCCGCAGGACAATCATTATCTTATTCGGAGCGATACTACTAGTGACCTTTATCTATTTTCCACTCAAGGTAATTATGATTATTTTCGGTGGGTTGTTCTTTGCCCAAACTTACAATTTCGGGCTGAAGGATACACCTCTATCAATCATGGCTTTTGATATCTCCTTTGGGATCATGGCTATTCTACCCTTCATTCTCAGTAGGCTAAATATATTCGATATGTCACTGCAATTCCTTCTTTCGGGGGGAATCATTGCATCTATTCTTCATATAAGCAATAGTTTGATTGATTTCCATACCGATCAGCAACGAGGCTCTAATTCATTTGTTCAGTGGTTGAATTTGGTAAAATTACGGTACCTTGTAATCATAATGGAGCTCATTCTTACGTTTATCAGTATAACTTCTGCCTATTTCTGGATAATGATAGGAATTAATGTGATTGCTACAATTCTGCTATTGATGATGCTGTCTTCTAAAGTCAGAGACAAACGTGAAGATTTGTATTACGTGATAGTGCTCCTATACCTCTTTTACTTATGGGTCTTACCATATCGATGATTTTAGAACTACTAATACCTTTGTAAATCACAATACAGATGGTATCATATGACTACGCTGATAGTTACTGCGTCATCAAAATCAAAATGTGAGCATACCGATAAATCAAATTATAATTTTGCAAAGAATACTTTTCTTGACTCTCTAAGTGAGGATCATCAGGAACAACTCAAAAACTCCAGAGAGAACTTGATCTCGGGATTAAATATTCCAGAAGGATCAGATATGCAGGTTTCCTCGGTTGATACCGAACCAGAGGAATATCTACCAGCATATATCAGGTATACCGGAAGAACCTACTCCCAAATCAGTGAAGAGGCTTGGAAGGCTCTTGATGGTAATGAGGATATGGATATGGTTATCCTGTCTGCCTTATATGGTCTGATGCGGTATAATGAACCGGTAAGAAATTACGACATTCAGCAGAAGGATAAAATCAATGGAACCAGGATTATGACCTATTGGAAACATAATGGAGCCAAAGAATGGCTGAAGGACTATATTCTCACGAATGGATATGATGAAGTTAAATTTGTCTTGTCCACCTCCTACTCCAAGATTATTCAACGTGATGAGTTGATTGATGAATTGAATGAAGAATATGATATAGATGCTGTGGATAGACAACTCAAATCAGCTGGAAGAGCATCTATGCTGGAACGTGGGAGATATATTGATGATCTCCTTCTCGGTAAAATATGATTTTCTTAGGAATCAGAAGAACTGATCCTGTTTAAGTAGATCAGCAATGAATTCATTATCCGGATAGATAATCTGGTAATTCTCCGATTCTAATCTTTGTGCAGTTGAAGTAGATGCAGTCAAATATATATCCTTAATTTTCTCATCAGTTCGAATGATCAGATATTCAGGACCCAGATACAGTGCCAGACGAGAGGTATCTAGATCTAGGCAGTAACGGTAGATTTGGTGAAGGAATTCAGGGGCGGAAATTTTACCATTAATGGAAATTCTCGACGTTCTGACCTGATCAAGAAGATACCGGTATAGTTCATCTGCCGTGAATTCAGTAGGTTCATATCGCTGTTTGGTGGGTTTTATCTCCCGTTCCCAAATTAGGGGAAAATTCGTAATTGTCTCTGCAGTTTGCGAGGTATCATAAATATAATCAAAATCGAATAAGAGATTTTCAGAGAACCGGGTGTAGTTTCGTGGGGAAAATGCCATATGAGCACTGCTCTTCTCAAGTCGGGGTTGCTCCTGGATCAGGCGTTGCATCGCCTGTTTAACCCCCATAGAATACAAATAAAGTCGTTTTTCATTGATTCTTTGAGGTTTTATCTGATTCAGACGAATTATTGAGTGAATTTTTCGGGTTTCAATATCCGAGAGTTCAATAGGTTTCTGATTTATAAATAGTATACCTTGACCTGCAGCTCGGGTTTTCTCAATCATAAAGGCAACATGTTTCTTTAGATGAAATTGAAATCCCTCAAGTCCAAGGATGGAATTCTCAAGAGAATATACGTGTTTTATATCAAATACCGACAGTACATCTTGAAATTCCATAATTCAACGAGTAGAATAATATAGGAGATTTAAGAAGTCTCGGATTTCAACCTACCTGAATTAGTCAGTTTGCGTTTAGACATTATTTGATAATACATCCTCTGAAGAAGGAATTAATTCCAAAAATCCATTGTCCTGATTGTATCGTGGGATGATATCGGTGGTATCTGTTTCCAGACTGAATAGATAATCTTCATATTTAGCAGGATTATCACCTCGGATTTCCATAATCTCTGATCTCCATTCTGCAAGCCAGTGATTGTCACCCTGTTGAGATAATTGAGCAATGCGATCTGTTTCACCAAGCAATTCCAGTACTTTGATGACAAACATTTTGGCACAGTAGGCATCCTCAATTCGGAATTTTTCCAAGGTACCCATAGCAACAAAATTGACTGGTCGATTCTGTCTAATTTTATCTGCACAGTATTTGGCAACTGCAGTTAGGTTTCTGAAAGTACCTACAATGATCTCATCTGAGCCTGTGGCTGCAAGGATACCCCGAGTCCCATTAGTGGTTCTTATCACAACATGCCGATCTTGGAATTCATCCGCATGTTGATGGATTTCAACTGGAGAGTTATCAAACTCGAAATTTGCCACAATCTCTCCTTCATCCTCACCCACACGAATTACCGATCCATCAACTTCCAGTGCCTCTCTAACAGTGGTTACCGGTTGAACAGATGCACCAGCATTGAGGAGTTCTAACATGGTATTTGATGCTCTGAAGACATCAATCACCACGGTAATCCCTTCAAGTGCAGCAGCAGCATGAGCACCTACCTCAAACTGTCTAGCATACAACTGCAGATCATCGAATTCGAGTAATACTGGAGTCTCGGACATATCCTAATCAAATATCCGTTAAGAATAAATGTATGCTTAAGAAACTACGAGCGATTACACAAGAGGTATCGATGCTGTGAGGATAGTTAGGAAGTTGATCATCAAATATTCGATAATGATCCCATATTCATACATTTTTCGTGGTATTCAGCGATACCAATATATATTATCAATAATACACAAACCTACTAACACTAATGATTTGCAGGTAATTATATGGCGGGATCAAAAAACGTACGGCTCCAATTTGATGCGTGGAAGGCTCTTAGGACGCTCAAATTTGAAACAGGGATGTCGAGTTATAGTGAAGTATTCGAAACGATATTCAGCGTACTTGAAAAAGGAAAAACAGATCTCAAAGAAGTGATTATCTCAAAAAAACCTACAGATACTGGTTCCGTCTCTAAAAGCGATAAAACCATTGTCATTGATGAGGATATTCACCGTAAACTCGCTCATTACAAGGAGCAGTATATGATAGAGAATGATGCAACCGCAAGAGGACCAGGTGCAGTATCAATCTCACAGATAGTGACAACACTTATTGAGAAGTATCGCGAGAAATTATGAGTACGGGATCAATATGTTTTGGAAACGACCTAAAGAAAAGAAGCCATCAGATAGAGGAGACATTCCAAAAGAGAAAATTCCAACAGAGAAAGAACCTACACAAAAAATTCCTGAAGAAGAAAAACGATTAGTTCCCCCTGAACGACACAAAGATCGTAAAGAACAACGACCTCCCAGTAAGAATGGTGCAAAATCGACCAAAGGAAAGAAAATCACGAATCATCAGATCAAAAAGGAAAAGATTTCACAGAAATCACCGGGTACGAAGCATGGATCGACCAAAGCAACCCCGATCAAATCAACTCCAATTAGGAAAGAACGGGTGCAGAGCAAGGTACCACGCTCGGATCCTTCCAAATCATCAGAATCCAACCTAATTAAATCCAAGACAATCAAGAAAAAGAAACCCAAAGAGAAACTACCTCATTCAGATCGATCAGTATCCAAGATGCCACATCAAATCAAGAATAAACGACCAGTAAGCAAAAGGCCACAATCTAATCAATTACCAAGAAATGATCGATCAAATTTTAGACCCAGTGAACGAAGGGACATCAATCGAACCATCCCCAAGAAGAAACCAAAGAAGAAGATCCCACCACGTCTCCGAAGTGATGGTGTGGGAACACCAAAGAAAATAAAGAATCGGAGATTAATCGTCAAACGATCGAAGAGACCCTCAAGGAGAAAACCTCCAAGTCGACGGGGAGATCTCAAAGATAATCAAATATCAAAGGTACGCAATAAAACACCACGTCGGGAGAAACCATCAAAATCTACTAGATCGGCACCTGCTACAAAGAATTTGAAACAAAAACAACCATCACAAAAGAAACCCAAATCCAAAAGACCAAGATCTAAGATACCCAAAGACAAGGAACCCAGAGAGAAACGACCCAAGTAGATAATATTCGAGAAGGCGAGAAGATTCATCCAATCATGACACACGAGAAATTGTGATTATTCCAGATTTAACTGGACCCTGAATCAAATGATCAAAACTGCGGATAAGATCCTCTACTACTACCTTTTGTACGAATAAATAGTAAAATTTTGGAATCGACCACCAATTGTGGCAAATCATGATTCTTACTAAATGATTTTCCCGATATGATCTCGTCAATTTCGGTCTTTATTTCTGCTTTCAATACCTCAAGATCATGTTGCTTTGCAATGTCAAGCGCCTCCTGTAGGAAGGTTCGAGCCTCTATCATCTCAAATTCGAGGATCTTCAACTTGGATTGAAGGATTAATGTCTCTGCCTGTAAGATAACAATGTGTTGTGATGTGGCAATTTCTGAGAGGATTTCTGCTAATGAAGTTACTTTTTCCAGATACTGAATATCGGATTCCATCCGTAATTGTGTGACATAGATCTCACTTAGATGGTAAATAGCCACGATCAGATGATTTATACCAAACACCCGATTAAAGGAGGATTTGCGAGTATTAACAAGTCGATCAAGTGTTGCAATGACATCCTGGATGTCAGTATGACTCTCTTTTCGTGATAAGGCTTTTGCCAGATTGTAGAGAGATACAATACCATCATTATCCTTAGTTGAAGCATCGGACTGAACTTGGTTTAATTTGTCAAGATACTGGTCTGCCTTAGCTTCTTGTCCAATTTCCAAATGGTATTGAAACAGTGAAAATAAGGCATTGGCAATCCCTCCAGGTTCATTTATAGTCTGACAGACATCCAGTTGTTTTAACCAGTATTTCAAAGCTGTTTGAGTATCTCCTTTCCGTGCAGAGATTATTGCAAATGTCTGATAAGCGCTGTCGAGAAAATCAGGATCGAAGATCTCAGTATCCTGATTAATCAATTTCATGACCTGTTCGTAATTTCGGGAGGCAGCTGCGAGTTGACCCTGTAGAGCTTGGATAAAGCCGATGACGGAGAGATCTGATGCCTTGACAATGACTAAATCCAATTCCTCTGCTAATGCCAGACTCTTGTTTAAAAGGATAAGAGCGGAGGTCAATTGATGTTTGTGAAATTCCAATTCACCCAAATTCCGGTAAATATAAGACTGGAGAAATGAATTGTTTATTTTCTCTGCCAATTCTAAACTCTGATTGAGATATTGCTCGGCACCCTCATATTCTGCTAGAGCACTAAGTGCTGAGCCTTTGTTAATCAAATGAATACAATATTCGGCATCATTACCCCTGGCTTTAACCAATTCATCAATTTCATTATACATCGAGATAGCATCGTGGAATTGCTTTAATTTTAGGTAGGTACTGGCAATATTACCCTTGATCATAAATTCCAACTGTTGATAAATTGAATAGGTTGAATCTAATTGGTATAATTTTTCTAATGCTGAAAATAATTCATCATTCACCTTCTGATAGTTCCCTCGATCCTTTTCAACAACAGACAGATTGATCAATGATTTCACCACGGCGTATTGATCACCTGATTGCTCATAGAATTTGATCCCCTCGTGGATATAATTCTCAGCCAACGTCAGATTACCTTCTCTCGCCAATATTTTGGATGATAAATTATAGAACAAGGCTAACAAGCTATTGAATTGATAGAGTTGATCTTCTGAAATACGAGAGATAAGCGTTTCATTGTCTTGTTGTGGAGCAATCATGTCATTGATCTGTTTTGTTCTCCATGCCAGATTCATCTTGGCGACATTGTATCCAAATTCGAGCATCAGATCATCAATATTTTCAATATCAAATGCTTGTAGTTTTGATCTTGCAGCTTCATATGAATTCTCTTCGATATCGACCAGTATATGCATCAAATTAGCATAATCCTGATTACTGAGTTCCTGATTAATATAATCTCGGGTTCTCTGCCAATCACCTCGATTCTTGAGATCATTGAACTTACGGAAGAATTCGTTCACAAATATTGAAGATCTCTTCTGCTATAAAAATACCCCTTAAATTGAATCTACAATCACTTCTATGCTCCAATTTCGGAAAATCAAGAATCGTAATTATCAGCAAAATACGGGAATTGTACCTACAAGTTTTGCTTCATCTGTTTGAGTAATTCAAGAGGTTGGACGAAAATAAAGTCACGAGTATCAATCCAACCCTGATCATCCGAGTAACTATTAGGATAGAGATAGTAGGTTTGACTGGAGTTGAGGTCAAGTTGAAATAATTCTATATCGTCAGTATGTTCCCAGACAAATCGACTGAGCATCGCAGCATATGCTGGAGTACTCACTATTAACCAGATAAATTCGGTTTCAGTCATAATTACCTGAGAATTAAAGGGGAAAGCATTTTGATTCAGAAATTGATACAAACTCTGCATCTGTAGTGGATCATCTTGTCGGAACTGAGCTCTGATAATTTGACCATACGTCAAGTTGTATACAGAATTATCAAATACCAACCGTTCTTCTCTGATGACCTCTTGTCTAATTCGTTTCAACCTTCGTGACAACCTCGATCTGCTTATTGCATAATGTTTGGACAATTCAGAAATATTCGGATTGGCATTGACAGTCAATTCTCGTACCAACTGTAGATCGATTTTATCAAGTTTCTTCATGGTAGATGTTTGAGCGTGAATCTGAGCGGTGTCAGTGTTGATTTCCTGAAAGTCGTTCCAGAGGAAATCAAGTTCAGAATCATTAGTTGCTGAATTCAGTTGATCATCAACCACTAACCAGGATTGGGATTGGATTAACCATCGGGTTGGATCGATCCTAGTCTTGACAATTCTAGGATCTAGCATAGTCGAGTAGGAATTGAAATAATCCAGTTCAATTAATCGATCAAGTAATTCCTCTAGATAAACGATTCCTGTTTCAGGAATATCAAATTGACAGAATAAGGTTGCTTGATTACCAAATGAAGCCACATGATAATGAGAATAGGGGTGGATCGCCAGTAACTGTTCCAGTTCCTGAAGTTTTTCAAGAGATCTCACACCATGTAAAAAGATATTCAACCGGGATAACTGTAGGGCAAATGGGTCATAATCTGCTTCGACCTCGGTTTGTATACGATTACCAAGAAAAGGAACTGAAATCTCCTTATCAGCTCGAATGAATCCCTGTTCCTTCAAGGATCTGATCCGAGAATTTACTAGAGTTGTTGAGTATCCCAGACCATTGGCTAATTGACTAATGGCAATTGTGGGATTATGTTGTAAGACCAGAAATATCTGATATGCAGCACGATCCATTTCATAGGGAGGCCAAATCAATTTATCTGGAATGTCCAAATGTTGTATCGTCTCTAGTATTTCCATGTATAACCCTCGAGAGTAATTGGATTATGAATTTCCCTATGATACGATAAATAGATTGGCACATTAATTACTTATTGGTCAAATACATATATGAATCGTGCCTAATTGTGAAAGAATTTGTCAGAGCTGATTATAGCAATTTCATCGATCGGGTCTGTATCCGTGTTACTTAAAACTGGTCGAGATAGGTAGAAAGTGAACTTTTTAGAGAAGAGGGAACATCTTCACGAAGTAATTTATTGGTTAGATAGATTTTGTCGTGTTCATCATTTGAATTACGCTCTATTTCCGTTTTAAGCTCATCAAATGACACATTGTGGAGATTAATTGACTCAAATTCATTCTCCCAAACGGTCATCCGATTATATTTCTCACTGAGCTCTTCATTACCGAATTTTCGATAAACTATCAAATTTTCATCAAGAAGAATATTATGGTACTCTGTATCATCATCTCTCGTGATTTCCCAGGGGCCAGCAATTCGACTGGGTTGCATGGGATTCTTCTCCATAGGTTTCTGAGTCCATCCTTTGGATTTAGTATGTTCCTTCAGAAGCTCTGAATGGTTTCGTGACAGGTTAGTTATATGTTCGTACACCAACATAGGCTAAACACTCGCTTGCAGTTTTTTTTCAAAAATTAAAAAGTTAATCATCAACGTGATAGTTTGATTCATAGGTGTAATCGTAGAGATACCAGAGAAATCTGACTATTCATGTCTATTTTTCAAAGGATGTGAGGTGAAAAAGGGGTTCAAAGGAAGTTCGGACTAACTAACACATACTTATTTTTATTAGATATATTTTAAATAATTTGTGCTACATAATCGAGTATGGTTTCCAAGCGACCATTTTATCTAATAACTATTGCAGTGCTGATGGTGCTCACACCATTATCCACCGCAATGATACATAGCACTTCATTGCATCCCAACCAGGATCAAATAGTACCACCAATTACAGGATTTAAACGACCAGTACTTGATGGGATTATCATCCCGGTTGATTCTAACTCCAATCAGTTAAGTGAATGGGGTGATGCCTCACCTTCTGGTTTGACGATGTTGGGGAGTAATGGAGATAAAATCAATGTCAAAACATATTCCAAAGTTGTCAATCAGGAGATGTTTGTTGGGCTTCTACTTCCCGCAGATATCGGTCCTGATGGACTATCAAGACTGGCAATTATGCTGGATCGTGATCTTTCAGGTGGAATCAGTAAAGGTGATGTAATGCTCAATTACGAGTTTCTTCCCCATCCAGGACAGAAAACTCAGACATCACTGACCGAGATACTAATCGGACTGCTTGTCGGAGAAGTATTTGATGGACAATCCTGGCAAATGATTGATAATACCATGCAATCAGGTCTTCCTGTAGTGGAGAAATTTGCAAAATTTGTTGCCACACGAAATGATCTTATCAAGGGATTTGGTATCAACATCGAGTTCGGTATCAATCCCATGGATATTGATAAATATCTACCACAATATCCTGCCGTACCACAGGATCCAACTGATGGTATGTTCAATCTGAACTATAATCTTGTACTTGATACCAATGCGGGATCATATGGATTTCCCCAAGCACCGGTACTCAATCAGAACGATGAGAGTACCGTTGAGGCAGTAACCGTTGTCAGTTATGATGTTCCTACCTATATTTCCACACCAATTGCTGATGTTGGGATATCTCATATCGAGGTTACTCAATCAACTCAAACCGCAGACAATGATTACTCCTTGGTAAAGGGGAAAACCAGTCTAGCACGAGTCTTTATCGAGCATGATCAACCGGGATTACTTCAGGTACAGGTTACACTGACTGTGACTAGATTAGCAAATATCGACGGTAGTTTGCAAGCATATACAATATTCAGTGATACTAAAACGTTCTTTGCTCCAAAAGTTCCAAGACGAGTGAGTCAATACCATTCGGCAAATTTTGTTCTCGGATCCACCATTACCAATACCTCTACGCTAATTCTTCATGCATCTGCTGAGGTGGTAGGAAATTATTACGATCCTCAGACTGCAAATAATGAATTCGATGATGTATTCTTTACCGAAACCGTCAATCCCATGAATGTCTACGTATTGCCAGTAAATAATAATACTTGGGCAGATCCAATCCTTCCCGAAGAATGGCAGATTCAATCATTGCAGACGTATCTGGAACGAGCCTATCCCATTCCATCAGTTAATTTTATTCGTATGGACTGGCATGATCTGGGAACAATTCGTAGAACCATCGTAGGTGATATTGTTGGTGAATTCGATGGCTTACTACTGAATTTACGGCTGAATGAGATATATATGGATATGCTTTCTCAGAGACGATTATCACCCACACCTATGGCATATCCACATCAATTACATGGGGTCGGACCGCTTGCTGGATTATTCGGTGGTGGACTGAGCTATCCATCTTGGGGAATCCCCTCAGGTAATGGTAGAGTAGCCTGGTCGGCAAATGCTGGATCGACCATGGCACATGAGATCAACCATAATCTTGGACCGGGCAGTTGGGGTAGACACGTTACTGGCTATGGCTACGGTTGTGGCGCTCCAGATGGTGTTTTTTCCTATGATGGAGATTGGAATTCTTTATATGGAGATAATTTTATTCATGACCTCGGATGGAATATTCGAGATGGACTGATCTCTGGAGGTACTGCGGAATTGATGACCTACTGTCGAAGTTCATGGAGTCCCTCTCGTTGGATTGGAGGGTACAGATGGGAGCGATTACTCACCCGCTTACAGGACTATACCAGAGGTCCTGCCCATGCTACCTCACCTTCACCCTCTTTGATGTCTGCTGCTACTGATGCTACCTTACAGACCACCATCCGACAGATAAATGGAGTAATTAGAGCTGATGGGAGCGGTGCACTGGTTCCCTCATTCGAACAAGCAGGTTACATAGACCCTGTCCAAAACCAGGTACCCGTTAAATCAGATATTATCCTACGATTACTCTTCAATGATCAAACTTCAAAAGATATGCCTATCCAGGTAGGTTTCGATACTCTTGAACAAGAGAAACGTAATATCTCACCATTCTCAAAGACGGTGCTTGATAATGGAACCATTACCGGAATTCAACTGATCAATACAACCAGCAATTCAATTTTATCTGAGTTGAATGCCAAGCATTCCAGTTATGATGCCACGGTTAGCTTTCCACAACAACTGTCACGAGATCAACCCACCCAGATAAACTGGGATTTCGGAAAAACCAATACAACTAATCTCTATGCAAAGGTTATGTACTCACCTGACGGATCGTCCTGGTTTCCACTCAGTTCAATGACAACTGACACCTCTACAGAGATTGAGATCAGTTCGTATCCTGGTGGAGATGGGGCACAGTTGAAAGTAGTATTTACCGATGGTGTATTTACCGATGAAGTAGTTGCTCCCATGTTTTCGATAGCTCACAAATCACCAGAACTACGTTTTCTTGATGTCAATACTGTCAATCCCGGATTTGATAGTTATGGCAATATATCTAAATATGCGATAGTTCCTGCAAAGACAAATACAACGGTGGGATCAACCTTGGCATTGAAAGTCCACTCCCAGGATGAGCTGGGCTACGAGATTTTAAGTGGGCAGTATGAATGGATGGTTAAAGATACAAATGGTAATCTGATCCAGAGCAATTCCAATCAGGGATCTGAGTTCAGATATCAATTTGCTCATGCCGGGAATTATGTGATTACAGTCAAAGTCACAGATCCAATCTCGGGATTATCAACCACTAGTTCGGTCAATGTTGCTGTCTTAGCCAGGAATTTTGCAACTACGAAGGATGATTTCCAGAAATTCACCAATGCCTTACAACTAAGTAGAGAGAAATTTGGAAATCAACAAAGCAATCAGGGCACTACAGTCACTGAAACCACAACAGTGACAAAGAATTCCAATAATGGACCATTGCCGATTTTTATCCTACCGGTTGTGAGTTCTCTGATCATTTTGGCAAATCGAGATAAAATAAGAGCAATATCAAAACGCAGAGGATAGAACTTCTTCAAGTAGGGCTACACTACTCAAGTAGTGCTAGCCCGGAAACTCACGGTGAACCTAAAGAAAGAGAAAATCACGAAGAGACTGGTTCTTCGGAAAAATCGAAACGAATCCTACAAGCACATCATTATCAAACTACTCGCCTTCCTGCATAATCTAAACCAAGATCTGATGATTGAACCGAATTACAGGTTCAAAGGATACAAACCAGATCTCCTACGACTAGACCCACCTTTAAATCCGAAACAAATTGAACCGGAAATTGGCTTATGGATTGAATGCAAGACCGTAAAACTCCAAAAATTAGATGACCTAGTACGGTATAGCACAGCCAAGATTATCTGGTATCATGATCTGCAGTACTTCAAACGCTTGAACTTCAAACAATTGAAAAAATACAAACGATTAACTGAGATCCACATGATCGGTATCAATGCCGATTATTCATTCATTGCCAATTCTCTGAGAGGTGGTAATCCAACCTGGGAATTTTTAGAGCTGGCTGACAATCACTACGAGTTGTATGCAGATGGGATTATGCTCAGCAAAATTGATTTTGTAGAGTTGCAACTGGATGATAGCTAAAGATAATCATGAGGAGTTTCAGAAATTACACTGCTATAGATTAGATTTTTTGGAAATAATCAATAATTTGCTGCCAAGTTTGTTGATCAACAGCATGACTTTTCAGGACTTTTTCTAGATTTTCAGGCATCTGTATCGCCGTGAATGTCGAGGGATCAACCACAGCTCGGGCAATGTACCCAAATGCAATCATTTTGATCGTTCCCTTCGATTCTTGATAGATGATATGCCCTGATTTGAATGAACGATTACCTACATGTATTATCGCAGTAATAACATGATACTGCGTACCTACTCGTAATGGATTGCGATACGTAGCCTTCTGTTCGACGATCGGGATGATAAATTTATTATCACGCTGACCCCAGGCAAATCCGTTATTTCTAGCAATTTCAATAAATCCTTCATCAAAATACATTGGAATATTAGCAAAATACACAATTTTTGCGGGATCACCATCAGAAAATCTCGTTAGATGTGTGGTGATACTGACATTATCCGCAATAGCATAGATCTCTTCCATATCCTACGTCATCTCTCCTACCATATTACCGGTATGGTTCTCCCATCAGATAATTTGTAGATTCAACTCATTGTTCAGGTCCCATTAGATAAGTCAATGTCCAGAACGTCCCTGGAATAACTACGAGCCGACTGTAAAGGGTAAAAATATCGAGCAGGGACGCTCTAAGTATTAAGAACTCTTTATATAACAGAGACCTTTATTTTGAAAATATGCTAAGACCAAAAAATATGTATTTTGTATTACTTCTTGCATTTCTGGTTGTAGGAACAATACATACACCAAATACCGCGGCTACTGAAACGGGACGAGATCAGGCTAGTCTTGCCCAGTCGTCATTTGTTGCGAATTTTAATGAAAGTTCTTCTTCATTCTCATACTACGATGATGACTATAATGGAACCTACGACCGAGCAGTAGTCTCGGTTGGGATTTATGTGAGTGAGACTGCATCTATGGACGTGTCTATTAATGTCTTCAAAGAAGGTACTGGTGATCTTATTGCATCAAGATCACGATATATTGATACACTCGCAAGTGGAACGACCATAATTACTGCAAATGTATCCTCGGAAGTCCTCTCATTCTCGATGTATACCGGAAATATCACAGTAGTGATAAGTGGAACAGCGTATTCACAGGTATCATCTGGTTCTGTATATTTGAATCCAATCAATCAAGATCTGTTCTTTGATTATCAGGATTTTGAAGTCTCCCCCGTTGTATTCAATCGGACTCGGATCTTTCATCAATTTACAGATATTGATTCACCAGCCAATGGATTGTACGATATTTCTCAACTTACTCTTGAGATAAATATTACCCGACCGATTGAATTGTACGTTTATATTCAAGGTATTGTAGAAGATCAATATGCCACTCAGTATAATAATGAGTTTTATCTGCAATCGCATAGCTCAGTTGATAGATACTATTACTCTGCAGGGATACACAATATAACCTTGAATGCCAGTATAACTCCGGTACGTGACAATCAGCTGATTGGGTCTCTACAGTATGATATTCAATTTTCATTTTATGATTTGAATGATTGGCAAGATATTCCGCAATTCAGAGTGGGTAATTATTCCATAAATTACCAAGATATTGACACAACTCCACAATTCTATGTCAAGAATAGTTTTGGGTATAATTTTACGGATACTGATGCAAACGGATTGTATGACCAGGTATCAGTATCCTATCAACTCAATATCACTGGCAATGTCAGTATTGATTATCAGGAGGTTGGAATCTATTCCACCCCACATGGATACTATGAACGATATCTGGGGGGATACGATAATTATACTTATCTCACAGATGGGATCTATAATATTGATTTTGATATTCCCTATGATAGTTTTTATACCAGCCAGTATGCTGGACGATTTAATTTCTCGATTTCCCTGAATTACATGTATAATCAGTATGGGATCTACCTGTACACTGAAACGGGACCTGAAATCTGGCCTGCAATGAATTGGACTGATTTTGATGTAGCTCGCGTTTCCTTCGATTTGACATCAGTCAAATTCTTGCCTAACATGGATAATAACAGTATCAGCTATTCGGTTGATATGTTGGTTGATGGTAGTGTGACAAGTGGTTCCTTCTACGGAAGTTTAGATAAAACATATACAATCAATGGTGGGTATAACCGATTGGGACAATATCTCTACCTATCCAAACCGGATCTTACCACTGATAATACGACAATTTCCAACTCATTTAATATCCAACCTCTGATTGATCGTCACTACAAGGGCTACATCATCGTAGACCTCTTTGGTGCAGTTGATATCTCTGTAAATCCAGATACAGGAGATTCTTTTCATTTCCGGCTACAAGAGATCAGATCACAGTATAGATTCGATTATACTGACTGGACAGCTGACAATTCCGGACCGTCAGATAATAGTAGTTCGACAACTACAACTACCTCGACTTCCACACCTGCAAATAATTCCGATGGGGCAATCACCGCACCTAGTCTGCCAGTCAGCAATCTTGCTGTAAGTCTGGCAATACTTACAATTCCGATGATTCGGGTGATCCAATCTCGTCGACGTAAGAATTAGATTATTCCCTTATTATCAATTTCTCATTACTACGTAATTAACGATAATTTATATACCATAAGCCTGTAATCTTAATTAATTATGATTTCTAAGAACCGAATGATTTTTTCGCTACTTATTTTCATCCTCTTTCTCGGGTCAATGGTTAGACCGACCTCGATGATGGGGATCGAACATAAGGCGAAGACTGATCAGAGTTCGTACACGGCATATTTTGATAGTAATCAGTATTTTGTCACGTATTTTGATGATACTGGTAATGGAACAGCTGATAGAGCAGAGGTTTCAATGGGCATCTATGCCAGTGGTAATGGCACCTATGATGTCAATATCGATGTATTCCAGGCACAGAGTGGGAATTTAATTGCGAATAAATTCGTATCCAATCAACTCACTGCTGGAACTACACAGATTAATGCAAATATTTCATCAGAAATCTTGTATAATTCATTTTATACGGGTAATATTACCGTCCAAATCAGTGGATGGGTCACTCCATCCAATACTCAATATAATCAGGTCGAATTGAATCCCCTGAATTATTCTAGAGATTTCAATTTCAAGGATTTCGAGCTCCCACTGGTTATAATCAATCGAACTGAGGTTGCTCATAATCTGATTGACATTAACAATCCTTCCAACGGACTCTACGATATCGGACAGATCAAAATACAACTGAACGTGACAAGACCAGTTGGAGTAGATACATCATGCAATGCAAAGATCCAACTTAATTCATCCAATTTGTACTGGGACAACGTATACTTTTTGGAAAGTTCAGGAGGTATAAACCAACAGTACCAAAGTTCTGGGATTTATAATATTACCCTCAATACCACCTTATCAGGTATTAGAGAGAATCAATTGAGTGGTTTTCTACAATATGAGCTTCATTTTAGTTGGTATGATCATTCTACTTACGATTACTACTATATGCCATCAATTGATGTTGGTAATTATTCTATCAATTATCAGAATATCGATACTGCCCCGCAATTCTATGAGGATAATAGTTTCCATTATAATTTTACGGACAGCGACGGAAATGGATTATATGATAATGTCACGATCTCCTATAATCTGCATGTACCTGATTATGTACAGATATCCAGCACTGGAATGTCAATATTTGCTCAACCAACTTCATTTTACGATGGTTATTTAGGTGAAGGGTATAATTACACCGTATTCAACACCGGGAATTATACGGTCAATCTAACTGTACCATATGATATGTTCTACAACAGTCAATATTCTGGTCAATTCAATGGAACAATCTATACACAATATTCATACCCAAGTTATGGATTATCAGCAAGTTCATATCGAGATCTCAGCAGTTCGGGTTACTACAACTGGACACAATTTGATCAGGCTCGAGTCACCTTTGATCTGACATCTGAACAATTCCATGCTAATTATGATCAGAATACCTTGCACTACTCAATTGATTTACTTGTTGCAGATAATTTGACTTCAGCTGCTGCATATAGTACCTTCTTGAAATCATACACCGACAGTGGTGGATTTAATCAACTGGGAAAGCAGGTATTTTTTGATGATTATAGCATTTCACCAGGAGTTCATTCCCGTAATTTCACAATCGATGTGCAATCACTGGTTGATAGTCATTATACTGGCTATATTGTGATAGATGGTTCGGGTACTAGCTCTATTACCTTGAATAATAGCGATACCTATAATTTCAGACTTCAACAATTCCGATCCAATTTTAAATTTGATTATCGAGATTGGACAGACAGTGGATCGAATTCCGGACCTTCAGATAATAGTAGTTCGACAACTACAACTACCTCAACTTCCACACCTGCAAATAATTCCGATGGGGCAATTACCGCACCAAGTCTTCCAGTAAGTAGTCTTGCAGTGGGATTGGCAGTTCTGTTTGTACCTTTGGTTCGTGTGGTTGAATCACGAAGAAGAAAGAATTAGATTTCAAGATTTAATCAATTAAACGCAAATACAACTTTTACACCTAATCTATTCTATCGTTTCACCTACAGATTTGATCAATTTAGGCCCGGGGTAATTTGGAACTTCAGCTAACTACTGACAATGCAGCTTCAATCTCATTCTTGCATCGATTGAACCATTGTCGCTGTTTTCCAGCAAGTTTCACCGTTCTTTCAACTACACTTTGAAGAGGATGCCACTCCAAGGTAAATTTATGATGATCAGCAATCACCATCCAAGGAAACTTCTGAATATCAGATGATTTGACAACATAAAAATATCGGATCTCCTTCCTCGCCAGTTTCGACTGTTTGATCCAGCCTTTAAGATGTAGCATCACTGGTTTTGATGGGTCAAGAAGATCACGTTCCTTGTATTGGATCTGCGAGAACTCATCCTGCGTCTGGAGGATTTTTACCTTCATCCCACTTCGGAGCTTTCCAAATGAGGTCGTATACTTGGTGGGCCGTGCGTAGAGTTTTGCCTTCTTGATCAATCGGCCATACCTTGTGTATTCTTTTATTCTGGGTTCTATTTCAGTAACAATCTCCAAATCATCCAATCCAGTCTCCTCATTGACCTCTCGTAAACATGCGGTTCTAGGATCTTCATCCCGTTTAATCGTGCCAGCAGGAAACTGATACGCCGTGTGAGGATGATTGATAAGAAGGATCTCAATCCCTGAATTTAACCGACGTAAGACAAAGATAGTGACCTTACGAGAAATCTTCTTGCTCATATGATGGGGTACACAATTGGCTAATTAAAATCATAGATCTAGCTCATATATTCAAGAAAATGTACGTAACTTCTCTTACCTGCTCAGAACCAGTATACGAAATATCACCTCATGTAACAGGTGAATGCCCACTCAGCAGAAAATAGCAGATTGTACCAGTTATGACTGAAGTAATCCGTATATTTCTGAAACCCCTACGAAGTATACTTACAATCCGGTCTAATTTTTTACTTTGATAGTCTCTGAATTACAGATAGTACAGAATTTATTCGGTCTCAATTGTTGACAATTAATGCAGATAAAGAACTCATCCTTCTGGATCAGGCTACGATCATCATCAGTCCATGTCAGAATAATTCGATCTTCTTCCAGTAACATCTTCAACGTACGTTTATCACCGAGTTGGGTTAGAACTGCTTTGGGTAGTTTAATCCGACCAGAGGCATCAACGACAATCTTTCTTGTTTTTTCCAGTTCTGCCAAAGAGATGGTTCGATCGTGAGCACCTTTCAGGATACCATAATCCAATTCTAGGATCCTATCACCCCTGATTGCAACAGATTGATCATGAGTGGTCAGAATTATTGTTGTCTGCAGTTCCGAGTTAATCAGATCAAAGAGATCGAGAACTTTTGATTTGGTCAGAGGATCCAATCCTTCCACCGGTTCATCCGCGATGAGAATCTTGGGTTTGTTAATCAGAGCTGCTGCAATATTGACTCGTTTTTTCTCCCCAATTGAGATCTCCGAAGGCTTTCTATCTAAGAGATGATCGATTTCAATCATCGAGGTGATTTTATGAAAATAGTCAATTTCATCCTGATATTCGATTTGGAAGATTTTTGAAAGTAAAACATTCTCCCTGACAGTTAATTGTGGTAACAGATGATTTTTCTGATCGATATAACCAATGAATTCTCTTCTGAGATTAGTAATATCGTTCTGACTTAATTTGGTAATATCGCTATTATGATTCTGCCAAAAGACTTGACCAGCATTTGGTTTGATCTTACCTATAAGGACATCAAGTAAAGTGGTCTTACCACTACCTGAGGGACCGATCAGAACCAGTTTTTCTCCTTCATAGACTGTAAGAGATATGCCTTTGAGAATGGCCGTTTCCATCCCACTGTTTTCGTATATCTTATACAGCTCAAATCCACGGATCAGATAGTTAGTCATCATCTATCCTCCTTCAAGATATCGGCAATATTGTAAGGAATAACTCGGTCCTTGTTGAATCTCAGGAGAGCCAAGATTACTACTTCTGTAAATAAAAAGGTACATATTATTAGGAGAGGAGACACAGTAAATCTAATTGGAACAAAGATACGCTGAATAGTAAATGGTATGTAAAATTTCATTGCAAAATTGGCAGTAAGTAAGCCAAATGCAATTCCAACAATTGTAGAGATAACACCATACAAACTGATTTCAGTACGTAAAAATTGCATCGCAAAAGAACGAGTACTTCCAGTCGCAAGCATTAAGGCAAATTCACTTCTCCTCTCTATGATCAGGTAATTTATCGATAAAGTGATCATCACCAATGATATAAATGCTGTCATCAAAAATACAAAAACTAAAACTGAAAGAGGACGGGGCAGATAGGAGGTTATGAAGACTCCAATAAAATTCTGATTGATAGGAGATGGATTGACAGTGATAACATTATCCAAATCAGAGACTTGTTCAATGATGTTGGCTGAATTAGCATTCTCATCAATCTTACCAAAAAATAATCTCGTAAATTGACTCTTGAAGTTTTTTTCAATATAACTAAATGAAGTCATTAACCATCCTCTTGTGTTTTGAGAAAGTTCTGGATTTGGATAACTGGCTAAACCAAGACCTGGTGCAGAATTGATCACACCACTGATATTAAAAATACTGATGTACTGACCCATTAAGCCAAAAATATTAAGTGATTGGTTTTCTTTGAATCCTAATGTATTTACCACTTGTTTTGATACAAGTATATTCTCAGGGTTTTGTTTGAGTGAATTAAGGAGGACTTGTGGAGAATGAGAACCGGAAGCATAATCCCATATTCCTACTGAGAGATAGGAATCTGGATCCACAACATACAATGTATATGGAACTGAACCCACATAAATTGTCGTCTCCAATACTGGTGTTACTGTATCAACTCCATCTATTGCTTCAATTGTCGAAGTGTAATTTCGATAAGTTGCGGTTGTATGAATCCTTAAATCAGCACCTTGTAAATACGTCTCACTCTCGTGATGATAATTATTATAGATAGTAAAGAGACTACCTGAGAAAATAAGTAGCGAGATCATAAAAATGAGATAAAAAACGAAAATCTTATTTCGATTTTTTGGTCTCTTTACACTCCGAGTCACATAGAAAGACAGATGTTTAGACACATACCGAATTAAATTAGACGAGTATACAATTAATTTCATTGCAATATCAGCGGCATATTGTGAATAAAGGAGCCACAGGATCAATAAGTAAAATATGGCTATTCGGAAACTACTGGAATCAATATTTGAAATATTACTTGGTGTTAGTGGAATATTTAGGAAGACAAAATAACCGATCAAAAGACCAGTAAATAGCACCGTTAGAGTTGCCTTTGCAATAGAGAGAGATCGACCGAATTGATTTTTTTCTTCATTTTTTATTTTTTGAAAAATATGGTAACTAATTGCCAGAAAGTACAAGAATTGTAGTACCAAATATAATTGGATTAGTGTGAGATAATTTACCTTGAGATTTCCCAAAAATTCTTTTGCTATTTCTCCATTAAAGGTAAAATTATCCTGAAATGATGGGATTAATATTGTAAATAGGACTGATACGGGGATACTGATTAAAGACGCAGCAAGGCCTACAATTAAATATTCTTGGTAAAATAATTTGATGATATCGGTATCATTTGCACCTCTGATACGTAGGAGTGAGATCTGTTGATCTCGTTCATTCAATAATTGTCCAACAGCAAAATATGATAACAAGAGAGATAAAATGATTAGAGGATAGAAGAGCAAGGCAGTATGAAAAGAGAAATTATAATTCGTCTGAAGATCTCTAACCGCATTTGACATCACATCACCTACAACAAACCAAAATCGAGATTTCAATCGTTCCATAAATCGAAACAGGAGTGAATCAAGTTCAGATATTCCAAGATTCAGGATATCTTGAAAATTAAAGGAAATCATCTGCATGAGAGTGAGGCCATATTTATCCATTTGATGAAAATCAGTTGTATTGAAGTTTGTTTCCGTGATCGGGAAAATCACGGTTTTTCGGAAAATTCCCTCGAAATACGCCTGATTCGCGATAGATTCTGCTCCGTTCTGATCAAATATCCCACTGATAGTCCGGTTGGCAAATTTTTTTGGTAAAAAGTGTTTCAACTGGAATTCGCCTTTATCAGTCTCGGGAAATCGCTCTCCTATTTCGATATTCAATGTTTTGCCAGGATGAATGGAGGTATTGTATACCGATTCGAGCTCTAATTTCGCCTCGGTACTAATCATAAATTCATCAGAATTTTTCGGTACATGACCATCTATTGTCAGCACATTGGCTAACCGTTCCATACCACTAAGTGAGGTCAATATACTCTGAACAACGTGTACCGGATCCTTATTATTTTCCTGATCACTTAGAGGATAATATCGGTATGACTCATTTTTATTAAATGCATTGAAGATCATATTACTTCGAACCGATAAATCATAATGATCTACCAATGGTTCGGTGTCCAAATAATTCATCAGGGAAAAAACAGTATTTGTCGAGAATGAAGAGGTCGCTGCTAAATAATCAATATTATCATTGAATTCATGTAAAATTAAATCCTCAGAGGTATCATGCCAGATAACATTTGAAAATAAAAGGCCTTGGGCTAAAAATAAACCAAAGAGAATAAAGAGAATACGACTTCGGTAATACCATAATGTCTTGATAACATATCTGAACTCTAGGTTTATTGCCACTAGATAAGGGATAAAGTTCAAACATTTTTTAATCTAAGCAAGAAAATTTAAGAAAATATCGAATTTCCGATATTTTTGATTTAATCTAGAGATAAGTGTTTTTAAAATTCAAACATATGCAATCCTGTTGACACCCCAAGAATTCCCATTACTGAAAATTTCAGACCTGAATTTTAGCTATGGTAATACCAAGGTACTCGAGAGTATAAATTTTGAGATGAATTACGGACATATTTCTTGTATCTTGGGACCGTCAGGATCGGGAAAATCGACATTGTTCAATCTGATCACCGCACTCTTACATTTTGATGCTGGAAGTATAAAAATTGACAACTTAGAGCTATCTTCAATCCCCGAAGAATTAGTTCGTACAAAATACATTGGGATAATATTTCAGAAGTTTGAATTATACCCACATATGAATGTTTTAGATAATGTCATTTCATCCATCTGGCATGTCACTCAAGATTATGAGAAAAATAAACAACTCGCCACGGGTATTTTGAAGAATATGGGAATTCATGAACATATCAATAAATTACCAGATGAATTAAGTGGTGGTCAAAAACAAAGAGTTGGGATTGCTCGTGCCTTGATTAATAGTCCTAAACTTATTGTAGCAGATGAACCAACATCTAATCTTGATACTGATACCTCTGAAAAGATAATGGAGATCTTAGGTGGTTTAAAATCAAAAGAACATGGTATTATCTACTCTACTCATAACCTGAATAACGCGAGATATGCAGATAATGTATTCATACTCAAGGATGGTAAACTAAATGAGATAGAAGAAGAGAGATTAATCAAGAGCTCACATTTCTCAGACTTATACTGATGGGATAAACAAAAATAAGATTAATCTAAATTAGGAGGTATTGTAAGTATCAGAATGGCACTATCTTTTTATGGATTTGATAATCAAACTCCTTATGAACCAAATTTCGAAGTTCATTAATCGAAGTTACCAAGTATTTATCGGTTTGATTCTTGGTTCGTTAATATTACCAATGTTCTTTGAAAGAGAATTTAATGTTGATGGAAGTTTGAAACATTCCTCACCCCAATTTGCATTTATCTCACTAGATTGGGGGCTAACTATGATTATTTTAGATATCATTTACATAGCACTTATTGGATTTTCATATTTGGTTCAACGAGCCAACTTAAGTGAAGAAAAATCATTATTAGCCTATCTACCAAGAAGATTTGGGCTGATTATCTCATTTTTGTGGTCCTTGTTCGTCTTACTTTATTTTGATATACAGGTCAGATATTCAATCATTGCTAGACATTATGCTACGGCTACAGCTTTTGGCAATGTTGTTCTTGGCGGACCAGGATATTACCTATTTCTGATCGCCGTAGTTCTAAATGTGGTTCTGATCTTTACCGATCATCAATACACCGTGGACCAATTCAAATCTAAAGTTCAAACTATTCAAGATAGAATACCAACCTGGTTAAAATCGACTACATTTATTCAATATGCCACTTTCCACGTATCAATCTTGTTGTTCATGATGGTGTCGTATTCTGTTTATTTCAATGACATGGCATTTTGGAGAGGGATTTCCTATTATACGGAATTATTCTATACTTACGGATTAAATGGGAGACTTCAAGATATACCTGCTTATTATAATCTGCTTACCATTTTATTCCTACCATTTGCCTATGTTGCTCTCTGTTTTTATTTCATTACCGCAGGGGGTGCTGGATTTGCCCCAAATGGCGCACCTATCAGTCAGACCGTACCTGAACCGGGTTATGATGTTGGCACGAACTTTCAAGAATGGGGGTATTTCTCAAAAGATGTACCATTTGCAGAACACTGGTTGGGAAGTCCAAATTTCAACGGGTTCTATGTCTCATTGTTTGTGGTCACGATTGTCAGTTTTATAATCGGAGGATTAATCGCCCGTAAATACGCAGTAGATAATAAGACCTCTAATGTTTACAAATTCCTCATCTTAGGTGTTATTTCCAGTTGGATCTTTAGTTTTACGTTTTCAATACTTTCAGCACCGGTATTTGTTCTATGGGGTGGGATCTTACAGAGTGTGGTCATAGAACGCGATATCAACAGATTCATCGTATACCGGTACTTACAACCAAATTTGGCAGATAATGGCTATTATCATCCTCTGTCTACCTTCTGGATCATCCTAATATTTGAATTGTTTCTGGCCATCACAGCATCACTTATTTCCTATGTGACAAAATCTAGGTCAAATAATGTGAATACCCACCTTAAATAACTTAGTCAACTAATTTATTGCGCAATTAGTGTGGTTAACAAGTTGAAAATATTTCTCAGACCAACGTAATGGAATAATCTAACAAAGATCATTTCAAAATTTGATGGATTTCTGTTCGTTATAATTTTTTAAGCATATTAACTTTATAGGGTCGAAGTTTAAAGTCGCGATGTAAACAATCATGACTGAAAGAATCCAGCAAGAGTTCTATACCGAAGATGAAGGTAAAGAGGTCATACTCGAAGCTACTAATCTTAAAAAATGGTTTCCTGTAGATCAACAAGCAATCATAGGGTCTCGAACAGTTGCATTCATTAAAGCAGTTGATGGGGTGTCCTTCAAGCTTTACAAAGGAGAGACTCTTGGAGTCGTAGGTGAATCTGGATGTGGTAAATCCACCCTCGCCAAATTAATTATGGGATTGGAAAAACCTACTGAAGGAAAGGTCTACTTTCGTGACATTAATGTCTTTGATGCTAGTAGGTTTGAACGTTATATCTACAAATCAAGTATTCAGATGATTTTTCAGGATCCTTTCAGTTCTCTTAATCCCAGAATGAAAATATTTGATATCATTGCCGAACCATATATTATCAAAGAGGAAAAAGCAGAGAAATATGATATTGATTTCAAATTGGATAAAAAGGAACTACAGGAAAGAATTCTGAAATTACTAAATGTAGTTGGTCTAGAAAATTATCATGCGCTTCGTTATCCTCATGAGTTTAGTGGAGGTCAGAGACAGAGAGTAGGTGTTGCTCGATCTTTGGCAATGTCCCCTGAGATAATTGTAGCAGATGAACCTGTGTCAGCTCTAGACGTTTCTATCCAGGCACAGATACTGAACCTACTCAAAGAGATACAGGATAATTTTAATCTAACCTACCTCTTTATCGCCCATGATCTCAGTGTAGTAAAACATGTGTCAGATAGGATATTAGTGATGTATTTGGGAAAGATAATGGAGATAGCTACGAAAGATGACATCTATGAACGTCCAGCGCATCCCTATACTATCAGTTTGTTAAGCGCCATCCCACGTGTAGATCCCAGAGAAAGAAAAGAGAGAATTATCCTCGAAGGTGATGTGCCCAGTCCCATTAATCCACCCAGTGGGTGTGTCTTTAGTAGCAGATGTTTCAAAGCAAAGCCAGAATGCAGTGAGATTGTACCCGAATTAAGAGAAATTCGAGAGAATCAATATGTTGCCTGTCTTTATCCTGAAATCGATGAAGAGTAAAATAATAATGCGTAAGTAGCCTTTTAGAAGATACATTAGAAAACTAATGCTGATGTAATAAAAAAGATAATTCCTACTATTGAATAGATCAGAGTTGAACCTATTGCTTTTTCCTCTTTAGATTTGAGTTCTTTACCTTGTGGAGAAGGTTCTCTAAAGACTATTTCTTTTATTTTATGTAATGAAACAGATGTTCCTACCGTGCCCAATGTACCAGCAAATAGAAAACATATCCCTGAGGTGATAAAGAGTAGCCATCCAACATCGAAATAGAGGTCGGATAAGGCAAATAGAACATAAATCACTACATCCAACAGGAGGATTAAGAAAAACCGGTAGAATGATTTCACAAGGAGAATTCTGAGGAATTTTCTTTTGCTTAACTGGGAATCAAGTAAAAGTTTATCCTCTAATGTCAATCCACCATTATTGTTCATCATTATTCATTTCATACGAGTTTATTTAAAGGA
>Ga0102944_1000589_pt1 | contig 27267 bp, 24 predicted proteins | sample SalPonD_shore_MG_FD_78172 | JGI IMG/M metagenome (GOLD analysis project Ga0102944, IMG submission 78172) | Salt pond soil microbial communities from South San Francisco under conditions of wetland restoration - Salt Pond MetaG... | ecosystem: Environmental > Aquatic > Marine > Intertidal zone >...
ACTCCGAGAAGTTCCTGGAGATCGCGGGGGACGCCGCCGAAGGGACCATCATCACAACATCGCTCAATCGAGACTCGGACCGGCCCGAGGCGAAACAGTTCATCGAGCAGTTCGAGAAGAAGGCCGGCTTCGGCGCCGACATGGTGGCGGCATCCGCGCACACGGCCGTGAAGGTGGCGGTAGCTGCGATGCGGCGTGCCGGTGCGGAGGATCCCGCGAAGATCCGCGACGCGATCACGCAGATCAAGAGCCTGCCGGTGTCCACCGGCGTGATCTCGTTCAACAAGCTGGGCGAGGTACAGAAGGCCGTGCAGGTGCAGGTCGTCAAGAACGGCGCCTGGCACGAATATGCGGTGATCGACGACCGGGATCTGCTGGCCCCGCCGACGAGTTGCGATTGAGCCGGGGAGGGCGGGACGTACCCGGCCGGCTCTGCGCGCTCGCATGCTCTACGTCGACCTGACGGTCCAGGGGCTGGTTCAGGGCAGCATGTACGCCCTGGTGGCCGTAGGCCTGACGCTGGTCTACGGGCTGCTGCGCGTGCTGCACGTGGCGCACGCGGGCCTCTACACGCTCGGGGCCTACATCGGCGTGCTCGTGACCAATGCCACCGGCAGCCTCGCGTTGGCGTTCGTCGTGGCGATCGTCGTCGTGGGGCTGGCGGGCATGGCCATCTACCGCCTGCTGTACGAGCCGATCCTCGACCAGCCGCCGTACGTGCCCCTGATCGCCTCGATCGGGCTGTTCATCGCGCTGCAGGAGCTGTTCCGCCTGGTCTTCGGCCCCTACGGGCTGACCTTCGATCAGCCGCCGATCTCGGGCAGCCTGGTGCTGGGCCCGCTGCGCCTGCAATGGGTCCAGGTGGCGACCCTCGGCGCGGCGGCCGTGTGCCTGGGCGGCCTCGCCGTGCTGGCCGCACGGACCCGCGTCGGCGTTGCCTGGCGTGCCACGGTGAACGATCGGCAGATGGCCGAGTCGTTCGGCATCCGCACCATTCGTGTGCGCTATCTCAATTTCTTCATCGGTTCCGCCCTGGCGGCGGTCGCCGGCGTGCTGGTGGCCATGCTCAACAACTTCGTCGAACCCACGATGGGTGCGGTGCCGAGCTACAAGATGCTGGCGATCATCGTGTTGGGCGGACTGGGCAGCGTGCCGGGGACGCTGATCGCGGCGCTGGCGCTCGGCGTGCTCGAGTCGTTCGGCACAATCTACATCGGGGACCTGCTCGACCGGGACGCGATCGCGTTCCTGTTCCTGATCGCGATGCTGATGGTGCGCCCGCGCGGCCTGTTGGGGAAAGTCTGAGGTGGACATGCTGGGTGCTTACGAGCTGAGCGTGCTCACCCTGGTCGGCATCAACGTGCTGCTCGCGCTCGGCCTGAACATGATCACCGGCTTCTGCGGTCAGATCAGTCTGGGCCACGCGGCGTTCTACGGCACGGGCGCGTATGCAGCCGCCCTGGCGAGCAAGTCCGGCGCCGGCTTCGTGCCCGCGCTCGCCGCCGGGGTCGCCTGCGCGGCCATGCTCGGCGTGATCGTGGGCCTGGCATCGCTGCGCGTGCGCGCCGACTTCCTCGCGATCGCCACCATGGGCGTGAATTTCCTGTTCCTCGGGGTCGTGCGGCAGCAGGATGCGCTGGGCGGCGAGCTGGGCATCTCGCAGATTCCCGGCAGCGGCCTCGGCGATTTCGGCTTCCTGCTGGCGGTCCTCGGCAGCGCGGTCGCGCTGTTCGTCTTCTCCATCTATCTCAAGCGCTCGTGGATGGGGTTCGTGTTCGACTCGATCGCGGACGACGAGGACACGGCGCAGGTGCTCGGCATCGACGTGGCCCGCTTCAAGCTGGTGGCGTTCGCGCTCGGCACGGGTGCGGCCGGTCTGGCGGGCGGCCTCTACGCGCATTACGCGCACATCATCGTGCCCGATGCGTTCGGCTTCACGGTCTCGATCACGATCCTGGCCATGGTGGTCGTCGGCGGAATCGGCTCGAACTGGGGCGTGCTCGCGGCCGCCGTCCTGCTGACGCTGATGCCCGAGGCGCTGCGCGTCATCAGTGACTACAAACTGCTGCTCTACGGCGGGCTGGTACTCCTCGTCATGCGGGTCAGCCCCGGCGGGCTGGCGGGGCTGGTGCGCCTGGCGTTGCGGCCGCTTCGGCGCGCGCCGAGAGGGGTGGCATGAGCGAGGCGCTTCTGTGCATCGATCGCGCGCATGTCCAGTTCGGCGGTGTCGTGGCGGTGGCCGATGCCGGCTTCGCCGTCGCGCCGGGCGAGCGGGTCGGCCTCATCGGGCCCAACGGCGCCGGCAAGACCACGCTGCTGCGCGTGATCTCCGGTGTCGTGAGTCCGACCCGGGGCCGGGTCACGTTCCGGGGCGAGGACATCACGCGCCTGCCCGTGCACCGGCGCGCGCGCCGCGGGCTCGGCCTGTCGCAGCAGATCGTGCGCCCGTTCCGCTCGATGTCGGTGCTGGACAACGTCGCGCTGGCCGCCGGCGCTGCGCGCACCCGCCGGCCGCTGGGTGCGCTGCTCGCGCGTGACCGCACCCGCGAACGTGAGCGTGCGCGCGAGCTGCTGGCGCTCGTCGGGATCGGCCGCCATGCGGACAGCGCGCCGGCCACGCTGCCGCTCGGTGTGCTCAAGCGCCTCGAGGTCGCCCGCGCACTCGCGCTCGACCCGCAATTGCTGCTGCTCGACGAGCCGCTGGCGGGACTCAACCACGTCGAGGCCCACCGGCTGGCGGATATCATCGTCGCGGTCAACGAGCAAGGTCCCGCGGTCATCCTGATCGAACACAATCTCGGCGAGGTCGCGCGCGTTTGCGGACGCCTGCTCGTGCTGGACCAGGGTACGCTGATCGCGGACGCCGAGCCGGCCGTGGCGCTCGCGGACGAGCGCGTGCGTGCCGCCTACATGGGACGGGACGATGCTGCGGCTTGAAGGGCTGTCCTGCGGCTACGGGCCGATGCGCGTGGTGCACGGCCTCGACCTCGATCTGCCGGGCGGCGAGGTCATGGCGCTCGTGGGCGCGAACGGCGCCGGCAAGACGTCGACGCTGATGGCCGTGGCCGGACACGTGGCGATCCACGAGGGGGGCGTCCGGATCGGCGGTGAGGACTTCACGCGGCGACCCGCGACGGCGCGTGTGGCGGCGGGCTGCGCGCTCGTACCGGAGGGCCGGCGGCTGTTCGCGGAGCTCAGCGTGGACGAGAACCTGACGGTCGGCGGCTACGCGCTGCCGCGCGCCCGCGACGCGCGCAACCGGGTCCAGGTGTTCGAGCTGTTCCCGCAGCTCGGGCCCCTCCGCCGGCGTCGTGCCGGGCTGCTCTCGGGTGGGGAGCAGCAGATGCTGGCGATCGGGCGCGCCCTCATGGCCGAGCCGCGCCTGCTGCTGATCGACGAGGTCTCGCTCGGCCTGATGCCGCGCAACGTGGATGTCTGCTTCGACGCACTCGGGCGGCTGCGTGCGGACGGCATGACCATCCTGCTGGTCGAGCAGAGCACGCGCCGTGCCCTGGCACTGGCCGATCGCGTCTGCGTCCTCGAGTCCGGCCGCGTGGCCTACCGCGGCAGCGGCGACGAGGCGCGCGCCAGTCCCGGGCTGGTGGAGGCGTATCTCGGCGGCGCCGCGGCCGCCGCCGAAGCGGACACCGGGGCCTGAGCCTCAGCGCGCTCGTGCGGGGCACCGCAGGGAGCGCCGCACGGCCATGTGGACGGCCTCCACCAGCGCGATACCCGATGCCGTGTGATAGCCGGTGTAAGGGACGTCTTCCCCCGTGCCGGCCGCCACGGCGACGGCGTCGGTGCCCGTGCCGGTGGCGATGTGTCGCGCGCCCTGCGCCGCGACGCCGAGATCGGCCAGCAGGGCGGTCTTGGCCTCCGCGATCAGGGCAACCGCCTCGGCGCGGGCGGCCGCGGTCAATCCCTGCCCGGTCGCCGCGATGATGTTGATCGTGCCCGGGCCCGACGGCGCGGGCGGTGGTTGACCCGCACGGTGGGCATTGCTCGTGCCGGCCGTGGCGAGCACCGACCACTCGTGTCCCGCCGCGCCGGTGCGCGCGATGCCGAGGCGGGCGGCAGACACCCCGGTCATGAGGCCGACGAGCGGCCCGGTCCAGCCGTGCTTCGCGGCCAGGCGCCTGAAAGTGCCCGCCGGATCGTCGCACTCGCGGCAGGCGTCCGGTCCGTTTACGCACAGGTTCACGATGCGCTGCGCACGCGTGTCGCCGCCGCCGACCGGCGCGGACGACAGCACTGCTCGGGGCCGCGCGAACACGATCGCGTTCCAGCGCTCGTGCCGCTCCAGGTCGATGCCCGGCCCGAGGTTCATCGGCGCGGCCGCAATACGAGCCGGGCCCCGATGCCCGCGGACGCGGCCAGCAGCAACAGGACGACGCCCCCGAGCGTCCGGTCGATCCCGCCGATGCCGGTCCACTGCAGGCGGTGCATGTCGTAGGCCCAGTCGATCCAGCGCGTGTCGCGACCGCGCTGGTCGAGCCGCAGGCGCGACCAGTCCACGTCGATGCGAACACCCGTGCTCGTGGTGACCGTCGAGCCGTCCACATCGACGATGTGCCCGTAACGCTTGCGCCCGTCGATGGCGGCCGCGACGAGCCGGCGAATGGTGGCGGGGCCGGGCGCCGGCCGCCGTGCCAGCGTGTCGGGATCGAACTGCTGCCAGCCGTCGTGCTGCGTGCGGACCAGCAGGTGGCGTCCGAGCACCGTGCGCAGCCGCCGGATCTCGAGCCACCCGGGCCGGGGTGCCGGCCCCGCCGCCTGCGCCAGCGGGCGCTCGGCCACGTGCAGGTCCGCATAGGCGGCGGCATAACCCGGCCGCACGAGGAATACGACACCGGTCGCGATCCACACGAACAGCGGCGCGAGCAGGGCGAGGCCCAGCCAGCGGTGCCAGTGGCGCAGGCGGCGCTTCACGGCACCACCGCGGGTGCGTCGGCGGCGAGCGGGGGAAGGCCCGCGATGCGCCCGATCGCGGCGAGGTCCAGGTGCTCCTGGCAGGCGTCCGCGAGCCGGTCGATGCCGGCTTCGCGCAGCGTGGCGTAGTCCGGGGCGGAGCCGGGGTTGGCGAGCCCGGCCCAGCGCAGCAGGGCGTCGCGCGCCGCGGACTCGTCGAATACGCCGTGGAGGTAGGTGCCGAGTACCACGTCGTCGTCGGAACGGGCGCCGTCGGCGCGCTCGCCGAGCTGCGCGACCGCCCCGGACACGGCGCTGCCGTGCGTGATGCCGGCGTGGATCTCGTAGCCGGTGACGGCCGCGTCCTCGATGCTCAGGCGGCCCGTGGCACGCCGCAGCTGCTTGTCTGGTCGCAGCGTCGTCTCCACGTCCAGCAGGCCGAAGCCCGGCGTCGATCCGGCCGTCCCTTCGACGCCGTCGGGGTCGTGGACTGCCCGGCCGAGCATCTGGAAGCCGCCGCAGATGCCGATCACACGGCCGCCGTAGCGCAGGTGGCGTTGCAGGATGCGCTCCCAGCCGCGCGCACGGAGCCACTCCAGGTCGCTGCGGGTGTTCTTCGACCCCGGGAGCACGATCAGATCCGCCGGCGGAACCGCGTCGCCCGGTCCCAGATAGCGGAAATCCACGCGCGGATGCAGCCGCAGGGGATCGAAATCCGTGTGATTGCTGATACGCGGCACGGCCGGCACGATCACGCGCAGCGCCGTGGCCGCATCGTCCACGGCGCTCGCCGGCGCGCGCGCGAGGCCGTCCTCGGCCTCGAGATGGAGGCCATCGAGCCAGGGCAGCACGCCCGTGACAGGCTTGCCGGTGTGCTCGGCGAGCCACTCGAGCCCGGGCTCGAGCAGCGACACGTCGCCCCGGAACCGGTTCACCACGAAACCGCGGATGCGCTCGCGCTCCGGGGGGGCGAGCAGCGCCAGCGTGCCGACGAACTGTGCGAACATCCCGCCGCGGTCGATGTCGCCGACCAGCAATACGGGGCAGTCGACCGCCTCGGCGAAGCCCATGTTGGCAATGTCGTCGGCGCGCAGGTTGATTTCCGCCGGACTGCCGGCACCCTCCACGAGCACCGCGTCGTGTGCCGCCGCCAGGCGTGCGTGCGCGTCCAGCGCTGCCGTGCGCAGCATGCGTTTGTATTCGTGATAGCCGCGCGCGTCGAGGGCGGCGACGGCGCGACCGTTGACGATAACCTGGGCGTCGCGGTCGCCGGTCGGCTTGAGCAGGACCGGGTTCATGTCGGTGGTCGGCTCGAGGCCGGCCGCTGCCGCCTGGACCGCCTGGGCGCGGCCGATCTCGCCGCCGTCCGCAGCCACCGCGCTGTTCAGTGCCATGTTCTGCGGCTTGAAGGGGGCCACGCGCATGCCCCGGCGCCGCAGCACGCGACACAGACCCGTCACCAGTGCGCTCTTGCCGGCATCGGACGTGGTGCCCTGGATCATCAGCGTGGCGGCGGTCATGGGCATGGTTCCCGTGCGGCGCGGACCGCAGATTGTACGCAACGATGGCGGTGTCCTGTTCGCCGGCCATGCGACGCCGGCCTTCCCCAGGGCGCCAGCTCGGTATGCCCGCGCTCGCTGGCTGGCTATGATGCGCGCCCCACTGCCGCCTCCGGGAACTGCGCGAACCGATGGACACCGGCCTCGTGATCGCCGCCGCGCTCGGCGCCGACTGGCTCTTCGGGGAGGTGCGCCACGGCCACCCCCTCGCGGGATTCGGCCGCGTGGCGGGTCGCCTGGAGCGGGCCTGGAACCGGCGCGGCCTGTCGCCCGTCGTCCGGCGCTTGCTCGGCGCACTTGCAGTGGTGCTGCTGGTTGCGCCCTGCGCCGTCGCGGTCGCCTACCTGTCGTGGCGCGCCCCGCGCGGCTTCCTGGTGGACATCGTCGTGCTGTACTTCGCCGTCGGGCTGGCCAGCCTGACGCAGCATGCACGCCGCGTGCAGCGCGCGCTCGAGGCCGCCGACACCGACGCGGCGCGCGCCGCCGTGAGCATGATGGTCAGCCGCGATACCTCGTCGCTCGATGCACCCGGCACGGCAGCGGCGGCGATCGAATCGGTCCTCGAGAACGGGGCCGACGCGGTGTTCGCGAGTCTGTTCTGGTACGCGGTGGGCGGGGCGCCGGCCGTGGTCCTGCACCGGCTGGTGAACACGCTCGACGCCATGTGGGGCTATCGCACGGCGCGCCTCGATGCCTTCGGCTGGGCCGCCGCCCGGCTGGACGACCTGCTCAACTGGGTCCCGGCGACGCTGACCGTGGCGACCTACGCCCTGGTGAGCGGCCACCCGCTGCGCACGCTGGCCTGTGCACGGCGCCAGGGGTGGCGCACGGCGAGCCCGAACGCGGGCCGGGCGATGGCCGCCGGAGCCGGCGCGGTCGGCGTGCGCGTGGGCGGCCCGGGCGTATATCATGGGCGCCTTCGCTGGCGGCCCCGCTTCGGCGTCGGCGCCCGCCCCACGGCCGCGGCCATCGGACGCTCACTGCGGCTGGTACACAGTGGGGCACTGGCCTGGACGGCGATCGCGCTGATCACGGGATTCGCACTTGCTTAAGCACGGCGGCAACCTCGGCGAAATGGTGCACCGGCTCGGGCTGCCCGAGGCCGACTGGCTCGATCTGTCGACCGGCATCAATCCACACGGCTGGGAGTTCCCGACACCGCCGCCGCAATGCTGGTATCGGCTGCCGGATCGGCAGGACGGCCTGGCCGAGGCCGCTGCCGCGTATTACGGCACCGAGGCCGTGTTGCCCGTGCCCGGCTCGCAGGCAGCACTCGCCATGCTGCCGTGGTTGCGCGGGCATGCGCGCGTCGGCGTCACCGCGCCCGGCTATGCCGAGCACGGTGCGGCATGGTCGCGCGCCGGCCATGACGTGATCCCGCTGTCAGCGTCGCAACTCGCCGGGGGCGCCGGCACCGCCTTCGACGTGCTGGTGGTAATCAACCCGAACAACCCGGACGGCACGTACTTCGAGCCGCAAACGCTGCTCGAATGGCGTACGGCCGTTGCCAGCCGCGGCGGCTGGATGATCGTCGACGAGGCCTTTGTCGACACCACACCGGCGTACAGCCTGGCCCCGTATTGCCCGCTGCCGGGGCTGATCGTTCTGCGCTCCGTCGGCAAGTTCTTCGGCCTGGCCGGCATGCGCATCGGCTTCGCGCTGGGGCCGGATAACTTGCTGCAAAGGCTCGAGGAGGCGCTCGGCCCGTGGTCGGTGAACGGGCCGGCGCGCTGGGTCGCGCGCCAGGCGCTGGCAGACACGGGGTGGCAGGCGCGCATGCGGACGCGCCTGCCGGCCGAGGCCGAGCATCTGCACGCGTTGCTGGCGCGTCATTTCGACCAGCGCATCGTCGGCACGCCGCTGTTCCGCACGGTGCTGACACCGCGCGCCGCCGAGGTCCACGAGGCCCTGGCACGCGAGGCCATCCTGGTGCGGCTGCTGGATCGGCAGGACGGCCTGCGCTTCGGGCTGCCGCCCGACGAGGCTGGCCTTGCGCGCCTGGATGCGGCGCTCCGGCGGATCAGCACGCCGGAACCCTCGCGCGCATGAGACGGGCCGGGGCACTGCTCGCGGGCGTGCTGGCCGTGCTCGTCGCCGCGAGCGCGCGGGCCGGCCCGGAAGCGACGGATGACATGGGCCATCGGGTCGCTCTGGACGGGCCCGCGCAACGCATCGTCAGCCTGGCCCCGCACGCTACCGAGGACCTGTTCGCGATCGGCGCCGGAGCGCGGATCGTCGCGACGGTGAGCCACAGCGACTACCCGCCGGCGGCGCGCGACCTGCCGCGCGTGGGCAAGTACAACGATTTCAGCGTCGAGGCCGTGCTGGCGCAGGATCCGGATCTCGTGGTCGCCTGGCGCAGCGGTAACGTGCCGGCCCAGGTGCGCAGGATTCGCCGGCTCGGGGTGCCCGTGTACGTGAACGAGCCGCGCAGTCTGGAGGACATCGCCGGCACGTTGTTGCGCCTGGGCGTGCTCGCCGGGACGGAGGAACGCGCCCGGCAGGCCGCCGATGCCTTCCGTCAGCGGCTGGCCGGCCTGCGTGCGCGCTACTCCGGGCGGCCGCCGGTGCGCGTGTTCTATCAGGTGTGGAACGACCCGCTGATGACGGTGAACGGGGAGCACGTGATCTCGGACGTGATCCGCAGTTGCGGTGGCCGCAACGTATTCGCCGACCTCGGGGCGCTGGCGCCACGGGTCAGTGTCGAGGCCGTGATCGAGCGCGATCCGGACGCGATCGTGGCGAGCGGGATGGGGCGTGGTCGGCCGGAGTGGCTCGATATGTGGCAGCGCTGGCCCGGCATGACCGCGGTCGCGCGGGACCACCTGTATTTCATCCCGCCGTCCCTGTTGCAGCGCCACGCGCCGCGCATCCTGGACGGGCTGGAGCGCATGTGCCGGCATCTGGAACAGGCCCGCAGTGATGGCGGCGCGGGGGGCGGCTGACGATGCGCATGGCGCCATGGACGGTCCTCGGTGTCTTCCTCCTGTGCGCCGGTTGCGCGACGGGCGGTTCGCCCGCGGTGACGGGCGACGAACCGGTGAACGCCCGCGGCGATGGCGCGGCCGCCACCGCAGCGGCGCCGACGGCCGACGCGGCGACAGGCGGCGGTGACGAGGGCGCCACGCCGCCGGGCGGTGCCACGGTGATCGAAAGGGCGGACGAAGGGGTAGACGCCGACGAGGAGCAGCGCGACGAGTCCGAAGCCGACGAGGCCGTGATTGAGGCCAAACCGGACCTGCCGTCGTCCGAGTTGCCGGGACGCCTCGAGATTCATCGCCCCAACTATCTTATGCCGGTGACGTGGACGGACCGCGCGGACGGGCGCAGCGATGCCGAGCTCAAGTTCCAGATCAGCCTGCGTCATCGCATCGGCGATTTCCCGGTCTATTTCGGTTACACGCAGGTCGCCTACCTGCGCTGGCTGGACGAGAAGAACTCACGGCCCTTCCGGGAGATCAACTTCAATCCGGAGATCTGGTACCGCGTGCGGCCCGGGCGCCTGTGGCCGGACGAGGCGCTCGACTGGCTGGGCCTGGATCTCGGCTACGAGCACGAGTCGAACGGCGAGGATCTGCCCCAGTCGCGCAGCTGGGATCGGCTGTATGCGCGCCCGTTCTTCGACGCGGGTCCGTGGCACGGTGCGCTCAAGGTCTGGTACCGGATTCCCGAGAGCAAGAAGGACAGCCCCGCCGATCCCTCCGGTGACGACAATCCGGAGATCCTCGACTACTACGGCTATCACGAGCTCAACGTGAACTACACGTTCGGCGACGGGGACTGGCTCTCGGTGACGACGCGCTACGCCGCCGCCAATCGGCGTGGCTCGCTGCGCCTCGAGTACGCCACACCGACGCCGACGCGCAACAGCTACTTCTTCTTCCAGCTGTTCTCCGGTTACGGCGAGAGCCTGCAGACCTTCAAGCAGAACCGCTCGCGCATCGGGCTCGGGTTCGCGCTGCTGCGCTGAGCCGCGCCGCGGGCCGTCCAGTCCTGATCGAGCGGGCAGGCGCAGTCCCGGAGGGGGCTGCTTCAGAATTCCACGCCGGCCTGCGCCTTGATGCCCTGCTCGAACGCATGCTTGACCTTACGCATCTCGCTCACGGTGTCGGCGAGCTCGACGAGCTCCGGTTGCGCATCACGCCCGGTCAGGATCACCGATTGGCTGCGCGGCCGGAAGCGGATGGCGTCGGCGACACGCTCGACGTCGAGATGACCGTACTTGATCACGTACGTGAGCTCGTCGAGCACCACGAGCTTCAGGCTGGCATCCTCGAGCAGGCGCTCGGCGTGTTCCCAGGCGGCCACGGCCGCCTGCCGGTCCTTCTCGCGGTCGCGCGTTTCCCAGGTGAAGCCGGTGCCCATCACGTGGTACTCGACCGATGGATGATCACCGAAGAAGCGGTGGTCGCCGGAATCCCACGTGCCCTTGATGAACTGCACCACGCCCCCGCGGAAGCCGTGGCCGATGGCTCGGGCCAGGGTGCCGAAGGCGGATGAGGATTTGCCCTTGCCGTCGCCGGTGAGGACGATGAAGATGCCGCGATCCTCGCGTGCGGCGGCGACCTTCGCGTCGACGGCCTCCTTCTTGCGCCGCATGCGCTCTTCGTACTCGGTATCGGTCTCTTCGTGCTGGCTCATCGCCGGACTCCGTCTGTGCGTTGGATGCGGCGGCGGGTGGAACACCCGGCCCGGTCGTGTGGCGCTGCGTCAGGCGGACTGCAAGCGGTAGCTCACGGGCATGCGCAGCGCGATGGGCTCGCCCGTCGCATGCTCCGCGAGGGACGGCACGCGCCGCACCTGACGGAGGGCTTCGACTGCGGCCCGATCGAGTATCGTGCGCCCGGAGCTCTCGACGACCTCGATGTCGGTGATGCGCCCGTCGGGGCGAACGCGAAACCCCAGCACGACGCGTCCCTCCCAGCCGTGGCTGCGCGCCAGCCGCGGATAGCGGAAATGCTTCGCGAGCTCGGCGGAAATCTCCGAGCGCACCTGCTCGGCGCTGACGGAACGCGGTGCGTTGCCATCGTCCCCGCCTGCGGGCTGCGCCGAACGTGACCGCGCATCGGCGAGGTGGCGTTCTTGCGTCTGCGCGGGCGCGGTGTGCTTCCTCACGGGCCGACTGCGCGGCCCGGGCGTTGCCGCGTTGGCGGTTGCCTCGCGCGAGTGTGTCGGCGTCGCGGGCGGTTTTGCGATCTCGTTCTCACCCGGGCGTTCTGCGGCCCCCGGCTCCTCCTGCTCCGAGTCCCTGGCCACGGCCGCCGCCGTGCCGTCGTCCCGTGCCCCGGCGCCGGCCGGTATCCGCCGCGATTCCTGCTGGCTCTGCTCCTCTGCCGGACGGCCTTCGCGGGGGCGCGCTTCGGCGGAGCGTTTGCGCTCGGGGCGTGTCTGCGCGTCGTCCGGCTTTGCGGCGTGGCGTTCCGGCTCCGGCGCGGAGCCACCCGCTTCCTCTGCAGCCGGTTGCGCCCGCGGTTCCGATTGCTCCGCCGCGGCGGGAACGGCGTCGCCGGCCGGTTCCGGGCGCGCCGGTGCGGCGGCCCGCCCGGCCGCGACCAGGTGGACGGAGATCGTCTGGCCCTGGCGGCCCGCCGGCGCCGGCGCGATCGACAGCCGCTCCGGCCCCATCACCGCGAACGCCGCGGCATGCAGCGCCACGGAGACGGCGAGGAACGGTGCGATGCGTGTCGGACCGGCGCTCATGACTATCAGGTGCCGACCCCGGGGCTGTACTCGAGATGCAGGAATGTCGTGCGGCCCGGCGCGAAGTACAGGTCGTTCGTCTGGTACTGCTTGTCGAAGACGTTGTCCATCGTCGCGCGCAGGCGCCAGTCGCGGCCTAGGCGATAGCTGGCGTGCAGGTTGAGGACGCCGTAGCCACCCACCGGGTCGCTGAACTGCCCGCCGGTGCGGTCGCTCTGCGCCTCGATGCTGCCGCCCGCGCGCAGCGGACCGAAGGCGCGGTCCATGCTCAGGCGGAAGCTGCGCTCGGCGCGGTTTGCCAGGACATTGCCGGTGCCGGTGTCGACGGGCTCGCTCCACGAATAGTTCGCTGCCGTGTCCCAGTCCCGGATCCGCGCGTTCGCCTCGAACTCGAGTCCGTTGACTTCGACCTCTTCGGACACGTTCGTGTATGTCGAGTTGACGAAGTCGATCAGATCCTCGACCCGGCTGCGGTAGCTGCGCACGCTCCAGCTGCCCCACTGCGGGTCGCCGGCGAGGCCGAGCTCGATCGACTTCGATGTCTCCGGGTCGAGCCGGTCATTGCCGTACTGGGGCGAGTACAACTGGAACAGCGTCGGTGCCTTGAATGCGGTTCCGGCGGAGGCGAGCAGGCGGAGCCCGTCGACGATGCCGATGCCGTAGTCGACGCTGCCGACCGTGGCGCCGCCGAACTGGTCGTCGTCGATGCCGCGCAGCCCCACGACCAGATCCTGGTCGCCGAAGTGCCCCTGCCACTGGCCGAAGACTGCGGTGCGCGAGCGGTCGTCGTCGGCGAAGTTGTCGGGCTGGTCCACCGCGTCGCGGTTGCCGTCGACACCGAGAGTCAGCAGCTGGGCCGTGCCGATCTGGATGTCGTTCTGCCAGGACAGCGTGGTGGTCGAGCTGTCGAACTCGTTGTTGAATGCATCCTGATGGAAGTTGCGGCGCTCCTCGCGGTTGCGGCTGACGCGCAGGCTGGTGTCCCAGCTGGCGGTCACACGGTAGTCGCCTCCGAGTGCGAGCGTCCGCTGCTTGAAATCGGTACTGCAATCGCCGAACGGCCCGGCAAAGGTCGTGGTATCGAAACAGTTGTCGTACTCGGTGGTGCCCTGATCGGCCAGCAGGTCGAGCGAGAGCTCGAGCCGGTCGGTCGCGGCAAAGTCGACCCGCCCGCTCACGGAGGTGTTGTCGTAGCCGTCGTCGTCGGTGAACTGGTCGTCGCGGGTGTCGTAGCCCTCGGTGTCGAACCCGCTCACGCCGAGCCGGTAGCCGAGGCGATCGGAGCGGCCGCTGACGCTCGCGTCGGCGCGCTTGCTCGAGTAGGTGCCATAACCGACGGAGGCTTCCACCCGGCCCGAATCCGCCTTGCGCGTGATGATGTTGACCACGCCGCCGAGGGCCTCGGAGCCGTACAGCGCGGAGCGCGGTCCACGCACGATCTCGATGCGCTCGATCTGCGAGGTCGGGATGTGCTGGATCGACGGGGCGCCGTCGACCGATGCGGCGTCGCCGATGCGCATGCCGTTGACGAGGAACAGCACCTTGCCGCTGCCGAGCCCGCGCAGGTTGAGCGTGGTGTTCTTGCCGAATCCGCCGCTCTGCGACAGGTCGACACCGGGCTGTGCGGCCAGCACGTCCGGCAGGGTCGTGGCACCCGACTCGCGGATGTCGTCGCGCGTGATGACGGTCACCGGCGCGACGGTCTCGTCGGCCGTCTGCGCCGTGCGCGTGGCGGTCACGACGACGGGCGTTACCGCGGTCGGCGTGTCGTCCGCGGCCGGGGCGACGAGGGAAATGCAGCAGCACGCGGCGGCGGTCAGCCGCGCCAGGAGCGGTCGCTCGTTCATTGTTCGGTTCTCCCGCTGGCGGCGCTCACCCGCGCCGTCGTTGTCGTGGCTGGCGGATGGGTCGGGAGAACGAAAGGAACGGCGCGGCCCGGCGGCTGCCCCGGTCGTGGCGCTCCCCGCACCATCCAGGTTCTGCGCCGGGCCGGTCTCCGGGCTCGCGAGCGGGAACGTGATTCCCGGGATCGATGCCTTCCCATGCCGTCACGGCACAGTGGCGGGGTTTCGACCCTTGTCTCGCCTACCGTTGCGGGGGCAGCGCCGGACTGGTGCACGCATCGCGCGGCACGCACCGGCTTCCCGTTTCGCCCGTCGAGCGAACGTCGACGGACCACCTGGCGCAAGTGACGGAACGCTATCGGACCGGCCGGACCGGGTCAATGCCGGTGAACGACGCCCCTTCCCCCCGGCGCGTCGTTCCGCCGCTTCGCGAGCGGATTCCCGCACGCTCGTCGAACGCGGCGACCGCGGCAGCGGCGCACGGCGCGGCGCTCACGCAGGCAGGAACGCGTTGCGGTCCCCCAGGGGCACCATCTCGATCGGATGGCGATAGAGGCAGGTGAGATGGCCCGGCTCGAGCAACTCCTCGGCGGAACCGTGGAGGGCCTCGCCGTCGCTGAAGACCAGCAGCACGTGATCGCAGAAGCGGGCGGCGAGGTTGACGTCGTGCAGGGCCATCACGAGGGCGCCTTCGCGCGCGCGCGTTCGCTCGCGCAACCGGCCCAGCAGGCGGATCTGGTGGTGCAGGTCGAGGTGGTTGGTGGGCTCGTCGAGCAGGTAGATGGCGGGGTCCTGCACCATGAGCGTCGCCAGCGCCAGGCGCCGGCGCTCGCCGCCGGAGAGGGTGTCCACCGGCCGCTCGGCGAAGGTCTCCAGCTCGACTTCCGCCAGGGCCCGCCGGGCCGCTTCGTGGTCGCCCGGTCCTTCCCACTGCCACGGGCCCAGGTGCGGATGGCGCCCGATGAGCGCCGTTTCGAGCACGGTCGCGGGGAACGGATCGCTGCTGTCCTGCAGGAGTATCCCCATGCGGCGGGCGCTCGCGCGCCGACCCCAGCGATCCAGCGGTGCGCCGTCGAGGAACACGGTGCCCTCCGCGGGCGGGCGCAGTCCGGCCAGCGTGTGCAGCAGGGTCGTCTTGCCGGCGCCATTGGCGCCGAGCACGGCCCAGCTCTGGCCCGGCTCTATGCGCAACCCGAGGTTGCGCCCGATGCGCTTGCCGCCGATCTCGATGCCGAGCGCCTCGGTGTGCAGCAGCGTCATGCCGGACTCCGGCCGGTGCGTGGCCCGCGGTGCAGGAGGAACAGGAACAGTGGCACCCCGATGAGGGCCGTGATCACGCCCACGGGCAGTTGCTGCGGTGCGATCAGAACGCGGGCCAGCGCGTCCGCCAGCACGAGCAGTGCGCCCCCGCCGAGCACGCTGCCGGGCAGGAGCCAGCGGTGGTCAGCCCCGCCCACAAGGCGGAGCATGTGCGGCACGACGAGCCCGACGAAGCCCACGGTGCCGGCGAGTGTCACCGCCGCGCCGGTCAGCAGCGAGGCCAGCGCGTAGACGACGATGCGCAGCGGCCGCACCGGTACCCCGAGTGCCTGCGCCTGGAGGTCGCCGCGCGCCAGCAGGTTGAGCGGGCGTGCGAGGGCGAAGGCCGTCAGCAGACCGAGCGCGAGCAGTCCGATGCTCCAGCCGGGGCCGCTGGTGTGGGCGAGGTCGCCCATGAGCCAGAAGAGCATCCCGCGCAGGTTGCGATCCGGGCTGACCGCGAGCATGAAGGTGGTGAGCGCGCCCCAGCCGGCGGCCACGACGACGCCGGTGAGCAGCAGCCGCGTCGGCGTCCAGCCCCCGCGGCCGTGCGCGAGCCCGAAGACGAGCAGCATCGATACCAGCGCGCCGGCGAAGGCGTTGGCGGACACCCAGAACGCGCCCAGGCCGGCGAGCATCGTGCCCAGCGCCGCCACCGCCGCGCCCCCGGATACGCCCAGCACGTACGGGTCGGCGAGCGGATTGCGCAGCAGCACCTGCATCAGGGCGCCGGCGAGCGAAAGCAGCCCGCCCACGACGAACGCCGCCAGCGCGCGCGGCAGCCGGAGCTCGCGCACGATGCGGGCGCCGGTTCCGCCCTCGTTGCCGGCCAGGGCGTGCCATACGGCCGGTCCGCCGAGGTCCGCCGAGCCGGCGAACAGGGCGAACACGATGCTCGCGACGGCGAACATGGCGAGCAGGGGCAGCAGGAGGCGCGGTTTCAGCATGGCGCGCGATTATGACACTGCAGGTCCTGTGCGCCAGCCGGTCATCGCGGCTCACGCGACGCTCCGCAGCCATGCGCGGAGCTGCCGCCGCGCCGCGGCGCCACCGACAATGGCGGCTGGTTCCGGTACAATGGCCGCTTTTCCGCCGCGTTTCGAAGCCGATCCCGATGGCAGCGACCAAGAAAGAGCAGCGCCCGTCCCTCGTCATTCGCACGGCACGCGCCAGCGACGCGCGCAAGATCGCGCGCCTGTCGGAGCAGGTGTACGGGGCGGAGCACGCCTACACGCCGGAGATGATCCGCGGGCAGGTCACCAATTTCCCCGACGGCCAGTTCGTCGCCGAGTATGAAAAGCAGATCGTCGGCTATTGCGCCACCTTCATCACGTCCGGGGAGCTGGCCCTCGGGCCGCACCGCTGGGACGAGATCACCGGCCACGGCTTCGCCTCGCGCCACGATCCCGAAGGTGATTGGCTGTACGGCATGGAGGTCTTCATCGACCCGGAGTATCGCAACCTCCGGATCGGCCAGCGCCTGTACAACGAGCGCAAGAAGCTGTGCCAGTACCTGCGGCTCAAGGGCATCGTCTTCGGCGGTCGCCTGCCGGGCCTCGCGAAGCGGCGGCGGCGCGTCCAGTCTCCCGAGGAATACGTCGACTTGGTCCGCAACAAGAAGATCCGCGACCCGGTGCTGTCGTTCCAGCTGCGCAACGGCTTCGAGTTCCTCGGCATCCTGCGCGACTACCTGCTGGACGACACGGAGTCCATGGGGCATGCCGCCCACCTGGTCTGGCGCAATCCCCAGGTGCCCCAGGAGGAGCCGGGCCAGCGCGAGGAGAAGACCAACCGTCTGCCGGACACGATCCGGGTGGCGACCGTGCAGTACGAACTGCGCCGCGTGAACTCGTTCGAGCAGTTCCAGCAGTACGTCGAGTACTTCGTCGACGTGGTGGCGGACTACGGCTCCGACTTCGTCACCTTCCCCGAGATGTTCACCATGCAGCTGCTCTCTCTGGAGGAGGAGCCGGTTTCGCCGGCGAAGTCGATCGACTACCTGACCGACTTCACCGAGCGCTTCAAGGAGTTCATGTCGCACCTGGCGGTGCGCTACAACGTCAACATCATCGGCGGCTCGCACCCGACCAAGGTCGCCGGCGGCCAGACGCAGAACATCTGCTACGTGTTCCTGCGCGACGGGTCGATCCACGAGCAGGCCAAGATCCACCCGACGCCGAACGAGCGCTACTGGTGGAACATCACCGGCGGGTCGGAGGTGTCGAGCATCATGACCGACTGCGGGCCGATCGGCGTCATGGTGTGCTATGACGCCGAGTTCCCCGAGATCGCGCGCCACCTGACCAATCAGGGGGCGCAGTTGATGTTCATCCCGTTCTGCACCGACGAGCGTCAGAGCTATCTGCGGGTGCGCTACTGCGCGCAGGCGCGGGCAGTCGAGAACCAGTGCTACGTGGTCATGTCGGGCAACTGCGGCAACCTGCCGGGCGTCGAGAACCTCGATATCCAGTACTCGCAGAGTTGCATCCTCACGCCCTGCGACTTCGGCTTCGCCCGCGACGGCGTCGCCGCGGACACGACCCCGAACACCGAGATGGTGTCGTTCGCCGACCTGCGCCTCGAGACACTCACGACCTCGCGCAACCAGGGTACGGTGACCAACCTGAAGGACCGTCGATTCGACCTATACTCGGTTCGTTGGAAGAGCCGCTGAAGCCGGCCGGTCGGCGCGTGCGAAAGACGGCCGGATGACCGCGGCAGCCAAGAACAGCACAAGGAGTCCGTACAATGAATCAATCGGCTGAGCAGCTCTGGGCCCAGTTCAGTTCCGTCGGCCTCGATCTGGCCGTCAATGTCATCAGCGCGCTGGTTCTCGTCATCATCGGCTGGATCGTCGCCGGCTGGGCCCACCGGGCGGTCCGGCGGGGGCTGGGCCGGTTCAAGGACATGGACCGCACGCTGGTCGGCGTGCTCGCCGGCATCGTGCGCTACTTCATCCTGATCACGGTCCTGATCATGGTGCTCGGGCGCTTCGGCGTGCAGACGGCCAGCATCCTCGCCGCCCTCGGCGCGATCGGCCTGGCCGTGGGCCTGGCCCTGCAGGGGACCCTGGCCAACATCGCCGCCGGCGTGATGCTGCTGTTCCTGCGCCCCTTCCGGGTGGGCGACTACGTCAGCGCCAACGGCCACGACGGCACGGTCGACGAAATCGGCCTGTTCACGACGGAGATGACCACCTATGACGGCATCTACCAGTCGGTGCCCAATTCGGCGATCTGGGGCGGCCGCATCGTCAACTACTCGCGCAACCCGACGCGGCGGCACGACATCCTCGTGGGGATCTCCTACCGCGACGACATCGAGCGCGCACAGGAGGTGCTGGGCGAGGTCCTGCGCATGGACCAGCGCGTGCTGCGCGGAGAGGACGCCCCCGCCGAGCCGCAGACCCTGGTGCGCGAGCTGGCCGACTCGGCGGTGACACTGGGGATGCGCTTCTGGACGTCCAACGACGACTACTGGCCGGCGAACTTCGAGCTGCGCAAGGCCGCCAAGCAGGCCCTGGACGCCAACGGCATCACCATCCCGTTCCCGCAGCGCGACGTCCACGTCCACGATACGCGGGCCGCCTGAGCAGCCCGGCGTCCTGCCCGCCGTACCGGACCCGCCGATCGGGCGCCCCGTTGCGCCCGGCGGCGGGTCCGGGCGTGGTAGAATCCGACGTTTGACGTGATCACCGCGCAGGAATCGACCCGCCCATGACCGAGTTCGCGAAAGAGATCTTCCCGGTCAATCTCGAAGAGGAGATGCGCCAGTCCTACCTCGACTACGCGATGAGCGTGATCGTGGGGCGCGCCCTCCCGGATGCCCGCGACGGCCTCAAGCCCGTCCATCGCCGGGTCCTCTATGCGATGCACGAGCTCGGCGTCGACTGGAACAAGGCCTACAAGAAGTCCGCCCGCATCGTCGGCGACGTCATCGGCAAGTACCACCCGCACGGCGATTCGGCAGTCTACGACACGATCGTGCGCATGGCGCAGGACTTCTCCATGCGCTACCCGCTGATCGACGGTCAGGGCAACTTCGGCTCGATTGACGGGGATGCGGCAGCGGCCATGCGCTACACCGAGGTCCGCATGGCGCGGGTCGCGCATGAGCTGCTCGCCGATATCGACAAGGAAACGGTCGATTTCATCCTCAACTACGACGAGAGCGAGCGCGAGCCGGCGGTCCTGCCCACGCGCGTGCCCAACCTGCTGGTCAACGGCTCGGCCGGGATCGCGGTGGGCATGGCGACCAATGTCCCGCCGCACAATCTCACCGAGGTGATCAACGCCTGCATGGCGCTGGTCGACGATCCCTCGATCGACGTCAACGGCCTGATGGAGCACCTGCCGGGGCCGGATTTCCCGACCGCCGGGCTGATCAACGGGTCCCGCGGTATCCGCGAGGCCTATCGGACGGGGCGCGGGCGCGTCGAGATCCGGGCGCGCACCCACGTCGAGAGCGACGACAAGACCGGCCGCGAGAAGATCGTGGTCACGGAGCTGCCGTACCAGGTCAACAAGGCCCGTCTGCTCGAGAAGATCGCCGAGCTGGTCAAGGAGAAGCGGCTCGAGGGTATCTCCGAGTTGCGCGACGAGTCCGACAAGGACGGCCTGCGCGTCGTCGTCGAGCTCAAGCGCGGCGAGTACCCCGACGTCATCCTGAACAACCTGTACAAGCACACGCAGCTCGCGGTCGTGTTCGGCATCAACATGGTCGCGCTGACCGAGGGTCAGCCGCGCCAGCTCGACCTCAAGGAGGTGCTGGAGGCGTTCGTGCGCCACCGGCGCGAGGTGGTCACGCGGCGCTCGGTCTACGAACTGCGCAAGGCGCGCGAGCGAGCGCACGTCCTGGAAGGGCTGGCCGTCGCGCTGGCGAACATCGACGAGGTCATCGACCTGATCAAGCGCTCGCCGAGTCCCGCCGAGGCAAAGGAGGCCCTGGTTGCCCGCGGCTGGGCGCCCGGTGTCGTGTCGGACATGCTCTCGCGCGCCGGCGCCTCGGCCTCGCGCCCCGATCAGCTCGAGCCCGAATACGGCCTGCACGACGGCGAGTATCACCTCTCGCCGCAGCAGGCCCAGGCTATCCTGGATCTGCGCCTGCACCGCCTCACCGGCCTCGAGCAGGACAAGGTCGTCGACGAGTACGGCGGCATCCTGGAGCGCATCGCCGAGTTGATCGAGATCCTGGAGAACCCGGATCGGCTGATGGCGGTGATCCGCGAGGAGCTCGAGGCCGTGCGCGACCAGTACGGCGACGCACGCCTGACCGAGATCCAGGAGCGCCAGGACGAGCTCACCGTCGAGGATCTCATCTCCGACGAGGAGGTCGTGGTGACCATCTCGCACGCCGGCTATGCCAAGGCCCAGCCGCTCGGCGACTACGCCACGCAGCGGCGCGGCGGGCGCGGCAAGGCGGCCGCGCGCATGAAGGACGACGACTTCGTGGACCGCATGTTCGTCGCCTCGACGCACGACACGCTGCTGTGCTTCTCGAGCCACGGGAAGGTCTACTGGAAGAAGGTCTGGGAACTGCCGGCCGCCGGCCGCGGTGCCCGCGGCAAGCCGATCGTCAACCTGCTGCCGCTGGAGCCGGACGAGCGCATCAATGCCGTGCTGCCGGTGCGCGAGTTCCCCGAGGATCGTTTCGTGTTCATGGCGACCCGATCCGGCATCGTCAAGAAGACGCCGCTGTCGCACTTCTCGCGGCCGCGCTCCAGCGGCATCATCGCGGTCGACCTGCGCATCGACGATTGGCTGATCGACGTGAAGCTGACCGACGGCGAACGCGAGATCATGCTGCTGTCGTCGGGCGGCAAGGCGATCCGCTTCGAGGAAAACGAGGTCCGCCCCATGGGCCGGGTCGCGACCGGCGTGCGCGGCATGCGCCTGCGCGAGGGCGAGCGCGTGGTCGGCCTGATCGTGGTGGGCGAGGGCGAGATCCTGACGGCGACGGACACCGGCTACGGCAAGCGCACACCCGTCGAGCAGTATCGCAAGACCGGCCGCGGTGGTCAGGGCGTGCGCTCGATCCGCACCTCCGAGCGCAACGGCGCGGTCGTCGGGGCGATCCAGGTCAGCGCGGACGACGAGCTGATGCTGATCTCCGACGCCGGCACCCTGGTGCGCACCCCCGCCGACGAGATTTCGGTGATGGGGCGCGATGCCCAGGGCGTGCGCCTGATCCGCCTGGGAGAGGGGGAACGGCTGGTACAGCTCGCGCGCATCGAGAAGCTGGCCGACGATGGGCAGCCGGAGGTCGACGGCGGCGTGGCGGATGACGCGCCGGCGGACCAGTGAGCCGTCGGCTCGGGGCGCGGGGTGGACAAGGGCGCCGCTCCGTCGTAGCTTTGCCGGCCTTGCGCGATCCCAGTATCCGGTGAACGGCGTTTCATGAGCCAGTCCGACGACCAGCCCGATCAGCGACTCGAGTCCGTGCGCGCCCGCATCGACGAGATCGATCGCAGCATTCTCGACCTGATCAATGCGCGTGCCGGCTGCGCGCAGGAAGTCGCCGACGTGAAGCGCGCCGCCGGTGAGACACTGAATTTCTCGCGCCCCGAACGCGAGGCGCAGCTGTTGCGCGAGCTCGCGCGGGGCAACCCGGGACCGCTCGACAACCCGGCCGTCACGCGCGTGTTCCGGGAGATCGTTTCCGCCTGTCGTGCCCTCGAGCAGCCGCTGCGGGTCGCCTATCTGGGGCCGGAGGGCACGTTTACCCAGGCCGCCGTCTTCAAGCATTTCGGGCGCTCGATAGAGGCGCAGCCGCTGGGCGCGATCGACGAGATATTCCGCGAGGTGGCGGCCGGGACGGCGCAGTTCGGGGTCGTCCCGGTCGAGAACTCGACAGAGGGCATGGTCACGCACACGCTCGACGTGTTCACCCGCTCGAGCCTGCGCATCTGCGGCGAGGTGCTGCTGCGCGTGCACCATCATCTGGTCAGCCGGGCGGACGCGCTCGCCGCCGTCGAGACGGTCTATTCGCACCAGCAGTCGCTCGCGCAGTGCCGTGAGTGGCTCGACGCCAATCTCCCGCATGCGCAGCGGATTTCGGTGTCGAGCAACGGCGAGGCGGCGCGCCGCGCCGCCTCGGAACCGGCAACCGCCGCGATCGCCAGTGCCATGGCAGCCGAAATCTACGAGCTGGACACGCTCGCCGAGCGCATCGAGGACGAGCCGGACAACACCACGCGGTTCCTGGTCATCGGCGACTATGACGTGCCGCCGACGGACGACGACAAGACGTCGCTGATGGTCTCTGCGCGCAATCGCCCGGGCGCGCTGTTCCATCTCATCAAGCCGCTGGCCGATCACGGCATCGACATGACGCGCCTGGAGTCGCGCCCGACGCGCGGGCGTCTCTGGGAGTACGTGTTCTTCATCGACGTCCTGGGCCACGCGGACAGCGAGGCCGTGCGCCCGGCGCTCGAGGCGCTCAAGCACGAGGCGGCCCTGTGCCGCGTGCTCGGTGCCTACCCGCGCGCCGTGGAATAGACCCGGAGATAGAGAGTCCCCGCGATGGCATGCGATCCCGCCGAACTCGCCGTCCCCGGCGTCCGCGGCCTGGCGCCGTACGAGCCGGGCAAGCCGATCGAGACGCTGGCACGCGAGCACGGGCTCGAGCCCGCCGGCATCATCAAGCTCGCCTCCAACGAGAATCCGCGCGGCCCCAGCCCGCAAGCCCTCAGTGCCGCGCGCGAGGCGCTCGATGGCGTGCACCGCTATCCGGATGGGGCGGGCACCGGGCTGCGCGAGCATCTCGCTGCCCGGCACAGCGTCGAGTCCGCGGCGATCACGCTCGGCAATGGCTCCAACGACGTGCTCGACATGATCGCGCGCACTTTCCTCGGGCCGGGCCGCAATGCCGTGTTCTCGCGCCACGCGTTCGCCGTCTATCCGATCTCGACGCGTGTCGCCGGTGCCGCGGCGCGGGTGGCGCCGGCGTGCCCGGCCGATCACCCCGAAGCGCCCTACGGACACGATCTCGACGCGATGGCCGCCCTGGTCGACGCGGACACGCGCGTCGTGTTCATTGCCAATCCGAACAACCCGACCGGCACCTGGGTCGAGCGCGCCGCCGTGGAGCGTTTCCTCGAGACCGTGCCGCAGCACGTCATCGTGGTGCTCGACGAGGCCTACTCGGAATACGTGCGAGAGCCGGAGTTCCCCAACGGCATATGCTGGCTGTCGCGCTTCCCGAACCTGGTCGTGACGCACACCTTCTCGAAAATCCACGGCCTTGCGGGCCTGCGCTGTGGCTATGCCATCTCCAGCCCGGCGATGGCCGATCTGCTCAACCGCGTGCGTCACCCGTTCAACGTCAACAGTACGGCGCTGGCCGCCGCCGAGGCGGCTCTGTCCGACGAGGCCTTCATCGTCGAGAGCGCACGCATCAACGCCGAGGGGCTTGCCCGGCTGGAGGCCGGCTTCCGTGAGCTGGGTCTGGCGCCGATTCCCTCGGTCGCCAACTTCGTCAGCGTCGATGTGGGCCGGCCGGCGGGGCCGGTGTACGAGGCGCTGCTCACCGAGGGCGTGATCGTGCGCCCGGTCGGTGGCTACGAGCTTCCACAGCACCTGCGCGTCACGGTCGGCACCGAGACCGAGAACGCGCGCGTGCTGGACGCGCTGGCCCGGGTACTGGCCCTGTGAGCGGTCGCATCGCCATCGCCGGCGTCGGCCTGATCGGCGGTTCGTTCGGGCTGGCGCTGAAGGCGGCTGGCTATGACGGCGAGATCGTGGGCCTCGGACGGGACGCGGAACGGCTGGCCGCGGCCGTGCGCCTGGGGGCGATCGATCGCGGCGAGACCGATGCAGTGGCCGGCGTGGCGGGCGCCGAGGTTGTGCTGCTCGCGGTGCCGATGGGCTCGATGCGAGCGGTGCTCGCGGCACTGGCGCCGGGCCTCGAGCCGGGTGCGATCGTGACCGATGCCGGCAGCGTGAAGGGCAGCTTCGTGCGCGATGCGCGCGCCGCCCTCGGCAGCCTCGAGCGAGTCGTCCCGGGCCATCCGATCGCGGGCACCGAGCACAGCGGCGTCGCCGCGGCATTCCCCGAGCTCTACGCCGGCCGCCGGGTCATCCTGACACCGTTGCCCGAGACCGAGGAAGCGGGCGTCGTGCGGGTCGAGCGGCTCTGGCGCATGACCGGCGCGTGCACGGAACGCCTGTCGGTCGAGGCGCACGATCGGCTCCTCGCGGCGACGAGTCACCTGCCGCACATGCTCGCCTTCGGCCTCGTCGATGCCCTGGCCCGCGGTGACGATCCGGGGGCGGTGTTCCGCTATGCCGCCGGCGGCTTTCGCGACTTCACGCGCATCGCTTCGAGCGATCCCGTGATGTGGCGCGACATCTGCCTCGCCAACCGCGATGCCCTGCTCGGCGCGCTCGAAGCCTATCGCGACGACCTCGATGCGCTGACCGAAGAGGTGCGTGCCGGCGACGGAGCCGGGTTGCTGGCACGGTTCCAGCGGGCCAAGACGGCGCGGGACCGGTTCTGCGGATGAGCCGGCGGGTCGATTTCCACATTGCTCCCGGCGGCGCCCTGCGCGGGCGCCTGCGCGTGCCCGGGGACAAGTCCATCTCTCACCGGTCCATCATGCTCGGCGCGATCGCCGACGGCGTGACCGAGATCGACGGTTTCCTGGAAGGGGCGGACGCGCTCGGCACGCTGGCCGCGTTCCACCGCATGGGAGTCGACATCGACGGTCCGCGGGGCGGGCGCGTGGTCGTGCACGGCGCGGGCATCGACGGGCTGCGCGCGCCCGACGGACCGATCGACCTGGGCAACTCGGGCACGGCGATGCGGCTGTTGACCGGATTGCTGGCCGCGCAGCCGTTCAGCACCACCCTGACCGGCGACGCCTCCCTGTCGCGCAGGCCGATGCGGCGGGTTACCGGTCCCCTCGAGGAGATGGGCGCCGTCATCGACACGACCGCGGACGGCACGCCGCCGCTGACGATCCACGGCGGGCGGCCCCTGCGCGGCATCGATTATCACTCGCCGGTGGCCAGCGCGCAGATCAAGTCGGCTCTGCTGCTGGCCGGCCTCTACGCCGAGGGCCGTACCTGCGTGCACGAGCCGGCGGAGAGCCGCGACCACACCGAGCGCATGCTGGCCGGGTTCGGCTACGCGGTCGAGCGCTCGGGCCTGACGAGCTGCGTTGCCGGCGGCGGACGCCTCACGGCGCGTGCCATCGACGTCCCGGCGGACATCTCGTCGGCGGCGTTCTTCCTCGTGGGGGCAAGCATCGCGCCCGGCTCGGATCTGGTCCTCGAGCACGTCGGGTGGAACCCCACTCGCACCGGCGTCGTGGAAATACTGCGAGGGATGGGCGGTGACATTGAGGTCCTCGCCGAGCGCGAGGTCGGTGGCGAGCCGGTGGCCGACCTGCGGGTGCGGCACGCGGACTTGCACGGCATCGAGATACCGGAGAAGCTTGTCCCGCGGGCGATCGACGAGTTTCCGGCACTGTTCGTGGCTGCCGCCTGCGCGAGGGGCCGCACGGTGCTGACGGGGGCGGCGGAGCTGCGGGTGAAGGAATCCGATCGGATCCAGGTCATGGTCGATGGCCTCAACGCGCTCGGGGGCGACGCCACGCCCACCGCTGACGGGGTGGTCATTGAGGGCGGGGGACTGAGCGGCGGGCAGGTGGCCAGCCACGAGGATCACCGGATCGCGATGAGCTTCGCGATGGCGGGGCTGCGCGCGGGCGGACCGATCGAGATCTCGGACTGCACGTTCGTCGATACCTCCTTTCCCGGGTTCGCCGCAATGGCCCGGGCAGCCGGCCTGGGGATCGAGGAAACGGTGAGCGATGAGCGATAGCAGCGACGTCCCGGTGATCTGCATCGACGGGCCGAGCGGTTCGGGCAAGGGCACCATCGCCCAGCGCGTCGCCCAGGCGCTCGATTTCCACCTGCTGGACTCCGGCGCGCTCTACCGCCTCACGGCGCTCGCGGCGATCCGGCGCGGCGTGGACCTGGACGACGCTTCGGCCGTGGCGCGCGTTGCCGCCGAGATGCGCCCGTACTTCGAGCCGGTCGAGGACCGCGGTTCGCGGACCTATCTCGACGGGACCAATGTGACCCGCGACATCCGTGCCGAGGAGGTCGGCATGAATGCCTCGCGGGTCGCCTCTCACCCGCAGGTGCGAGAGGCACTGCTCAAGCGCCAGCGCGACTTCCGCGCCGCACCCGGCCTCGTTGCCGACGGGCGCGACATGGGCAGCGTGGTATTCCCCGATGCTCCCCTGAAGATCTTCCTGACCGCGAGCGCCGAGGAACGGGCCATTCGGCGACATAAGCAGTTGAAGGAAAAGGGTATAGGTGTTAGCCTTCGCGGTCTTCTGAAGGATATCGAAGCGCGTGACGAGCAGGACGAGAAGCGTGCCGCGTCGCCCCTGAAGGCGGCGCCCGATGCCATCGTCATCGACTCCACAGCGCTTTCGATCGACGAAGTCGTCGAGCAGGTGCTCGCGCACGCGCGCGAGTACCTGCCGTCGTTGTCATAGCCGGCGCAGCCGGCAGGGGCCGTGCAGCAGGGAGCCGCACGGCGATGGTGCAACCGATCCGGTCCGCGCACGGAACGTGGCGGCGGGAGCGCGAAAGCGTGGTTTTTCAAGGTCCTAACTGAATGTCTGAAAGTTTCGCGGAACTGTTCGAGGAGAGCCTGGCCAAGACCAACATGCGGCCCGGCTCGCTGCTCATGGCGACCGTCGTGGACGTGCGCGACGACCTCGTCATCGTCAACGCCGGACTCAAGTCGGAAGGTGTTATTCCCGCCAACCAGTTCACCGACGAGAACGGTGACCTCAGCATCGGCGTCGGCGACACCGTCGAGGTCGCGCTGGACGCGGTCGAGGACGGTTTCGGCGAAACCCGCGTGTCGCGCGAGAAGGCCCGGCGCGTGCGCGCCTGGGCGCAGCTCGAGTCGGCCTACGAGGCCGGCGAGACCGTCAA
>Ga0102944_1000593_pt1 | contig 27142 bp, 21 predicted proteins | sample SalPonD_shore_MG_FD_78172 | JGI IMG/M metagenome (GOLD analysis project Ga0102944, IMG submission 78172) | Salt pond soil microbial communities from South San Francisco under conditions of wetland restoration - Salt Pond MetaG... | ecosystem: Environmental > Aquatic > Marine > Intertidal zone >...
ACATAAATGGGAGACCTTTGCCAGAGAATGGAACCAATATAGTTCTTGCTGATGAACATATCACCAGATAAATAGGAGATATTCAGACCAATAGGAAGATGCGACACAATACTCGCGTTCAGATTTGCTCGTAAATCTCCGGTGGTGGTGTTTATCTGCATATCATTGATGGCTGTGATACTGATGTCAAAATCTACTTTGGTCCCAGATAATTCAATTGTTGGTGATACATTAACAGAAATATCTGATAAGCTGAGTTGAAGATCAGTCAGTAAAGTAACTGTTTGGTTAGTCTCCATCAAATAGGTGGAAAATAATGTTGGATTTGACACTAACATTTGGATTGAGGTATTGAGATTATTCTGCCCACTCACAAACTCCTTTCGTGTAATATTTATAATACCCATCACCTGATTGTCTATCAAAACGGAAATATTTCCTTCAAGACTAATGGTTAGGGAAAATGGATTGAATAAGTCAAATGAGATATCACCGGTTGTTTGAGGAGGTTCAGGTAACTTGAATTCGAGGAGATCCACAGTCAAACTAGGTTGATCTAGATCAAATTGGAGGATATTGGTAAATGAAATCTGATCAACTAATCCCAGAAATTTATATTTGACTACTCCATTGAAATCCAATGAGAAATATCTACCCAATAATAAATTTGTCAGCAATGAGGCGGTGAGAGATGATGGATCAGTAGGTTGAATTGGAATGCTAATCTCAAAATTCAATCGATCATGCAATGCGGTATTATTAATGGGAATAGTGAGAGTGGTGATCTTTTCTGAATCATTAAAGACCGTTAGGGTTAATTGCAGTAATTGTACTGAATCAGGGAGTCGCATAGCACTTCCACCGACCTCTGCAGAACCATTTGCTAGAAGACTAGTGGAGGTGGCATTGATAACATCAAACTGTGTCACAATAAAATCAGCATGTTCAAGTTCAGATTTAATCCTGTTCCTTCTTGATTGATAGCCAATAAAGACAATACTACTGGATAGTATCAGTGCAATTACTAGAATAGAGACTACCTGCTTTCGGCTGAACTGAAACTTCTCTGAAAATGACAAACAGTAACAGTTTGGATTCCTCAGATTAAAACACTTACAATTAAGTCCAAAGCTACGAAATGGGTAATGTATAAATAGATGTAGAGAATATGTGAAATATGGGATTAAGTCATCTATCGACTCTGTTTAATCAGGGAAAGATGGAAGCTGCTCTATCTCAACTAGAAAAAATAGAAGAGCATTATGAACCTGACCATCCTGATTTTTTTGAAATCAAACTTCTTAAGGCTCAAATCCTATTGGAAACGGGGAAGTATGAAAAAGGAGAAAAAATGCTCAACTCCCTTCTTGATCTGGGAAGAAAAGGTGGCAAACTTATTCGACTGGATATGGTTATTCTACTATCTGATATTCTATGGAGAAAGGGAAATTGGGATCAGGCATTTTTTATGATTGAAATGGGAGAATATGATTTCACCAAACTGGGAAATCAGATCCCGAGTGAGGATAAAGATCGTCGGTATGCAGAATTGAAACGTTTGAAAGGAATTTACTACCGTTATACTGGAGAGCTTGATCTGGCAATAGAATACTTCCAAGAATGTCTATACACTGCAGAGAAAACCAATGATAACCGCCTACTTGCTAAAATATACAATCTCCTCGGTTTGGTTAATCATGAAGTAGGAGAATTAACAAAATCCTGGACTTTCTATTCCAAGGCCTATGAGATGCGATTGAGTATTAATGATGAGGTCGGAAGTGCTGAATCGCTGACAAATTTAGCGGAATTACAACTCTATTTAGGACGGATGGAAGAGGCAAAAGATAATTTCGAGAAAGCTATCGAGGTTGGCAAACGAACCAATTCTCGTAAACTGCTGAGCAAAGCTATGGCATCTTATGGGATTGTGCAATTACGGATGGGCAATATCGAAAAAGGTTTGGATCTGGCAAATCAGGCATTGAACGAGCAGATCAAAGTGGGAACAGTGATGGAGATCGGATGGACATTTTTTCACCTGATTATCTTTTTACTCAATTCCGAATATGACCATCTTGCCCCCATCTTCATTGATGGCATGGATGAAATCTATGAGAAAAATTCGCAGAACCCATTGCTGAAACAGCAATATCAGTTGATCAAGGCTACACAGATGATGAGAAATGATAAGACAATAGATCGGGCCAAAGCTCAACAAACCTTCCAGATGATATCCAATCAGGCGATGATCAATATGGAATTGACCATTTATGCCTTGATCAAACATGCAGAAATGTTACTTGATGAGTTGAAAACGTATCCCTCGGACGAGATTGTCGATGAATTTACACAGATTATAGAGAAACTGGAGTTAATTGTTGATGATCAGTATGCACTTCCTTTACTAACACAAGTATCGATTCAGAAAGCAAAATTTGCCATTCTCAAATTAGAAATCAAGGAAGCACTGGAGATTATCACCTCCGTAGTGGAGGTAATTAATAAGCATAAACTCTATCATCTCGAATATGAAGCCAATATGGTACATAATCAGGTTCTCAGAAAAATCGAGAATATCAACGCTATTAATTCTGATGAAGTCTCAGTACTGAAACTGGTAGAGGAATCAGAACTCGAGGAACGGGTGGCAGAGCTGATTAATTCTCACGCCACCTCGATCCAATCAAATCAAAACAAACCATTATTATTCATGATATCAGAAAAAGGCAGTATCATCTTTGAGATAAAGATTGATCCTGATTTTCAACCCAATGACAAGATGATCAATAATATCATGCAAAACCTGAACTTACTCGTCAGTTCCTCAGTTACCGCTTCTTCACCAATAGATCATATTAAGCATGGGAAATTCCATATCCTATCCAAACATGTGGCTGAATTCACCTGTCATTATATTTTCGAAGGAGAATCCACAACTGAGGACATCACCGTTTTCTCTAATATAATCTCCAAGATAACAACTGAATTGCCACTAATCCATGATTTACGTCATAAAAATCCCGATATTGAACGAGTTCATGAGCTGATACAGAGCATTGTTAGCTAATCAAGACCGGGTAATGGTTTGACAAAGGTGAATGCATCCGTTGTATAGATCTGAGCTGATAAGAAATCATTACGATGAACAGGCAGTTCCTCAAGATGTTCATAGTACAGCATGAAATCCTGATATAATTCACTTCCAACCCCATACTCGTGATGACCTGGATAGATAACGGGATTGGCTTCCGCAATAATTTTGCCTAGCTTCTGAAGACTGCTATTGTAATAAAATAACCAATCCTTACCAGGAAGATATACTGGACCGTAATGTAGGGAGTCTCCCGTGAATAAATCACCCGAACTACTTAACAAACTAATAGAACCGGGTGTATGACCTGGCGTATAGATTACTTCAAGGTTGAGCCCACCCAAGTTAAAGATTTCATCTCCAGTCAGAGGTACCATCTCCGGAGCGAATTTCATGGACCAATCAAGTCGTGCAAAATGATCTGAAAATCGAGAAGTACAACCTCTCAAAAAATCTAATTGCAATGGTTTCATCAATTTTTTGAAATCTCTACGATGAATATGAGTTACGTCAAATTGATAATTTGATCCGATATGGTCAAAATGATTGTGACTATTGATGACAAGTAATTCCCGATCATCGATCAAGGATCTGACAAGACCAGAGAGATTTGCTACTCCAGTTCCAGTATCGACTAATACTGCGGTATGATCACCAAGTAACAGGTAAATATTGGTATATCTCGTCAAATATCTCGGTTCAATAAGATCCAGTCGTTCTCGAATGACATACAGATTTTTCTGAACTCGATCAACCTCGAACCATTGATTATTGGTAATCACAATAATAAGGTCTGAATAATCAGAAATAAATCTCTATATACAATTATGTTGGATGTTGGAAAATTGTAGAGAAATACCTAATTGATTACTATTCTTCTCTTAGGCAATTACTCAGAAATCCAGATATTGGATCGTAGTGAACTACCCCGCCCCGAAGGACGGGATCTTCTTGCCGTTTTAGATAAAAATGGATGCCAATTTTTGTGGGTTGATAGTATCAGATATTAGTATTCCTGATGTCATAATATGAAAAGAAGCTCATTGTTATAAATCCATGAAGAAATATCATTTTATGAACAATCCCATTGACCGATCAAATATCCAAGATGGGAGCAAACATCGAGCATGTAAGATAATGACTGAGTTATGTAATATCTGCTTTGGATCCTATGAAGATTCTACTGAAATCATTTTGTGTCGTCACTGCCTGAATGGTTATCATTTATCTCACTTGGCATCATGGTTTTATTTCAGGGATTATTCTTGCCCGGTATGCAGAAAGGGCTTTGATCAACAGATAGTAAATCAATTAGTTCCTACCTCTCAAGAGGAATTAGAAAAATTAGAAAAAGTTGAATTCATTTTCTCAGAAGGAAAAAATCAGTATGAACGCTCTACATTATCAAAGATCAAATGGGGATTCTTGGTAGTACTCATAGGTTTACTCTATTTTATTGCATTGCTGATTTTATTCATCTTTTATAATTCCATCTGGAATCCTGAATCAAGTAGAGCAAAAATTACTATCAGTTTCTTGATCTGTTGTCTTATATGGGCAATCTCGATTCGAAAATTAGACAATTGGATCTATCAGAGGTAAATTTGTGTATTTAGAGTAACCTGACGTGATCGATTTGGTTCTGACTGATTATGCACCAAGTAATTCCTTAATCTGGGCAAGATGTTCCTGTTCTCGTTTGACCAGGGGAATGAGAAGTTGACGAAGAGTGATCTCTCCGTCAATTTCATGGACACACTTCAATTTGTCCCATTCCTCGGCATCAAGAAATGAAATATTATTGAGTAATTTTGATCTGGCCTGCATGAACTGCCCTAGATTATATTTGACAGTTTCCTCATCGAGATCGACATAACTCATCTGTTTGTCCTCATCAAAATTGTGCATATAAGGTAAGTCCTCTCCTTCTTCCAAATCAACAATTCGCTTAACACGAGAGGCATAAACCTCTGCAACCTGTCTGAGATGGATGAGATGTTCTAATGGACTCCAACTATCGGGATCTGGTCGCAATATCTGGACTTCCCGGGGAACTCCCCAAAACACGTAGTGTAATTCAACACTGGTATTTGAGAGTGCTTCATGTATCTGATCTTTATTTAACTCTGATTTGGCTTCTTCCATAGACAATTCCTCAGTCTAATACTGTGGCTCATGATAGCTAGGAAATTATTACCTTTTTATACTTACAGTATGATTCAGTATTGCCACGTATTTTCTGCATGAGAGTTATCAACTGTATCTGAGAGATTATAAATTAGATTTGACAATTTTTGGAGCACTTTTCAGGGCTTTGGCAATACCCCCGGTATTGGTTCCACCACCAGCCACGACATTACCACGGCCTCCACCTCCTCCACCGAGAAGTTTGCCGATCTCACGAATTATCGGAGATAGGTTATACTCAGACCCTTCACTTCTTGCAATAACCACCATAGCTCGACCTTCATTTTCACCAACAATTACACCAATCAGGTTGGGATTATCACTGGTCAGTGATGAGAATTTCTCTCCGAGATTGATGAGATCAGATTGAGGAGCATCCATCTGCGTGACAATGAGTCGGATATTCTCACCCGATTTGGTTTTTATCTTCTTGGCCTCATCAATCAGTAGAGGAACTTTGGCCTCAGCCAGATCCTTTGACAGTTTATCAATGGTCTTCTGCTGTTCCTTCCACTCATTGAAGAAACGATCTGAGGTTTTAGGTAATTCCTCGGGTGTCACCTTGAAGATATTGGCGGACTCAGCAAGTAGCTGATAGTTATGCTGGCCATTCAGTACCGCTTTCTTTCCGGCTTTCAAGGTCAACCGGACGATACCATCCTGTATTCGTTCAGCACCGATAATCCGAATGTAGCCCAGCTCACCTGTATGATTGGCATGAGTACCACCACAGGCTTCGGTATCAATACCGGGAATTTCTACAATCCGTAGATCTTTACCTGGCACGACACCACCCTGATAGATGGTGAAGCCGAACTGTTGTTCTGCTTTGGATCGTTCGAGAACATGTTTTTTGATCTCCCGATTATCCATGACGACACTATTGGCCACATACTCAATCTCATCAAGAGTCTCTCGAGGCAACGATTCCCAGTGAGTGATATCCAAACGACCACGATCTGGTGTTTTATCAGCACCAGCTTGCCAGACATGAGATCCAAGTACTTCTCTTGCTGCACCTCCAACAATATGGACAGCAGTATGGTGTCGCATCAAAGCTAGACGACGTTCCCAGTCTAATTTCATGGTTACCGTCTTTCCTACTTTGAAGCTATCAGGAAGTGATTTCAGTTTATGCACCACTGCAGAACCATATTTCTTGACATCAATAACTTCGACCTCGGTACCACCAGCTTTCAACCAGCCATGATCCTCCGCCTGTCCACCACCTATAGGATAGAAGATTGTACGATCCAGCACTAGATGGCCACTATCAAGGATGGCAACTATCTCTGCATCTTCCTCTCTATCCTGTTCAATATCATAGTAGAGAGGTTCGGTCTCGAAAGATTTGAGATCCTCAAGATCAAGAGTATCCTCATCTGCCTGCTGTTTCTCCACTTCAGGGAGAGAGGCATCCACCTGTTGGTAGAAATCCATGGGAATATCAACTGACACATCCATCGTACGACCAATCTGATCGACCATTTCTGGAGGAATACCACGGGAGGTGTAGAGCTCAATCAAGGTATCAGTGGTGAGACCTTTATCCTGTTTGAGGAGATTCTTGACGTATTTGCGGCCTTTATCAAGCGTAGAATTATATCGTTCTCGCTCTACATCGACAATTGTACCTGCAAATTGCATGGACTCCTTCACCCGGGGAAAACTCTGAGAGAGGTAGAGGGCACTACGTGAGATTACCTCGGTCACATCAAGATCGAAATTAAGCATATCACTGAGCGTAAAGATACGACGCAGGATAGTACGTAAATTGTAGCCACCACCAACATTACTTGGAATGGCACCATCTGCCAAAGTAAATGCAAGCGTTCTGGCATGATCTCCAATCGCATAAATTGCCTCAATCTCCTGTAATTTCTTATTGAGATCAGTCAAACTGTAGCCCAGTTTCTCGGCAATACCTGACCGCGCAGATTTGAGATCCTTGACCTCGTTTACATCAATCAGGCCAGCAACCTCAGCATACTTCGTCAGTAGATCCTCATCATAGGAGATACCGGTTTCTTTGAGGAGATAATCATGAACAGGACCATGTACAGCCTCATAAATGGTTGGCGTACCCTGACTGAACCAGGATAACCGTTCCAATCCCCACCCGACGTCGATTACCTTCAGGGACATTTCTCGATATCCTGTTGGCATGTTCTCATACTGCATGAAGACCGAATTTACCAATTCAGTACCGAAGGCAAACGATTCTAGATTCGGTCCAAAGTTACCTCCACCTGCCCAGATCCCCTCAATATAGGTTAGATCTTTGGGTTCAATCTGGAGGACTTCAGTCAGGAAATTATAATTGAGATCGATACAACGATCCATCCAATAGCCACCTTCAATATTGTCACCATTGAAAGCATGCTGTCCAAACATGATAAAACTGGTCAGGTGTCGACCTGTACGTCCTACATTATCAACATCACTGAATTCACCACCAAACCGTACACAAGGTTGGGGTACGACCAGAGGATTTGCTGGTGGTGGCAATGTTCCATTAGTCACCCAGGGTTGAAAATCAGCAATTGAGGCAATGGTGAAATCTAAATCATCTCGCCATCTTGCCACTGTTGGATAAGGATCAATTGCAGTATGACCATTTTCGGTGAAAAATGAGGTGATCCGATCCAAGGTCTGATGGAAGTCCAGATCAGCTGTTTTCTTGCCAATAAAGGAGTAACCTCCCTCACAGGGAGTGTCCCCACATGTTGTTCTATCTGGATCTAATGACCAGAAATTATGACCACAAGACTCACAGGTGAGTCGGGTAAATCCCTTCTCATCAAAGAGTTGAACCTTGTATTGGTCTGGAGTAAATATCTTCTTGAGTTCATCCTTATCCATATGACTCAAATTCACAATCTGTGGAAATCAACATAAAATATTTGGTAGGTAGGCTGAAAATTGGGACTGCCTTTGAACCGATGGAGTTTATGTACTATTTCAGGAATAAATATCACAAATCCACTATAATATGAGGTCAAAATCATCAATTCGATAAATTAATATCGCCAGTGGTGGAATACTTTTTAGGATTAGTGAGAGGAGTTAGATTAGATGTTAGATACTCGATTTCCCCTGTGGTATCCGTTTCAGGAAATTGATGCCATTGAGTTCAAGGTGGACAAGGTGGATGAAATCGAGCGGCTCATTGAAGAACGGAAAAATCTCTATAATGGAGAGATTGATGATTATAAATTCAAAAAATCATCATATGAAACTGAGGAGGAATTTCTTGATCGGATCAGTGTTGATCGGAAAGCCTATACCATCCTGAAGATGGGAGTAGCTCAGGATCCTAAACTCACCGCCTGGTTTGTCGAGGTTGAGGGAGATCTCTTTATTGATCGCTTACGAAACGCAAAATGGGAAGTGAAGGCGAAGATATTTGATGATCTCTTCCCGATTGATAAATTCTACAAAAACTGGATGTATCTTGATGATCTATCTGATTTACTCGGTGAAGATCTCAAGGAGAAATTCAATATCGTTGATGAGGAGACCAGACTCAAGGTCAAGAGTCGGTTCAAATCCTTTGAACATCCATCTTTTGGTCTTCAGAAGGTGATTGGGATCAATTTCCGTTATGCCAGTTATCTCGTCAGGACAAGAAAATCCAAACTCTACCGGGGTTGGGTAATTGATACTGTGGATCGATTGATGACAACCGTCAAGAAACGATATGAACATCTACTCCGTGAGGAATTGAAAGGATATGCCGAACGGATTGAGACTGAGGCACCAGGTCCTATCAAACGTCTTGCTGCGAAAATTAACGAGATACTCAAACAATCAATACGGGTTGGTCGTGAGATTGATTTCTCTCACTACGAATTCGAGGGAGAGATTGATGATAATCTCTTGTTATTTCCCCCCTGTATTCAGGATCTGATGTCCATTATGAAAAATGTGGGGTATCTCAAACATCATAACCGATTCCAGCTGGGATTATTCCTCAAACACCTTGGAATGGATGTTGAAGAGCAGATGCTATACTGGTATAATTTTGCAGTTGATAATCTCAATATTTCTTATGAGGAATTTGAGAAAAACGTGGGTTATACCATTCGCCATCTCTATGGACTTGAAGGGAAGAAGGTGGATTACAAGATGATGTCTTGTGGCACGATTCAATCAACGGGTAATTACTATTGTCGATTTCAGGATATGAATATAGACAATATCAATGATAAGATAAAGGAATATCTGACCTCATTACCTGGTCAGGAACAGGCAATTAAATTACCAATGGCTCAGGAAATACAACCACTAGTAGCCAAAGGTAATCCTTCTGAAGCATGTGGTAAATTCTTGGAAATGACCCATGGTTTAGAGCATCATGCCATCATCCATCCACTCCAGTATCTCGAACGAGCGGCCAAGGTTTCTGATCGAGTCAAGAAACGAAATGATGAGCAATCAGAGGAGGAGATCACAGATGACTGAAGAGGAAGAAACTACTCAAGAAGAGGTCAAAGAGGAAGAGAAGACCGAAGAAAAGAAGGAATTTCACAAACCTACACCAGAGGAATTACAACTCCGTGAGGATGTGATTGAATTCTATCAGGAACACTTTGATCTGAATGCATTATTCCAATTAATTGATAAGGACAATTTCTCAACCAGAGAATTCGGATTCATACGGATGGATCAACGAGGAATGTCTCGAAATCAGTCATTCGAAAATCCAGAACATCTCAAAGAGTACCTGACCCTCTTTCCCGTACAGCATGCCTATGTAGGAGCTGTCTATGAGGATCGAGTGATGCCTTCAATTCGTTATATGCCCGGTACCAGTATAGATCAGACCAAATGGTTGGGACGTGAATTAACCTTCGATCTTGATCTTACCGATTATGATCCTGTACGTCCATGTGATTGTTCCGGAAGAGAATTCTGTGAAGATTGTTGGGTGCTGATGCAGGAGGCAGCAGATATCATGGATGATACCCTCCGGGTGGATTTTGGTTTCGAGGAGATCGTTTGGTTATTCAGTGGAGGAAGAGGATATCATGCGTGGGTACTCGATGATATCACCTTTGATCTCGATGAGGAACAACGAAAAGCAATAGTCGGCTATTTTCAATTGATATATACCACAGTCAATTACGAAAAGATCGAGGAAATTGGAGATCATGCCACCTTTCTGAAGGAGCGAGTATACCAGAAATTGGGTCGTAAATACCTCTTAGAAACCCCAGTATCACAACTAATTGAGATCGAGGGAATAGGGAGAACCACGGCAGAACGGGCGAAGGAATTACTGAAAGGATCTGCACTGGTGAAAGATATTGTGTCTGTGGTACCAAAAGAAAAACCATTTCTTGAAGAAGTGATAAAGAAACATTATCCAAGACTTGATGGGGCAGTCACTGAAGGACATAACCACCTTATCCGGATGCCAGGTGGTGTCCATATGGGAACTGGTTATCTCACCCAAATTGTACCAAATCCTACACAATTTCTCCCGATGAACGATGCTGTTGGGATGTACCAACTTTTGGGTCGTGACCCACCAGAGGAGTATTTGAATTAAGATGTCACAAATAACTACATTTCACCCAGATTACAGTTCGTATGCATGGAATGTCTATGATCTGGGTCGAATATCCTACGGAAAAGCATTAGAATTACAGAAGAAATATCGACGAGCAGTCAAAGAAGGAGGAGATCATGTCCTTCTTCTGCTAGAACATGATCCCGTGATCACCTTAGGTCGTCGAACTGAACCTGAACATCTGTTGAAATCTGAAAAAGAATTGAATTCAGATGGAATCGAATTATTCGAGGTGGATAGAGGCGGTTCTGCGACATATCATGGACCAGGACAACTGGTAGGTTATGTCATCTGTAAGTCATCACGAGTCGGTGGCATCCATGAGCTGGTGTCCCGTGTCCTTCGGGCGGTAGCAAATACCATTTCCAGTTTTGGGATAGATTGTCATGTTGATGAAGATAATCCAGGTATATGGAGTACCGGTGAGGTTCCAAGAAAGCTGGCAGCTGTTGGGATGTCCAACACGCATGGCTATACGATGCATGGTTTTGCGATTAATGTTGATTTGCCCTTAACAGGATTTGCAGCAATTGTTCCCTGTGGGCTTACCCTACCAGTATCTACTATGGCAATCGAATCCGGAAGGAGAATAGCAGTCGATGAGGTTAAAACAAAGGTCATAGAAGAATTAAACAAAGTCCTGCAATTACCAGTAGAAGGATTGTAATACTACCGTCATGGTCTGAATATCCTGTTCTAACCAACTAGTTTGATATAACCAGAATGTCCCACGTAGAATATCACCCAAAGCGGCATCAGGGGTAGATTTAGTCATTATCGATGGAGGTGAGGTTGTAGTGAATCGATCAGGTGCACCAAATATATGCGACACCTCATGTTGGATCAGATTATCTGCAAATACCGGAGGTAATCGATAATTACCGGTATAATGTGATCCTCTTGAGTGAACACCCAAATTGAATGCACCGGTTTGATTACCATAGACTATACCGAGATGTTGCATAGTCACGTTGGTAAATACCAAGAGAAGATCATATCCCATATTTTGTTCAAATGTACCAGAACCTATTGTCCAAATATCTGATGTCAGGTTCAACGCAGTCCCGACTTCAGTAAGTACGGTATTGGTATAATCGACGAGATTATCACTATCTGGAGTGGATGTGTGAACAACTTTGGATGGGATATAGGTCACATTGAAGACATTCTCAAATGGTGAGGATGCCTGCTGTATGTAATAACTGGGATCTCGAAAGACATACCCATCAGTACCGGTTCCAGCCCAGTGATTATCAGCAATAACCGTAAAAAACACCACACGTTTGGTGATCAGGCTCAACGACATGTTCAGAGAGCCACCAGTATTGATTGTACCCGTCAGAGTTAAATTATGCATCCCCTTGAAATTTCCTAGAGGCAGGTAATTCTCAGGAATGGGACCAAGGGTATAATTATCAACCAGCATTACCAAATTTGCATCTGCAATGGATAGACTGTAATTCAGTCGAGTGTAGCCGGTGGTATTAATCAACGTAGACAGGGTAAATGTGGTGGGGATTGCTGAGGTGATATTAAGTGTACCAGCTGAAGCAACAACGCTTGCAGTCTGATCAGGTACGGTCCAATCCAGATGATCCATCTGATCATACGCGGTATTTTTCATAATAGACAACTGGGAATTGATCATACCGGTCTTGATATAATTTTTAGAATTATTGTAGAAGAGAGTGTAGGAATCTATTTGGTATGCCAAATCTGGTTCTGCCATAACCATTCCAAACCCGTCTGGAAACGCAGGACTGATTTTCAATTGGGTAGTAAGTTGACCGGCATCAAGTGTAAGATTCAATGGGATCATCTGACTACCCTGTCGGTTGTATTTGGGATCTGTGGCATTGATACGTATGGCACTCAGAGTTGTTGTAGTATTGACCTCAACAGATAATTCCATATTGATCATATCCCCCTTATATGTCGTAGTATCAAGGATATGAACCGTGGAATTTAGTGAGATAATCGGAATTGGCGGTTCAGGCTCGGTCGTACCTGGAGTTCTTGGATTAATAACTGAGTAAACAATAGCTGATCCAGATAAAATGGCAATGAGAATTAATGCTATAATACGACTACGCATATTCACAGATCTGATCAAGTCTTAGCTATGTTTGGTAATATTAATTCTAATGGGTCAAAGAATAGTTGGATATTAACTCAATACAGGAAGACCGTCCTCAATCATCTGATATACTTGTCTGCGATCAACTTTGCCACCTGTATTTCGTGGTAATTGATCAATTAAATAATAGGTTCGAGGGATTTTGTAACCAGCTAATTTTGATCGAAGTATCTTAATCAATTGTTCTTTGGTAAGATCATCTCTTGTCTGAATAATCGCAACAGGAACTTGACCCCACTGATCATCTTCAATTCCAACCACACAGGCATCATCAATGGCAGCAATGGCAAGTAATGCCTGTTCTACTTCCTTGGGATAGATATTCTCACCTCCCGAAATAATCAGATCTCTTCTTCGTTGCAGCACAAAGAGATCTCCATCATCATCAACATACCCAATATCACCGGTCAACAGAAATCCATCCTCCGTTCTATTGGTATCAGCGAACAGATATCCAGTCATTACCGTCGGTCCCTTTACCGCAATTTCGCCAATTCCTGACTCATCAGGCTGGAATATTTGTAATGAGGAACCAAAAAGTGGTTTGCCAACCATACCTGGTTTCAATGCTGCCTGATCGGGTCGAGCAGTAGCAAATTGGGAGGTGGTCTCAGTCATCCCATAGGTGGTAGCAACAGGTACTGATAGGGCAATGGCTTGCTTGTGGAGTGGTACGGGTAAGGCCGCACCACCTACCAAGACCACCCGGAGTGAATTAGTTGCTGGTATTTCGGGGAGAAGTCGTCGTAACATTGCTGGTACAAGGGACATCAGCGTAATTCGGTGGTCATTCAAATCACGAACGATTTGGGGAATATCAAAGCCATCGTGACACAGGATCGTGATCCCGTACAGACAGGAACGAAAGATGATTGACAATCCACCTAGATGATAGATTGGTATCGTAAGTAACCACACATCCTCAGCAACAGTACCAAGATGATAGGCAGAAGCCATTGCGGAGTAGAAAAAATTACCAAAGGTCAGGGGAACCGCTTTTGGTTTACCCGTGGTTCCTGAGGTAAATACCGTACATAACACATCAGTCTGTTGGTGTGCTGTAATCTCAGGTTGATGATCACTGTCGTGCTTCAATTCATCTATTGTTGATATTTCAACATCTGTTAGAGTAGATACGATGTTGTGGTGCTGTGAGGATATGATAACTAGATCGATATGGACTCGATCTAATTGCCACTGAATCTCCTCAGCAGATAATCGAGTATTAAGAAGAAACAATTGATGTCTTGACATTGTAAAGGCATGGATCAAGGCAATGGTATCCATCGAATTAGAAGCAATTACAGCAATGTGTTGTACTCCTTTTCTAGCCTGAAGTGCTCCCAGTAAGTCCATGGTACGTTGTGTAAGATCGGCATAGCTGAACTGCTGATAATTAAAGATTACAGCAGTCTGCTCTGGCGTACTGGCAGTTCTATCGAGTAACCATTGACTGGAATTCATATAATAATCCCTACGGCAAAAAGGATCGAATAAATCAGCCCTAATTGTGCAGTACCAGCAAGTGCTTTGTTTAATTTAGGACCATCAACTTCCTCGTACAGTATTGCGATTTGCTTGATGGCAAGTGGGACTGATAGCAACGGAAGTAAGATTGCAAGGGTGTAATCTCCAGTTATCAACAGGTAGATTGGCGTCAGATAGGCAATACCCAAGAGAATAATATAATAAATCCGGGTCCATTGATGTCCCAGAAGCACAGCTATCGTGGTCTTTCCAGTTTTGGCATCTGTCTCGATATCACGGTAATTATTTACTACTAAAATTGCAGTGACGAGTAACCCCACCGGGATCGAGCCAATAATAACTTCTGCAATGATTTGCTGAGCCTGCACATAGTATGTGCCGGTAACTGCGATCAAGCCGAAGAAGATGAATACAAAAATATCACCCAACCCATTAGAAGCCAAGGGAAATGGACCACCACTGTATACCACCGCAAATATGATGGATAATACACCAATCAGTAAGATCAGAGGTCCTCCGACAAAGATCAAATACAGCCCAACTACCATGGAAAGCAGGATATTTACGATCAGGCCATTTCTCAATTCAGTTGGCGAGATCAATCCAGATGCAGCAACACGAGTTGGACCCAGTCGTTCTTCTGTATCATGACCAGCAAGATAATCAAAGTAATCATTTGCCAGATTAGCCGCAATTTGTAACAATACAGCACCAATAACAGCAGCTAATGCCGGAAAGAATTTGAATTCACCGAAGTGGATGGCAAATGCTGTTCCCACAATAACTGGACCGACAGCTGCCGGTAAGGTTTTAGGTCTTATAGCTAACTTCCATATCTCCACTTTGGACATACTGGCTGAGCTCATATATATCTACCAAAATTATGTAGAGATAAAAATAATGGTACTTGACGTGGAATATATTGAAGGAAATACAACGACTAGATTACCTGAGATCACGGGAAAACTTATTTCCTCATATCGAATTTAACTTCGTATCCAGGGATGGGCATGAATATCTAATGCAGTCTCATGGATGAGATCAAATGACGAGATAATTCCAACATAAACATCATGCTCATCTTTAACGAGCAGATGATGGACCTCGGCTTTTTTCATCTCCTGAATTGCTTCTTTTGTTGATCTTGTACCTCGAATACTGATAAGTTTCTTACTCATTATCTGTTCGACTGATTTGCTCAACCCTGCAGATTTTCGGCTACTAACAATTTTCATGATGTCATGGCTGGTGACTATACCCTTGATGACATCTTCCTCTGCAACTAGTACGGAACTTACATTATGATGAGCCATTTTCTCAATTGCACGTTGTACGGTATCTTCAGGACGTAAAGTGACCAATTTGTCCTTTGGCACCATGAATTTGTGAATTTCCATACTTATAAATGCGAATATTAATTAAAAAATATTAGCACATACGAGACGTCTAATTGCTAATTTTGACAATTTATCAATTTATTGTATGGATTAACTCAATAGGTTCCATTCCTAATTCCCATCTCATACCGATCTCACTTTATTTGGAGAAGAAGTATGGTTACGACTCCCCAGCAGAGATAACCCAACCCCAACCGTTGGAGACGTGGTAGTGACAGCTTTTGTTGAGAGACCAGCCAGTATTCATTGAGGATGATGAGAAGAGGTAGGAAGTAAATCAATCGGTAACCTGAGAGTAATCTGGACAGCGGGAGTAGAAGACTACCAAGAAGTAGTGCACTACTAACTAACGACAGACTAAGAAGCAATGTTACAAACCTCCCTACTCGTACCGCAGTTGTATTCTTGCCCACAAGTTGATCTGCTTCGATGTCATCAATCTCATTTACCAGCAAAATTGCAGTAATGAACAGAAGTGAAGGCAGAGCCATGCTTATCAGATAGTCAACTGGTAATAGTTGGTCAGTCATAACATAATAAGATCCAATGATGATAAAGGGACCAAAATTCATCGCCAAGAGCACCTCACCAACGCCCCGGTATGCCAATTTCAGGGGTTCTCCCGTGTAAAAATACGTAATAAGACCACCAATTATCCCGAGAAGAAGAACTACTTGGTTCCTACTCGTTACATCTAGATAGAGACCAATGGCCGATCCAATAATGAAGAAGATTAATCCTGTTGAAAGTACTAAAAATGGAGAGATCAGTCGATTCTGAATAAATCGTTCTGAATTTGAACTGGTATCGATAATATTGATCTCATCTAGTTGACTCTGATGATCAAAGTAATCATTGAGAAGGTTACCACCAGATTGAATCAGATAGAGACCAATTAGAATCAGTACTGCCCGTCCGATATCGAAGGAGGAGGAATGACTCCACACAATACTGAAAGCTAGGAATACTGATGTCAGTGTGATCAGATATTGGGGTGTCCGCAGAGCAATAAACCAGTATTTTAGCGATTTGAAATAACTCTGCAGAATAAGTTTGAAGGTTGATTGTTTGGTTGGATAATGATAGGTTTCAAGTGATCTTCGATTGCCATAACTGAATTCAACCGGTACGAGTTGAATACACGTGGATTGTGAGGTATTCACCGTTGTAAGATGTCTACATTCGATAAAATAGGGTTTATCCTGATACTCAATTTCCAACATTACCAGTGTGGTATATTCAAATCTCTTGAAATGTAATCTAGATATATCAGAAACAGAGATCACACCATCTTTGTAATCAAGACTAACTTTCTCTGTCTCATATACTGCACCAACATTGGTAGATAGTTTGGCTTGATTGCACTCTTCAAGTACTTTTACTGCTAATTTCTCATTATATGATTGGATATATTGATTGCCGGCTGGGATTCGACGCTGTAATCGAGTCAACAGGGGAATTGACTGTTGGGGTTCAGAAATAAGCCTGATTGTTGCTCCTTCTTCGAGTATACCACGATAACTGAAATCATCATACAGTTCTGCAGCATCATGTGTTGATGTAACCTCATAACAGGATAGTTTTGTACCAATTGGAATGGAAGGAATTTCTTCAGATAAATTCAGATATTGGCCAGCATGGTCAGCTAAAATTTTCAGACTCTGGGGTTGATGTGAAGAATCAATCCAGGAGATGATATACTCTTGCATCATAATATTTCCAACTCATAGGTTATTGTGGTATCATCTCGTTTTCCGACAATTTTCTCAGGTATGAAATCAAGGATCACTTGTTTTTGTAGGTGGGGTACTCGATTCAGTACGAGTAAATCATCAGCAGACTCGGTAATTACCGGATTATCCTGCCAGAAATTCAGCTGATGATCGAGATCATTATCTACAAGATGAATTCTTCCAGAAATCTGGATTTCAATATTATTTTGAGTTATCAATACCTGTACGAAGGGGATTCGTTCAATAGCATGAAGGATATCTGCTCGAAGAACAGTAATTGAGGATCTCAGGTGACCTTTATCATAAATATATGGAAATAGCACGAGCTGTGGGGTTTCATCAGATACTATACTGAGATATCCCAATCCTGTCGTACGTATTGTTGATTTTACCCAGTCCTTCAATTGATCACCCAAAAGAGTACATCACATTTGGATTAATTAGGTCGTCGCTTACCAAGCATAATAACAATACTACCGACCAATCCGGTTTTGTAATGTGTTGCAAATCCAGCATCCTCAAATAATTGTTGTAATTCCTTAGGTGAGTAAAATCGGGCATATGTCTCCTCAAGCAATCTAAATGGAGCATTACCCTGAGTGACGATAAATGCAGCCAGTTTACCGAGTAGACTCATAAATTGACCCACATAGACATCAACTAGTGGAGCTAGTGGAGTTGCACGACGACCCATTTCAAGCATGGAGTACCTACCATTAGTTCGGATAATTCGATAATGTTCGCCCAGCGTCTTGGGATAATTGGTAAAATGACGACCCACAAAACCTGAGAAACCACCATCAAAGGAAGCAGATCGAAATGGTAATTTGGCAGCATCACCAAGGATCAGATCCATATTACCCTGTTGATACGCTTCTCGTTCTTTCGAGTATTCCAGCATTCCCTTGGTAATATCCATAGCCACAATATAGACATCCGGTTTCTGTTTGAACATCTCGTTTGCCAGATGACCGGTACCTGTCCCGATGTCGATCCAGACATTCAATTTCTCTTCTTCATCTTCATGAGCTGCCAGCAGGTTTTTTACCGCAAGATATCTGAACTGCCGATCAGTTCCTAGTGACATAAAATTATTAATTCGATCATATGATTTTGAAAGAATATCAAAATCCTCTCGAACAATTTTGGCGTACTTTGGATCTGAAGATGAATTTGATCCTGACATCAATCTCGTTATGATTTCTCTATTTTTAAGATATCATTTAGTAGTAGCTGATCATCCGCAAGAATTCGATCAATTATGCATACGATAATTTTTCACTTGTCAATACCTAAGTTCAATGACCAGGAGTAATATTTGATGGATAAGAAACAAGTAGCAGATCTGATCGCTCAAGGTAGATACGAAGAGGCTTTGGATCAGGCAAAATTGCTTGGAGATCACTGGAACCTGATATATCAATCAAGAGTTGAGGAATTAACTGGTCATTTTGAACAGGCACTCGTGACAGCACAACGGTCAGAGAAAACTGCAACTTCAGATGAGGATCATATTGCAACTGCTGTAGCCAAAGCATATGCCTGTTGGCGATTATTCAAATTTGATATTGGGCATTCAGTACTAGATACCGTAGAACCCTTGGTCTCGAAGACAGTATCCAGTAATCCCTGGTCTGCAACCTTCTACAATATCCGCGGATTGTTATTCTGGAAGGCAGGACAATTAGATAGTGCTCTGACCGATTTTGAGTATAGTTTGAATTTGCGCCGGAAGATGAACCTCACCTCTGCAATCGGATATTCATTGAATAATCTCGGGAATACCTATCTGAAGATGAATGATCTACCCCATGCAGAACAATATTATACTGAATCTCTACGGATCAGAGAGAAACTGGGACACCACCCAGCATTGGCAGCATCACAGAATAGTTTTGGACGCCTGGAAGATCAACGAGGAAACCATGATCAGGCATTTGAGCACCATCATCGTTGTCTTGAAATCTGGCAGGAGGTGGGAAATACCCAATTTATTGCCAAAGCCTATCGGTTTCTTGCCATCAATGCGTATTACCGAAAGAGTAAGGATCGTGACAGCTATCTCAATCAATCTGACCAATTATTTACAAAATTGGAAAATACAACAGATCTAGCCACCAATGAGCGTATTAAACAGAACTGGTAAGCTAACCTGTTGTTTCCACTTGAGTTGTGATCTTCTGATAATTATGTTTCTCCGGATACAGCCGATCAAATAGTTCTAGACCGATAATCGTCATCAAGACCGATAAGGTGATTACTGCTGCAAGAATACTGTAACTCTCAGCAGAGAGAACGCCGGATTTATTGGCAATCTCAAGGACTGCAAACCCACCTGAAAGTGAACAGGCAGAAAGACCGATTCCGATTATAATACTCTCTCTGATGGAAAAATCTGCAATATAACTGCTGACTGCAGTCAGAGATACCTGAAGGACAAAGCTCAGCGATAAAATAGTCAGAATCTGAAGTAATACCCCTCCACCAATCAGATGAGCTGGATTGATTTGCATCCCCATCACGACGAAAAAGATTGGGATCAGAAAGCCATAACCAATAACATTGAACTTCGTCAATTGTTCTCGTTGGAGATTAGTTGTCTCCTTCACATAAATACCAGCAAAGAAACTGGCCACAGCAAGTTCAATACCTAGAAATGAACTGATAAAGAGGATTAATCCTAGTAATCCAAAAGCAAATTTGGTCTGTACATATTGCATCTGTGTTGTAGTGAGATCAAGATTTGATTGCCAGGCAAATTTTAATCGTTGCGATGCCAGCAGGACAATCAGGATAAAGCCAACCACGATGGCAAAATTTCTTAATATTGTGAGATAATTTATCGAGGTTGCAGTAATCGATTCAGTCATTACTCCAGCAATGAGCACCATAGCAACATTGGAGATGATAATTGCCAAGACAACAGTATCATAATTGTTCTCCTCTTCATCCATCTTCTCCTTGAGCACAGAAACTGAAAGAGAAATAGATGTAGTGGTCAATATCAAGGCCATCACCAGGAGTTCAATAGTCTTGAACCAGTCAAGTGGCCGGATCAGAAAGATAAGTCCAAAACCGACAATTCCCGGTGGAATAGCAATAAGAATAGCATCCATGATCTTCTCTCTGAAATTCTTGAATTCAAAATCTAGACCGGCAAGAAATAGCAACACAACGAGCCCAATTTCCTTTAGAAATCGTATCTCAGGAGTGATCGAGATAATTTTAAGAACATATGGTCCAATAATAATACCAATTAGGATTTCCAGAAGAACTGGACTCAGTTTCAGTCTTGTTGAGAGAATTGTCGTAAATGCCAGTACAAGAAAAACCAGTGATATAGTACTAATTGGTTCATTAGTCAGCATAATAGCAATTTCCCATTTGATCTGAAAATTTAAAGTTTTTTCTTTTTCTAAAAAGGCAGATACTAACCCACTTGAAATGACAACAGTTAGATTATCATTGAGAATACGACATAGAATGAATTATTTTAGAACGACTCTGAACTATTCTGATTTATAGAAGGTCTGATTTATTAGCCTACTGGATAAGATAAGAATATGCCAAAGAAGAAGATTCTTTTTGTCTGTACTCATAATTCAGCACGATCGCAATTAGCTGAGGGATTGGTTAATCATGATTTCAGCGACAATTGGCAGGCATTCAGTGCAGGAACTGAAGTCACCAAGGTAAAGAAATTGGCTATTGAGGTCATGGCAGATATCGGTATTGACATCACGGCTCACTACTCCAAATCAATCGATCAATTTCTGAATATGGAGTTAGATTATGTGGTAACCGTTTGTGATAGTGCGAAAGAACAGTGTCCTTATTTTCCTGGAGCTGGAAGTAAGCAACATCATTCCTTTGCAGATCCATCAGATATTGTGGGGACTAAAGAAGAACGATATGAGGCATTTACAAAAACAAGGGATGAGATCAAAGCTTGGTTGGACATAACCTTACCCAACTGGGAATAAGGAATTCTACCAATTAATCAAATTCCTATGCAATATACTATAAATTCAGAGGACTTGCAGATAATAATGCTACTATCTGCATTGAAACAGGCGCTGTCAAGTATTGAAAAAATCGATAGTCAAACAGCATATACTGCAATTGTGATGACAATTGAGCCAGTTTCTCTGCAACCCTACCTCCAATTAGATGACCTGCCAGTGTATTATATGCGAGATGTCGAAGAGGAATTGTTGGGTATAGGACATGCCGTAGATCTTGATCTAAGTTCTACAGATGACGGAAGTACACAGTTTCAGAAACTTAAAGATAACCTAACCTTGATTGATACAAGTAGTACGGGAACAAGTCCCAGATTATTTGGAGGGTTCAGCTTTGACAACAAACCCATGTCAGGGATTTGGTCTGCATTCACATCTGCAATGTTTGTACTACCAGTCATTGAGATTATCCAGACTTCTGAAGCGACTGAGCTGATTGTAACCGTGAGTAGTGAAGCGCAACTCAGCAGTATCATCTCGAATCTGGAACAGAGGAATTTACACTACAATCCCTCGAACCAGCGAAACAAGATTCAAACCATCGAGTACCCGATAACCGGTAAGCAGTGGGATAAGCTAATATCCGCAGCCCAGGAACAAATGCAGCAGCAACAACTGGAGAAGGTGGTTCTGAGCCGGGTCTGTGAGATTGTAACCAAAGAGGAGATCGATCCCATTCGGTTAATGTCCAATCTACATACCAATTATCCGGAATGCTATCAGTTCTTCTTTCAACCAGAGCAGGGTAGCAGATTTTTTGGTGCTTCTCCTGAATTACTGTGCCAAATTACGGGAGACATGATCTCAACGCTTGCACTGGCAGGAACTAGATCCAGAGGAGGAACTGAGATAGAGGATGAGGAACTGGCAACTGAATTATTTGACAATGATAAGGAGAGAAGAGAACATCAAATTGTTGTGGATAGGATTAGTGATGATCTTCAGGGCTTCTGTACGGAACTCTCCCATCATGCTGAACCATCAATCCTGAAACTATCCAATGTACAGCATCTCAGTACTCCGATTACCGCACAACTCAATCCAGATCATACAATATTCGATCTTATCGACACACTACATCCCACACCAGCACTTGGAGGCAAGCCCAAACAAGAGGCAATGCAATTCATTCAAGAACATGAACCTCATCCCAGGGGGATGTATGCCAGTCCAATCGGTTGGATAGATCTGGAATTGAATGGAAAAGTAATCGTCGCTATTCGATCTGCAGTGAACCAAGCGAAAATAACTTGGGTCTATGCCGGTGCAGGTATTATGGAAGAATCAGATGCAGCTTCAGAATGGGAGGAGATAGAATTGAAATTCAAACCGATATTAGAGGCACTGGGAGTGGTATTATGACTGAGCTCAATCCAAATCTGATATGGAGCAGTGTCATCGCCAACCAACTGGCAGAACTGGGAGTTCGACATGTGGTCATTGCAGCAGGTTCGAGATCTACACCCTTGAGTCTGGCCTTTGCCAGTCATCAACATTTTACCGTATATTCGCAGGTTGATGAACGGAGTGCTGGTTTTTTTGCACTGGGCATTGCCAAATCCACCGAACAACCTGTTGTGCTGATATCCACTTCAGGAACAGCGACTGCTAATTTCTACCCTGCAGTTCTAGAAGCTGAGGCAGCTGCTGTACCACTTCTTTTCTGTACAGCAGATCGACCACATGATCTCAGGATAAGTGGAGCTAATCAGACGACCGATCAGGTCAAGCTCTATGGAGATCATGTCAACTGGTTTGCTGATGTAGCTCCACCAGTTGCGAATATTACCAAACGAGATCTGCGATATCTGGTCCAACTCGCTACTTCAGCCTACCAGTATAGTGTCTACCCGCAGAAAGGCCCGGTACATCTAAATTTTCCCTTCAAAAAACCACTACAACCCACTCCAAAACAATTACCAGAGATTCAACCCTTAGAGATAATCAAAAAGCTGGACCATGATTTGCCCAAAACCCAGCTATTTCTTGGACAATCAGAATTAGCTTCTACGATGATGGATGAAATTATCAAATTAGTTGAAGCTAAGAGATCGGTGATAATCATCGCCGGACCTGATGCCTACCGGGAATTGAGTCCAGAACAGCTGGACAGGTTTATCTCAACTACCAATGTACTAGCTCTTGTTGACCCTCTATCAGGCTATCGCTACACAACCTATAGCATGGACGAGAGGTATATCCAATCCTATGAGACCTTTCTTGAACTCAGCTCAGATTTGCCGGTACCAGATGTAGTACTACAGGTTGGAATGATGCCAACCTCAAAATACCTGTCACGATGGCTGACCAGTATTCATACCGAGTGGATGGTCATCACCGCCAGATCGGATCTTACTGACGGAGTACTGAACAGCTCGATTCGTATCAAAGCCGATCCTGCCAAATTCTTTGATCAGCTCACACCGAGATTGGACACGATCAATACCGTCGAGTTCAATAAAGCCTGGATCAAGACAGATCAGCAATGCAGAACCTTCCTTCAGCAACAGGTAGATCAATTTGAACCCTCAATCATCCAACAGATATTTGAACGACTACCGGAGTCGCATCTATTTGTGGCAAATAGTCTTGCACCACGATACTTTGATCAATTCGTATTCAACAATTCACCAGACAGAACTATCAGCATACATTCCAATCGTGGGGTCAGTGGAATTGATGGAACCCTGTCCACTGCACTGGGAATAGCAAGCACAGTGGATCAACCCACCTACCTCATTACCGGAGATCTGGCATTCTACCATGATATGAATGGATTGCTGGCGATGATGCGGTACAACCTCCCACTTCGTATCATCATAATCAATAATGGAGGTGGGGCAATCTTTGATCGACTCCCAATATCATCATTCAACGAGGTATTTGATGAATTTTTCCTGACCAAACATCAGTTGCATTTTGACAAGATCGCCGCACAATTTGACGTATCGTATACACAATACAGTGAAGATGAGCTAGACTGGAACCTGATTCAAGACCAATTAGAAAGGCACCAACAATTGATTATTGAGATCAATACCGATCCTGCATTGATAGAACCCAAGCGAGCTGAGATCATCAAAGCACTCAGAGAACAACTTAATAAGATATAACAACAGTTGAACTCTGTCCGTTAGTATAATATGATGATTATCGAAGGTGTCCGACGTAGTGAGAGAAGGGTTGTATTTTCAAAAATTGGTTATGAATTGCAAGAAAATAATGATCCCTTGTAGTTATCGATTCATATCTAGTGATCAGCAGGATTTATCGAATCGATTACGGTATTTTATATCCTGACCGATATTGCCAAGCAGAACAACACTAGTTTTAATTTCTGCGGATGATTCCTTAGTGTAGTGATTGACGGAGAGATGAGTGACAAGGTTGAGACGTGGAAGGAGTATTTTCCTTATACACCAAGACCACTCCAGAAATCAATGCTCCGATTCATGTCCACCATGCTTGAACGACAGGTTCACATGGTAATAGAGGCAGCAAATGGTACTGGAAAAACAATCACTGCACTCTCAGGAGTTCTCCCCTATGCCAGACGACATCAAAAGAAAATCGTCTATCTTGCCAGGACTCATTCGCAGATGGATCGAGTGATCGAAGAACTGCAGGAAATCTCCAAAACCAAACAGGTCAGTGGTATTGCACTTCGTGGAAGAGGCTCAATGTGTCTCAATCCACTGGTGAAGAAACATGCCAAAACCAATCAGGCAGTACAGGACATGTGCCAGCAATTGAAAACAGCGAAGAAATGTGAATACTACAATAATATGAAAAAAGAGGCGGTAGTACTTCCTGTACTTACTGAGCTATCAAGAAAACCGGTAACTGCCAGTATCATCCTTGATATGGCAGAAGCTGCCTATATCTGCCCTGCTGATACGGCAAAGATGGCAATTGCCCGGGTTGATGTCGTTGCCTGCTCCTATCTCTACCTTTTCGAGCCTGATATCCGAGAGTCATTTCTCGAGAATATGCAGGCAGAACTCAATGATCTGATTATCATCATCGATGAATGTCATAATCTACCCGAGAATGTCAATCAGATCACCAGCGATGAGGTTTCCACCTTTTCCTTCAATCGGGCAATTCGAGAGGCAAGAAATAACCGAAAGGCAGATATGGTCAAATTCCTTGAGGCATGTAATGATGAGCTGATCAAGCGGACTAAGAAACAGAAATACAATGATGAGATCGCAGTTGATCCGGCGATATTTCTGGAGACAATTGATTTCAGCCTTGATGGAATCGAGCTGGGAGAGCACTTTTTCAATGATATGATTGATCTTGGTAATGAAATCCGCTATCGACTGGCCAAACGAAACAAAGAACCACGGAGTTCCATTGGGAGAATAGGTGAATTCTTTGCCAGATGGTTTCAGAGTATTGGTAGAATAGAATTCACACATTCGTTGGAAAAACAGAAATTTGCCCAATCTGGGGATGTATTTGTCACCCTTCGATTGGACTCACTCGATCCCTCGGTGGCAATCCTGCCAGTACTGGAGGAAGTTCACTTGTCTCTATCAATCAGTGGATCGATTGGCGATCCTGATGCCTACATGATGCTTACCGGAATTGATCAACTACGTTCTATACCCAATATCCTCCCCTCACCCTATCAGAATACCAATATCACTGCGTTAGTCACCGATGATCTGACGACCAGTTATCGTCAACGCAGCCCGGTGATGTGGAAGAAGATTGTGAATATGATAGCCGCAGTAGTAGAAAATACACCGACCAATACAGGAATCTTTGCCCCATCTTTTGCTATTCTCAATGAGTTGATGGACAATGGTCTGGAATCCGCAGTCAGCAAACGTGTATTCCATGTGGAGAGAGGATTAACCTCGGCAGAGAATGATCGGATGGTGAACCGGTTCAAACGTATGGCTGACAAAGGAGGTGCAGTCCTTGTTGGAGTACTTGGCGGACGATCATCAGAAGGTGCTGACTTTCCCGGTGAGATGATGCAATCAGTCATTGTTGTAGGGATCCCCTATGCACCACCCAATGTCCGGGTTCAGGCTCAGATCAAATATCTAGAGGAGAAATTCCCGAAGCGAGGACGGAAACTGGCATACCAATTACCAGCTGTCAACCGTGCATCACAGGCAGCGGGAAGACCAGTTAGAGGACTTGATGATCGGGCATTTATTCTTCTTGCCGATCAGCGGTTTGGCAGACAGGATGTCATGAATCAGCTGCCAGGTTGGATCAGAGATACCATTGAGAAAATCGGGTATAATCCACCTGAAGTGGCAAATCGTGTGAAGAGATTTTTTCAATAGTAAGTGTAGATAGACAAGTTCAACGAGACAAGTATGACTTTTTCAAATAATCTGTCAAATTAACTTAATGCATTGATTTCTCGAATGAAGTCTGGCTAATAATGGCAATACAGCACAATTACGGATGCTTTTGCAAATACTTTCCGAATCGCGCGCCAGTAGTTGCGAGACTTCAAGAACTAATGAATTAAGCCACCTCC
>Ga0102944_1000595_pt1 | contig 27079 bp, 35 predicted proteins | sample SalPonD_shore_MG_FD_78172 | JGI IMG/M metagenome (GOLD analysis project Ga0102944, IMG submission 78172) | Salt pond soil microbial communities from South San Francisco under conditions of wetland restoration - Salt Pond MetaG... | ecosystem: Environmental > Aquatic > Marine > Intertidal zone >...
ATGGGTTGCAGCCTGGAACCGGCGGGAAATACCGCTGATGTTGGCTCACCCCCAGTCAGCCGGCCACGGGCTCAATATGCAGGAAGGTCAGGCATGTAACGTTGCCTGGTTCTCTGCGACGTGGGACTGGGAAGCATACGACCAATTTATTCGGCGTGTGCGGCGCTCCGGTAACAAAAACGAGCAGGTGTTCAATCACATCCTGGTTGTCAAGGATACGCTGGACGAAGAGAAGCTGAAGGCGATCCACGACAAAGACTTTACTGAGCGACGGCTGAATACCGCGCTCAACAACGAGATTCTGCGGGATTCGCAGGATGCAGGCAAAAGGCGATCAGAAACAGGAGATTCAGATATGGTAGCCAAACTCTCACGACCCGATAACGCAGCAGCTCCGGCGCCTGGCGCCGGTGGTTGGGGTGCTCAGCCCCAGACCGCACCGCAGACCGAGCAGGCTGCACCACCCCAGCAGACCGCTGTGCCGACCGGGTGGGGGCAGGCCGCGGCTGACCCCAACACCGAGCAGCGCGAGCGCATTCAAGAGCAGATTGCTCCGCAGCCGGATCGCGCCGCCGATGCCGCCGCGGCATTCAGCTCTGCTGTGAGCGATCAGCAGAATAACATTGCCAACGCTGACTATGGTGCAGTTGGTGCGCCGTCTGACGACCGGCCAGTACAGGGTGGTTGGGGCGCTCCGGTGCCGCAGCAACAGGAAGCGCCGCAGCAAAACCAGCAGGCGCCGCAGCAGGCGGCCGCAGGGTGGAACGCACCGCAGCAGACTGAGCAGCCGCCGTTTGATGGCGGTAACCCCACTGTGCAGGAGACCAGCGGGTTCGTCGCGCCCGGCGAAGTACCGGAGCCTGACAAGCCCGTCAGCAAGATGAAGAAAGACGAGCTGGTGCAGTACGTCGAGCAGCTGGAGAAACAGTTGGCGGCTGGCGGCGGTTCCTCACCGGCCAGCGGCGCACGCAGCGGCGGTTACGTGATGGATGCGGCCAACGCGTCGGCCCAGGAAGCGATTGAGATTTCGCGACTCCGGGCCGGGGTGCTGACCAGCATCATTACGTCGTCACCTGACTTGCCCGCGGAAGACATCATTGATGCGGCAAGAGATATGATGGAGTTCGTGTTGCGCGGCTGACCCCGCACAGAGGGCTTGACATTAAAGCGCCCAGAGGCTGTAATGCTTCTGGGCGTTTTATATTGTCAACACCCTATGGAGTCAGCAACCTATGCTACGCATTCGCAATGCACTCTGCGCCGCCGGCCTTGTTTGTGCCCTGGCGCTCACCTTCTCCAGCTGCGCGCTCTACGATAGCGCAGTGTCCACCACGGTCACCCGCAACGACGCTATTCAGCTCGCGCTGACCACCAAAACCCTCCAGGACGTTGCCACGGCCACCATCAATGGCTGCGTGGCCACCGAGAGCACCAAGGGCGTATGCGCCCCGTCCGCCGTTGACGCGGTTCACAAGGCGCTCGTGGCTACCCGAGAGCCCCGCGACGCGTTGCTTGAGTTTGCTGACGAGCACGCCGGGAGCGAGCTGGGGGCGGTTGGCCTATACGACGCGCTTCTCAGGGCCAAAGATTCCCTTTTGTCGGTCCTTGCTCAGTACGGCGTGACTATCCCGCCTACCGGATCGTAACCATGCGGCGCGGTAACCCCATGATGTTCGGGGCGGCTATGGCAGCTGTCATGGGCGCCATTGGCATGGCCAGTACGGGACCGAACATGCCGATCATGATTGTGGACGAGCAGCCCACACCCAGCATCAACGTGAACAAGCGCCGCAAGAAAGCGCGGTCCACGGGCTACATCCACAAGCTGCCACGCTCCAAGCGCGAAGCAGGGCGTCGCAACAAGAAAACCAACCGCCTGCATGTGTCACGCAAAGCAAAGTCGCGGCTGAAACGCCGGGCTGCATAGGAGTCTACCGATGAAAACGCAAGAGATCACAGCTGCTCTGAACCTGGCAACGACGCTCATGCCGATTGTGGAGGCCGGAGCTGTCGGCCTGCTCGACGACATTCAGATGCTGCTGCGCGGCGCCCATGCATCGGAGGACGCGACGCCGGAACAGCTGCACCAGGTTCAAGAGCTGCTGGCCAAGTCTGATGCGGCCCAGGACGCCGCCTATCAGAAGTATCAGCAGATGATCAATCCGGGAGCATGACAATGGAACAGTCGAAGCCTTGGTACAAGTCGAAGGGCATGTGGGGCGGTATCTTCACCGTTCTGGGAACCGCAGCCACGGCCATTTTCCACACTGGCGCCATTCCTGTTGGTGAGGCCACCGACGCGGCCGTAATGGCCGCCACGGGAATCTCTGCCCTTGTCGCAATCATTGGACGCGCAGTCGCCAAGCACAAGATCGGCTGACTTCGTAGCCGGCAGGCCGCCGGGGAGTGCCTAGAGGGGTCGAAGTGTTTTCCCATGAGAAGACTGAGAACTTGTCTCAGTGCGCCGGAAAGAAGGGTTACGTCACCTATGACGAAGCCAGCGGCGTACTGAAGAGCCGCAGGTTCCGGTCCAAGAACAAGGTGAAGCACACTCGACTTGTCATCTACCGCTGCCGTCACTGCGCCTGTTGGCACATAGGCAGCACAGGAAGCCAGAATAAGGATGACCGTCGATGATCTGGAAACCAAAGAGACCAGCTGACTATATCGTCAGGGGCAGTGGGAGCGACGATAGGCCGTATCTTCGGCGCTGGTGGATCATCCCCAAAAACAGATTCTTCAATATCTACCTACACCAGATACTTGAGAGCGACGACGACCGGGCGCTCCATGATCATCCCTCGTTCAATGTCTCTATCGTGCTCAAGGGCGGATATTGGGAAGTCATGCCGCTGTACAAGCGCATGTGGCCGCACAGCCGCGATGTGACCATGAAATGGCGGCGGGCGGGCTCTATCATCTTCCGGCGCAGCACAACCCCTCACAGGCTCGTATTGTCCAAACGCAACGGCTACCTGCATGGCCGCCGGTGCCAGGAGAGCTGGACCTTGTTCATTACCGGCCCACGCGTCCGGCAGTGGGGTTTCTGGTGCCCGTCCGGCTGGCGCGACTACAAGACATTCTCAGACCCCAAGAATCCCGGCGAAATCGGCCGGGGGTGTGACTGATGGCCAAGTGGACAAAGCGCGAGCTGAAAATCGTTTCCGACACCATGGACATGGACGTTGAGAAGGTCGCTGAGCTGCTGCCGGGCCGCACAGAGGCCGCCATTGTGACGAAGCGCAGTTACTTCCGCAAGGGCGAAGGCGAGCGGTTCGTCAGCTACTACAACCAGCCAAAAGTTCGGTCCGACTACCTCTTGTCGGACGCTGCCATAGAAGCGCTCTACAAGCCCCACGGGGGTGAGGTCGCTTACTACAGACCAGCCAGATTGTCTGGAAAAACCATCATGCAAACGGAGAAACGACATGGTTAAGAAGAGCACCAATGCAAAGTCACCTGCTTCCAAAGGCACCCCGAGCTGGGGAGACCCCACGCCGGAGGTCATCAAACCCGCTGAAACCGCAGCGCCGGCTGAAACCAAGAAGCTCAGCCCCGAGGAAGCCACCCCGGAGACCATCGCCGCTGAAGCGGAACGCCCCGCCGAAACCGGAGCGGAAGATACGGCGGTCGCCGCCACGGAAGAACAAGCCGACGCGAAGCAGGATGAAGCCAACGCCACCGCGCAAGCCTTCGTGAACGAAGATTCTGGCAAAGAGCCGGTATTCGGCACACAGATTCCCGGCGTCGCCCAATCCGGCAGCAACGCCAGCAAGGCACTTATCAGCTTCGTGGAGCGCATCGAGCGCGTCACGGAAGAGATCAGCGGTCTCCAACAGGACCGCAAGGAAATCTTTGCCGAGCTGAAGGCCCAGGGTTTCGAAGTCTCTATCCTTCGCGAAGTGCTGCGGCGCCGGAAGCAGGACCCTGAATCGGTCAAAGAGCACGACGCGCTGCTGGAGCTTTACGAAGAAGCGATCCGGTAACGACCATGGGCAAGCGCTCTGAAGGTTTTGAACGTCGTCAACGGGGCTTCTACCCAACCCCGTTGGCTGCGTTCAAGCCACTCGTACCGCGGCTATCTCACGTCGCTACCTATATCGACCCTTGCGCCGGTGACGGGGCGCTATGCCACCACCTCGCTAATGGTGAGTTCTACGTCGGCGCTGCGTTCGATATAGAGCCTCAGCACCCTCATGTGAAGCGCTTCGACGCTTGCGAGCTGACTGCTGAGCAGCTTGCAGAGCTGCCGAACATAATGTTCGTCACCAACCCACCATGGCCTGAGCCCCACCAGAATGGTGAACCCACGCTTTCTATCCTGGAGCACCTGCGCGGCATAGCGCCTACGTGGCTGCTGCTGCCGTCCGACTTCATGCACAACGTCTATGCCGCGGAGCCGATGAGGTTTTGCGCCGAAATCGTGTCTGTAGGGCGTGTGAAGTGGATTCCCGGCTCCAAGGACGACGGTAAGGACAACTGCGCCTGGTACCTCTTTATGCCCTTCGCCAATGGCGGGGTGCTGGGTTTCACCGGGCGGCAACCCAAGAGGAAAGCAGCATGACCAACAAAGAGACATACCGCGCGCTGAGCATGCCTGAGCAGTGCGCCATGCAGGATGAGAACCGTAAGCTAGCCACTGCACTTCAGCGTATCGCACGGGGCCGCTCAGACTGCGGCAAACCATTGGCGGGGGCCGCGGCGAGAGAAGTGGCCAGAGCCGCCTTGATTGGTACGGGCAACGACTTCGCAGCTGCACGGAGAGCTGACTGATGTTTACCTTCATCCAGCACCAGCGTTGCAAACTCTCAGACTGGTTACAGAGTCGATGGGATGCCGGCCGCCGCGAAATGGATGTGACCGTACTGTGGCCATACATCTGCCAACAAACAGACGATATAGACGAGGCCAAGGCGGCGTTCGCCTTCCACATCATGCACGACCCCGCATGGACGCGTGAATTCTCGGAAATGGAGCTGATCTATTTCGTTGACCGCCTGGAAGCTCCAAAGAGGTCAGTCACATGGTAAAAATGGAGCTGCTAAACAACGGGCTGAATCTTATGGGCGAGTTCTGCCACGCCAATAAGCTGGATGCGCCCGGAGTCCATGTGCGCCAGCGCAGCGACTGGAGGATAGCGAGTGCATGTGCCTATTACCGGCCGGTGGCCATCGCTATCTGCCCTGCTCGCTGCTCTGCAATCGGCACTGCTCACCGTGCATGGTCCTACCCCGGCTACGTGATCGACAAGACACCCTATGGAGTGATTCAGCACGAGCTAGGCCACCACGTTGACCATACCCTTTCAGAGCGCAAAGGGAGCTATGGCGGCGACTTCAGCATAAAGCTCCGCCAGCTGTCTGGTGAGCCGAAACTGACGAACTACTGCCCCAACGACTGGGAGTGGTTTGCCGAGATGTTCCGGCTTTTCGTCACCAACTCTGATCTTCTGAAGGCCCTGCGACCACGGCTTTTCGAGCAGCTGCGCGAGCGGTTCAAACCCGTGGTTGATAGGCCGTGGCGAGAGGTGTTGAAGGACGCGCCGGAACGGACCATAGCGATGGCCCAGAAGAAGGTGGAGGCTGCATGACTACATTCTCGCCCAGCACCCTAGCCAACAGGTGGCACTGCTCAGCGCAGCATATTCGCGATCTGATCAAAAAGGGAGACTTGCCAGCATGGCGCTGCGGCGCGAAACTGTGGCGCATCAACGGAGAGGATGTGGAGGCATACGAATGTCGGACTGGAAGCTCACCCGGCTCAGGGGAGAATTCTGCATCGCCTGGTACGAACGGCGAGAAGACGGAACCAGATTCCGCCGACGTTATTCCCTTGGAACAGAGGACGCCAAAGAGGCGGAGCGCCGCGCCCCGGCTAGATACGCAGAGCTTACGCGGCCGCAGGGTACGACGGTAAAGGACTTGTGGACCGGCTACTGCGCCGACATGGCCGGGCGTGCTGTTGTCGGCACCATGCAACATACCTGGAAGGCACTGGAGAAGCGATTCGGCGGCCTGGAGGGCGAAGCCATCGCCGTAGCCGACTGTCGCGCTCACACGGCCGAGAGACGCGCCGCAGGGATAAAAGACGGTACAATACACACCGAGTTGGGCCACCTGCGCATGGTGCTTCTGTGGGCCGTTGACCATGGCGCCATACAGAAAGCCCCGAAAATAGAGCGGCCGCCCAAACCAGAGCCCAAGGATGGGTACCTTACTCGCGAGGAAGTGCGCCAAAGTATAGGTGCCGCGACGGCTGCGCATGTGCGGTGCTTTATCTATCTGGTGATCGGCACCGGCGCCCGTAATGAAGCGGCCGTGCAGCTGACATGGGATCGTGTGGATTTTGACCGCGACATGATCCAGCTGCGCAACCCCTTCGACAACTCCAGGCGCAAAGGCCGCGCTACCATACCCATGAACGCTACATTAAGAGCGGAGCTGTGGGCAGCCAAACAGAACGCCCTAACACCGTTCGTGATCGAGTGGGCCGGGCAGCCCGTGAAATCGCTCAAGAAAGCCCTGAAGCGGCTGGGGAAGAAGATCGGCCGGCCGGACCTATCGCCACATATGCTACGCCACTCCGCAGCCGTGTGGCTGGCGGAAGACGGCCACTCCATGGAAGAGATCGCGCAGTTTCTGGGCCACGACGACGTGAAGACGACCAGGCGCATCTATGCCCGGTACTCGCCTACCTATCTGCGGAAACTGGCGGACTCCTTGGCAGTCTAGGTTCAATGAACCTGACGACCCCTATGTAAACCACCACTAAGTCATTGATTTAAATGGTGGGCGCGGCTGGGATTGAACCAGCGACCCCTACGATGTCAACATAGTGACCCCACGCCAAAACCGCACAATTCTGCCAACCGACCCCACTACGATTTGTCGATTTCGCCAAACTGTTGGTGTTTCGTTCGTGTGTTCCAGGTTCATTGAACCAGGGAGCACTATGTACACCGGGAAGAGCAATAATCCAGTATTGCTAAGTAAAATAACATAGGCCAATCGGCCTATATGAAGAATTAACCCGTTGTTAAATAGACAATGTGAGACTCGAGTCATCAACCACGGAGTCGACACATGAAAATACTGAAATCTTTTAAGCGCAACGAAAGTGGCGCCACCGCTATCGAGTACGGTTTGATTGCCGCCCTAATTGCCGTCGCAGCTATTGCAGCGTTTTCGGCCGTTGGTGACTCGCTGGATTCTACCTTTACTCAGGTGAGCGACTGCCTCAACGACGCTGGAAGCGGCACTAACTGTAACGCAACTACCGGCGGATCGGGCGGTTAAAGTATTGCCCGTTCATTCTCTACCAAGAAAGGCCGGCGGCCCCGCGCTTCTTAGGAGGCGCGGGGTTGGTTTTATTGACCAGACTTATCAGCCTTGGCGTTGATCTGGTCATAGATGCGGCCCAGGTGCTGGTCCATCTTCTCGCCCGCCTTGTCGAGCTTGTCTTCGAACCGCTGCATACTGTCTTTTACCTCTGTCTGCACGGTATCGAGCCGGCCCAGCTCCCGGTGAATATCCTCTTTCGGCTTGTAGTGCTGCTGAACATGGGCAGCGTGCTTTACGTGGTTTTCTTCCATTTTGGTGACCCTTCGCCAGAGCCAGCCATCCATGGCTAGCCCAAGACTGATGACACCCCCTAAAATCCATCTGATTGTTACGTCGTCCATTGAACCAAACTCTAGTACACTTGTTTCACTGCACGGCGGGGCGCGGATTCTGCTCGCCCGTCGCTTCAGCAGCCCCGGCACCGAGCAGACCGCCCAGACCGATAGATAGCTGCCGCACACTTTCCTGGTCAGCGCCGGCCTGCCGCAGCTTGCCCAGAGTCGCATTGACGGCCGCAGGGTCGCGAGTAAGCAATCCCTGCGCCAACTCCCTTTGATAATTCTCAGGTAGCCCGTCCATCATAGAATGTACGCCACGCGCAATATGGAACAGACCAAGAGCTTGGCCGCCAGTTGCCGTGTGTGCGGCGCCGCGTGAGGTTTCAGAAAACACGTTTCCGCCTTCCTCCGCTATCGGGGTTGACGGAGCCATGTTGCTAAGTGTGCGTTGCCCCTGTCGCGTGGCAGCACCGGCCACATGCCCTGCTTGCCCTTCAGCGGTATCGACCGTATCAGAAACCTCTGAAAGCGCCTTACCGCCCTTGCCGGATTCGAAACCTTCCAGAAACTTCGAATTTTTGCGGTACTGGTCCAGCGCTTCGCCGTACTTCGGAACCTGAGCGGCCGTGTCTTCGCGGAGCTGATCGGCGAAATCCCCGAATGGGCCGCCGGGCTCAGCCTTTTGCATGCCGCGCAGCTTCAGCCTGATACGGTCCACGTCGCCAACGGTCAACGGTTCGCCGTTACCTACCTTGATGCGGATGTCTTTCATTTTAGGGCCGGCCAGCGCATCGTTGACATGTGGACTGGTCAGAATCTCTTCGCTCACCTTCACCGGCGTTTCGCGAATTGGGTTCACGGATGCTTCGAAAGTATCGCTGCGAACCTTCTTCAACTGCCCAGCACTCATATCAGCGCCGCGGGCCGTTTGCGCGGCTTCGTCGAACGCAGCACCAAGGGTGTTGTGGCGCGCAGCCCAGCCCTGGAGAATGCCCTGGTCCCGTGCGTCGAACACCTGAGCAACAGACGGGACGCGGCCGGTCTGCTGGCGATAGGTCTCCACATAGCTCGCCAAATCGTCTGGGGAGGCGCGTAGCTTATCTGCCAGGCGGCGCCACGCACGGGTCATTGTCGGCCGGGTCTGGCGGCCCAAAGCCGCGGCGGCCGTTTCGCGCACTGACGCTGGTAGCCTCTCAGTCAGCGCCTCAATCCGGCTAGTGACGCGCGGAAGTATTTTCTCAGCGGCTGCGCCGCCCACTACACCAGCACCACCACCAACTAATCCAGCTCTCAGAGTATTCCCGTTTACTTCGCGCTCACGCAGCACCTGGTCAGCCATACCGCCAGCAGCGCCACCACCAAAATACTGAGCTGCCCGGCCGCCAAATGTCGCAGCAGGGGTGACGCCAGCCGCGCGGGCCACGTTGCCAGCGACGCGCCCACCGGCGATAGCCCCTGCCACAGTACCAGCAGCGGAAGAATAGGGGTTGTCTTCCGTGAGGTTGCGAGTGCGCTGCTCAGCCAGCTTCAGAGCTGTGTTGTAGAGCGTACCCAAAGGCTGTTGCTGCGCACCTTCACCAAACAGGCCCAACTTGGCACCGAGAGCAGCCATGCCGGCCACGCCATAATTTATGGTGCCCATGGTCGCCGTGTCGGCAAACGAATTGATGGCGGTTTCAAGAGGATGGTCGCCCTTACCAATCTTCTGGCCCGGATCACTCTGCATGTTGCGACGGATCAACTCACGGGCCGCATCAGCGCGCTTCCCCGTCAGCTTGCCGCGTCGTTCCAGCTCCATCATGGCAGCGATTTGTTTTTCAGAGAGCGCCATACCTACCTACCAAGCACCGTGTTCATAAGCTGCTCGTCGCTCATACCCTTGAACGCGGCGCCTTTATCACGTTGGTTGCCGAACGTGTCATAGTTCGTTTCTGCGTATTGGGAATCGATCTGCGCGGAAAGCTCCGACGAGATTTTGCCCTGCTGCACCAGCTTGTCGCGTTCCTTTTTCGATCCATACAGGATGTCCAGAAAGGCGTTATGCAGCGAATTGATGTTTTCTCGCAGCTTGTCAGGCGGGAGCGAGAAATCAATCGCACCAAGGCTGTTCTGAAGCATCTTGTGTTCAGCTTCCGTCACCTGACCGAGCCCACTGGCGCCCGTAGCTGACTGCTCACGCATCTGGCGCAGACGCTCCAGGCTGACATTCGACAAAGGCGTTATAAACTCCGCCTTGAATTTGTTCTCAGCAGTGCCGGGGATGAACGACTTCGCCACCCGCTCAGTCGCCGAAAGAACGGAATCGCCCTGCGTGAAGTTAGGGAGGTAGTCTTTCTGGGCGCGGCTGAAGGTACGCAGAATAGGCGCGGCCACAACGCCGGCCATGGTTTCGGCTTTCATCTGAGCCTGTTCAGCATCCGCGGCCGCCTGTCGTTGCTCAATATCGAGCTTAGAACCCGGCGTCGGAACAACACCAGGAGACGAATACTCAGCCGCTTGCTGCCTATGCAGGGTCTGAGCATAGTTCGTCGCATCCTGCGGAGTTTTGAAAACGCCCAAATGCCGGCCGGTGCGTCTATACGTATCTACGGCCTCTTGATTCGACATTATACGGCCGTCTTCAGACACTGTAGGAATCAGCACCTCGCCCTGGTCCGTACCAACAGAAATAGAGCGCACAGTGCTGATTGAGCCGTCTGGGTTTTTCACGACCGGGCGATTGTGGGTATCGATGTTTCCGGGCGTGACGAGGCCCGGAACATCCTGCCCCTGAGTTGCGGGCGGCGTAGTTTGCGACGGACCTGCTGGCGCCGCGGGCGGATTACCAACACCCCAGCCCGGCCCGGCTGGACTCTGATCAGCGGAGGGGTTGCCGCCCTTCGGAACGACACCAACCAGCTGCCGCGTCACAGGATCAAGCAAAGCTATGCGGTCGCCCAAATCCATGCGGACGGGCTCTTTGCTGACGCTAACACCTTCAGGCATTTGAGAGCGCACAAGACGGCCACTTTTGGTCGGCTGCATGAGAACAGTATTGCCGTTCGCATCCGTCCCATAGATCGGCGTCAATCCCGCGTCCACTGAACCAGTACCGGCGTTTTCCTGCATCTGCGCTTCGTTGGCGAGGCGCTGTGCTTCGACCTTCAGAGGGTGGTACTGGGACAGGTAGTTGTTATTCTCTCGTGTCGCCGCAAGCTGCAAAGGATTCGCCTGTTGGTTATAGGCGTAGTCCTGCATCTGGCGCGTCGCTACAGGGTCACCAGCGATGTCCCCATAGGTATGCTTCAGCGCATTGTAAGCAGCCTGTTTGCGCTCTTCAGCCTGTCGCAGATTGACCGTCTGCTGAGCCTGCTGAGAAAGGGCCGTGACGGGGGTGAGCCTAGCCATAATACGGTAGCCTTTGCACGTTGTCGGGCACAGTTATAGGGTCAAGGCTGGGCGTTCTACGGCGGTTGAACCAATTCGTCGCGGCCGTCCCTAGATTGGTTGCCGCGTCGATGATTCCAGCGGCTTGTGCGTTGCCGCTCTCCAGCTGCGCATTCGCTGCTATAGGCGCCCCAGCGGCCGCGGCATTGCCCACCGTGCCAAGCTGCTGCTGACCGGCGCCAGACAGGTTTCCGAGCTGGTTGAAATAGTTGTTTTCGTATGTGCTGGCGAGCCCCGTGCCGTAATCCTGTAGCGCCTTCAGCGTGGCGCCAGATTCAAGCTGACCGGCCGCCGCTGCATTGGACGTGATGGCGTCCTGCCCCTTCCGCATGAGGAAGTTACCACCAGCAGAATTGTAGAAGTTGTCGAGCCCCGCAGCCGCGTTCGGGTCGCCACCAGGAAGCCCCAGAACACCAGCTTGCATAGCAAGCGCGTTACCGCCAGTGTCGATAATGTCATTGGATAGAGGGGAGCCAGCGCCGCTGGTGAAGTAGTTATAGCCGGCCATACCAGTATCAGCCGCCCGATTGGCCGCATGGCTTTGTGCCCCGCTAGCCACAAGGCTGGAAGCGGCCTTGCCTGCGGCCGCGCCGATAGGCCCACCTACAACGCCACCAACGACGGGCGCAGCAACACCAACCGCTTTTTTGAGGAAATTACCGAGCCCCATTCACACCGCTCCATTTTGCATTTCACGCGTGAGCGGCCGCTATGGGGACCGGGGTACCTTTGTAGCGTGAATTCAAAGGTACGTGGCGAAACCCGCAAACACGGGAAACGCACATCGACAATAAAGCGTGCCACCCGCAATGTAAAGGGGTGACTTATAGTGCAAGTCAGGCTTCGTTGGTCGAGAGCTGCTGCCCATAGCTGTTGATAACAGGTAGCGTAAACCGCTCTTCGTAAGGGTAGAATCCAGGCCAGCGGTACCCCAATACGCGGTCACGCGTGAATGGGCGGATGTTAACCGCGTTGCCCTGGTTGCCACCCAGCACCATCAGATTGCCTCGCTCGTCTTCACCAACGACGAAGCCCACATGGCCGGACCAGCCATCAGGGCTGCCGCGCCAGAATACGACGACGGCGCCATAGGCTGGCTTGTCCAGCTTCACCGGCAGATTCAGCCAATGGCGGGCAGCTGCACCGCCAGCAACTGGCGTTATTCCAGCTTCAGCAAGGCAGCCACCGACGAAGCCACCGCACCAGGGCGTCTCGTCATCGTCGAACGGCGCGCCTATATCTTTCCACCATTTAACAATACGTGGGTTGTTCTGGGGGCCACGAGTTTCATGAAGCCCGATATAAGATCGGGCGACCTTCAGCCACTCAGGGTCTGGATGATACATTTAAACACCTTTCAAAACACACGCTTAAGGTTTACATCTCGGTCGAAGTGTTGAGGTTCCGAGATACGCTGCATTACGGCGGTTCGAACTTGACGCTAAACCGAGTAATCCGTGCGTCTAATATCCATCTGATACTCATGTCCGGCAGCCACAGTGGGGAACACACAGGGATGGTTGATGACGTCATTGATCCACACACTAATTAGCTGACCTGATGCAAAACCATGATGTGGCATAGTCAAAAATGATGTCCAGCGCACCACCTGAAGTTTGGGTAACATACAGTTCAAAATAATCGCCGTATGAGACAGCAATCCTACCGGAACTCAGATTGACAAACGTAAAAGCCCCTTGCGTCGCTTGAAATCTTTCCTGCGGCATACCAACGAAATTAGCCCCATTCTTCGATATGAAGGCCTGCCTATACCCAGTATTATTTGTGTCGAAAGTTACATTCGCAGTTAGCTCCACAAAATCAACGTCATACGGAACTGTTAAGCGTCCCGTATTAACGCTGGTCGAGTGAAACCCCCCTTCGTCATAAACTTCAGTATCAAAACCAAGAACGGAATCGGTGGCATTATTTACCGATGGATTTGACGAATTCGTCACCAAAGCCCCTATAACGGAACTTTGAGAGGCGCTGTCCGGCACACTCCACCTGTTCTCAGGAGACCAAGATAAAGTCTTCCCTGCTCCTAAAACGCGCCGATGGATAGGTCGTTGGGTGCCGTCATCAAAGATGATAGAAACTTCATGAGGAATATCGTCTGCATTAAATACATTTAAGTATTTCAACTGACGCAAAGTGTCATCGCTCGGAGCGTTCACAATAGTAATATTCATCGTATCGTTGAAGTCGCCCACATTTGGCGCGCCATCTGAGAGTTTCACATTCGGTGAAGTCGCCAAATCAACGTAATCCACAGCAAAAACCGGCTGTGTTATATTAGCGGCCTCTCCTAGAACTGCTTTGAGGCTTTGCGAGGTTGTTCTCAGAAACATCATACCACCAAGGTTTGAATTGCCATTACGACGGCCTCGTCAGTCAGGTATCCATCAATGCTTAACGTGAGGTCTTCCGAGAGATCGCCGCCACCCTGGAGCGGTGACGTGGTGTTGATGAGGCGAGAGGCTGGTACCGCACTACCTGCAACATTACCTGTGTTGTCCAAAACCTGCTGGAACAACCGCAGAAATTGCGGAGTAGGGTGACCATGCCCGTCAACAATCGGCACATTGAGCTGGAGATGTGGAGTTGTCTGCTGGTTGAATGCCATGGGCTTACTCCGGCATTTCCAGGCCGTCGATACGATTCACGGCGCCGTCGTCTTCGATGGAGAACAGCCGGCCGGGGGCCTGCATGACGCCCAGGGACCGCCAAGCGATTTCGGCCGTGTCTTCGCCGTCAACCACTTCAACAGAGCCAGCGCTCCACCAAGACTTGCCTTTGTCATCGCTGATATTCAGCGTGACAGACGCACCAGTGTAAGCGGGCTCTCCCATGTTCGCAGCCAGATACACGCCGTCGCATGGTACACTGTCACGCATGCGGACGGGGAGGGCACCCGTCACCACGCGGTCAAAGTAAGACACTCCATTATCCAGCGCATTGTCATCGTAGGCTTGCTGCGGCCTGAGCTGCCAGAGAATGCCCTGATCGTCGTCACCGGCCACCACGTCGCAGACTGCACCAGCGGCGTAGGTGGGGGCCGCCATGCCAACCCAGGGAATGCCCTGGTGAGCGCGCCAGTAAGGTAACCCCTCACCCTTCCAGACATACCAAGTGCGGGACAGTCGATCATAGACAAGGGTTTCAGTCTCACCCAGCCGAATAGCCCACATGTCGTGCCCATCCAGCGTAAACCCCCACGCCCGCAAATGCCGGTTCTCGGTGCGGCCCTTGACCAGCACCAATGTTCTCAGCTGCGTGACCTTGATCCCAACATTCTTGACAGACGCAATCTGCACCCGAACCTGCGTCGCCTTCAGAAACTCCGTAGGAAAGTTATAGATGGCCAGGGCACGGGTTTGAGTGTCCTTGATGTTGGGGGTCGCGACCATTACTACAGCGTCCGGTCAAGCGTGATTGTCGCCGCGTCAACCGCGCCAGGCAGCCATGCGACACCTGTGTCGGGGTCAGTCTCGAAGAAGTCGTAATAGTAGGTGTACGACGACGCTATGGCCCGATCAGTGCCGTTGTTCTCTGTACCGGCCGACTTCATGCCAACCTGCATCTGCCCGTCGCCGCCATCCGTCTTGCTGGCGCGTAGCAAGGTCATCAAACCCTTCACGCTGGAGACATTGGCAGGGAGGTTGGACAGACCAAACTCGGACTGTGCCGGCGGCGGATCGGGTGCCTCAATATAGTCCGTGTCATCGTTGGGCGGAGTTTCGTCGATAAGAGCATACCCGTCCGTTCCGGTGCTCAGCGTCCAGCCGGCCGTCGCCACATCGGAATCCGGGGTCAGCGCCGTGACCGACACAGAGCCCAGGAAGTCGTTGTTCTCTGTGCCGGCGCCGTTCCACGTCACGAAATCCTTGACATAGTACGTCTCTGCGGCGCTGGTGCTCGTGGGGTCAAGGGCTACCTGAATGATGCCGATATTAGTGGCAGAGAGAGCCAGCCCCGTAAGATTGATAACGGGAATGCCTTCGATACGAACTTCGAGAGTGCCGGCCGCGGCGTCCATGTGTAGCTTTGCTTCGATATGAATCCACGATCCCGCAACAATCTTGTTCGGGTCAGACGTTCCCAGGGTCGTACCATAGAAACTGCCCGAGTTCACCGACACCGAGCCATCCGTGTTGATGCGCAAGGCCGCCAGAATGTTGTTGCTGCTGTCACACCAGACAATGGGGTAAGGCCCATATCCGTTGCTGCTGGGAAGTGTGGGCAGGTATACGCGGATCGCAACCCCGACTGTCAGATGCGGGTTGTCAAGGTTCTTGCGTATAAGCGAATATGCGCCACCTCCCCCATAGGGGTTGGCGTCGAATCTGAACACCTTGTTACTGTAGAGCGGGTCCGGGTCCGTCACCAAAGCCACATCAGAGCCCGTGCCGCCGGTCGTGTGACCAGCCTGCGCATAAAGCCCCTGCACCATATAGGCCACGTTTGAGCCGTAGCTGTTGAAGTCGTCGCACCACTGGAGCATGGTAGTTCTCCTAAACCGAGGTTTTCTGTGTCGCGATAGCGCGACGGATACGTTCGATGACGCCGGGCGGGGCGATTGGTTCCGGGCTCGCCGTCACTTCAACCGGAATTCCATCCTTGTCGATGAGAAACACCGCGTCCCGAATCTGCACGTCGGTACCGGGCCACACGCCTCGGTCAAAAAGCTGCCCTTTCATACGAGCGAAAGGTGATGTTCCATCGCCAGTGAGGTACCAGACTTCTGAGGTTTCGACGCCGAACAGCCAGAAGACATCACCCACGACGCGCACACTCCAGAGGCCATCAGGGCTGCGCTCAGCGGTGTAATAACTGAGCGGGTCAATTGTGGTTTCTCCGGGTTTGATATAGTAAAACCGGCCGTTCACGTCATATCCCTGCGCAACCACGACGATGACATAACCAGCAATGTAGCCGACACTCACAACGCCCACATCGTCAGGGGTAGCCACAGTTGTAAACGACGGATCACCGCCACCGGAGAGTGTCGCTGCTCCCCACGTCAGATTGGCGCCGGTCACCACAGTTGTTGATAATGAGTTGCCCGCCGTTCCAGCGGTGCGTGCTGATACACTGAGGCCCACACCGGTCGCGCTGTCACCTTTCACGTCCGCATTGGCGGTGAGGCTGGTACTGTAGGTAGTGCCGGCCACTCCCGACGCATTGAGCGCTTTGTACAGGTTGGTAAGCGATTCCAGAGTGTCGCTTCCCAGGCTCACAAGCCATGGAGTGCCGGAAGTGCCGTCTGGGGTGCCAGCGTCAACGCTACCACTGGTCCACTGGTAGTAAACCCCGGCGATTTCCACCTCGTCAGCGTCGGCAATGGCACCGGAAGTTGACAAACTGCCGGTGGCGAAACCGTCTTCCATATAGAGGTAAAGGCTGCGGCCATCGGCCATGAACAGCTTGTCCGGCGTAGCAGCCATGTAGACGGTGCCGCGAATCCCGGCGCCAAAGATACCGGACCCTATCAACGTGGCGCTCTCGTCCGTATCTATGCGGTATGCCTCTGTGCCGCTTACCAGAAAAAGAGCATCCGAAAACGCGCCAGGTTGCGAAAAGAGGCCGCGAATAGGGCCATCGCCGACAGTTTTCCACTTGCTGAGGCCGGGACGGGCAATGAGCGCGGCCTGCTCCACCTGGTTGGTGGGGTCCTGCTCAAAAAAGCGGTTCACCACTTTGATGTCGGGCTCGGAAGCTACCAGCCGGCGGCTTTCGGAGTAGCCCAGAGGAATCCCAGTCATTCAAGATCAAACCAGCCCTGCGCGTAGGACTGATACCCTGGTTGGAGAAGTTCACCGCCGGACGTTGCTGGAGCATTCTGCCAATAGCGCGCCTGTATCTCAGACTTCATATGCCTGAATCTGGCCACGGTGGCAGAGGCCACTTCCTTGCCGTATCGAGGCGCCAGGCGGATAGCGAGCCCACAAATCCAGAAATCATCAAGCTCCGGTGGGAATGGACAATCATCAGCCAACGCCAGGTCCGCCAGCGCTTTCCAGTCAGCGAGATCGGCTCGGTACATCCACTTGCTGCCAGAGACGCCAGCCGTGTACGTATTAGAGCCTTCAATCGTGCGGCCGTTACCATCCAAGGTCAGCGTGCCAGTGCCGGACGCAGCGGCGCCAGACGCCTTCACAAGTGCCATGCGGGCGCCGTCTTCGGGGCTTTCCGGGAAATATACGGTCCTGGTGGAGCCATCCCACACCAAGCGAACATTGGCCGCCGGATAGCTGTTATTAAGCGACACCAGCGGCTGTTTCGAGCCTGGAAGAAGGGGAGGGTTTGCGGCGACTGAACCGGTGCGTTGCACTGCTGGAATGGGCCAGTCAGTAAGGTTTTCACCAACCACGAACCCATAAACCGAGTTGAGGTCGCGGTTCAGAAGGCCGAGACCTTCCGTTTGCTCAGCGGTGGTGGGGTCCTTTCCAACCGGTATGATGTTGTTTTCACGGAACCCCGCCTTGACCAGCTCAGACGCCGCAGTCATACCCTCACTCCTGCTGAACGCCTACCTTGCTGAGCAGCGTCTTGGCGTCTTCGTTCTCTTCGTAGGCGATACCGCGGCTCGTGAGGACATTCTTGAGAGCGGTGATGAGCTGTTGCGTCAGCACCTCTTTCTTGTCCTTGTCGTTGAATTCGATACCGCCAGCCTGGAGAGCGTCGGCAATCTCAGCCTTGCTCATTCCGCCGGACAAGTCGTTGTCCGGTTTGCTACCGGCGCCGTCATCCGACTTCGGCTTGCGCTTCGGCGCAGAACCAGCCTTCTCGCTGTCATTGGGGTGGTAGGGGAGATAGTTTTCGGGCGGCGTTTCGTCGTCCTCGAAAATGTGGCCTTCGCCCGTCTCAGGGTCCCAGAATTTCTTCGACATTGCTTCTACCCTTATAAATGTTGCAACGCCGCCCAGTCTAGCTGAAAGGGCGGCGTTGTCAATCTATCTGGCTCAGATAGGTTACGTTCCGATGAGGCGCGTACCCAGGAACGGGTCAAGCACTTCAGCGCCGTACAGACAATCCCAGCGGTGAATGTGTTTGCCGGTGGAGATGTCCGATCCACGCCAGTACCGCACTGCGATACCGGTATCGGGATCGACCGCGTAGCTTGCAACACCGGTGAACGGCATCTGAAGACGGGCCGAAACCAGGCTGATTGCACGGCGATGGAACACCGACCGAATGCGCGCCTTGTCGGACGCGGCGCCCACCCACTTGACGTAGGCATTGTCAGCCGGCGCACTGTCCACGGTACCGAATGCCGTATTGGCGTCGGTGGATGTGCCATCGTTGGTGCCCTGCACGATGATGGGCGGCGAAATCGTGACGGTTGCCGTGGTGGCAGCACCGCCAACGGTCACATCTTCGGTCACACGGAACTGCTGAAGATGCTCAGTCGCCTGCTGTGCTCGCCAATCCCAAGCATAGACGCCTTCGATGGTGAACACCTCACCGGCCTTGATCGTGGCATTGTTCGCGAGGCCCTTGAGGTCCAAGGTCTGCGTCATCTGCGCATTGCCCGCGGTACCCTTCACGTCACGATAGTTGACGTTCTGGCTGGCGCCGTCGATCTGGTTACCGGAGCTGGAGCCATCGCCCTGAGCGCGCGTGCCCATGGTAATCAGCGGCAGCTGCTGCGTCGCATACCAGTTGACTTCCGAGATGATGGGGATGCGAACGCGTTGGAGAGCCGGAACGTTCAGGTCCTCAGTGTAGTTCGTCTGCATGGAGCCGCGAATCTTCTGGCCATCCACGAAGTTCACAACACCAGACAGGTCCTCATTGGGAACACCCTGCTCCATGAGGCGGGTATGGCCGGCCATCGCCTGAGACGGCGACGCAATACCCACCGTGGGATCGCTGGCGTTTCCGGCCGGGTCCGCGTCGGTGGGGTCGCCACCTGCCACCCACGAATGGAACTTCTTGGTCTGTCCGATCAGGAAGCCGTCAATCGAATGGGCCAGGGTGGACGCCGCCGAACGCATGGTCGAATTCTGCATGAGAGCGTTGAAGCTCGACACATATTCGATGTCGCCGATTTCAATGTGGACTTTCGAATACTGGTCCACGGAAACCGGTGCGGTACCGGTCACGATGTCCTGAGCCGCCAGGGCTGCCGTGCCGTCCTTCTTGTCGAGGAAGCGGGGCGGGCGCTTGACGTTGATGGTCAGGCCGTTTTCGTCGGAGGTCTCGTTCTTGAACTGCCCGTCAACCAGGCGGCCCATAACGAGCTGGTTCTTCAGAAGCAGGAGCATCACATTGGAGTATTCCTGCGCGTCGAGAAATTGGTTCGCCATATCGCTAATCCTGTTTCTTCATCGCCAGGCGCTCGAACTGCTTGAAATCAGTCGTAGCCGGCGAGACTTGCTGCGTTTCTCCGCTGCCACGGGTTTTGCCCTTCGGCGGCGGGGGTGCTTGCGTCGTCTTTGGAGAAGTGCTGGATTGCGGGGTCTGTTGGCCCGAATGCTCTTCGGCGTCCGACGACTCGGACGAAAGTTCAGCTTCCTTGGTGCCGAACCAGGCGGCTTGCCGCGCAGGCGACATGGCCGAAACACTTTTGGCTTCCTTCGGATTGGAGGCCATCGCGTAGATGATCTGTGGACCGTGCTCGCTCTCCATGGCCAATTCGCCAAGAGTCGAGCTGATCTTCAAACCATCGTCACTGATAACTTCTTCGAAGTCATCTGCTATGTCAAGCCCCTTGGTATAGAATGCGTCAAGACGCTGGTTCTTGGCCTGCTGCGCTTCCTGCTCGGATGCAGTGCGCTGCTGCTTCTGACTGTTGGTCGTCTGCGTCTCGAATTCCTTACGGGCCTCATAGCGGGCAAGGTCGCGAATATAGGCAGCATCCAGCTCCCCATACTCGTAATCGGCCGGCTGCGGCGCGTTCGGGTCTGTCTTCGGCTTGCCGTTCTGCTGCTGCTGTTGCTGACCACCCTGCTCCAGAGCCGTGAGCCGCTGCGTCATCTGGCTCAGCTGAGCCTCCAAGTTATCTGCCCGGCGTTCCGCTGCGCGCTGACGGCCAATGGCCTGGTTGATACGCTTCTGAGCGCTTTTATGCTGCTCATTATCCGCATCATCACCACCTTCAGGTTTCTTGTCTTTCTCCTGGTCGCCGCCCTTGGCCTTCTGTTCGCCGCCCTTGGGCGCCGGTGCGTCAGGTTCTTTGGGTGTGGGCTCAATACGTTCACCGTCGCGAGTTGCGAAGCCCTGGAACTTGTCCATGGCCTGCTCGTCGGTCATCAAACTGTTACCCTGCGTCTGTGTGTCGGTGGTCTGTTCAGCGCTCTGCTGCGTATTTTCGTTCGTCATCGTTTACTCCGTTGTGCGGCATTCAGCCGGGGTGCGCGGTTTCGATAGCGTCGAGACGATCTTGGAATCGACGGCTCGCGATCTGACTGTTCGTGTCTGCAACCTTGCGGGCCTCTTCAACCGGAGCATTTTCGGTCTGGGCGCCGTAGTGGCGGGCACGGGCGAAGTTCATAGCGGCTTTCGACTGAGTTTCGAGGTAGTCAGCCATAGCCTGCCGCACTTCGGCCTGGATTTGCTTACTCTGCTGGTCAGCCTGCTGCTTGGCACGCTGCGCGATAGCGGGGGTGATTTCATCCGGCGACAACAGGTCAGCCGGCATACCCATACGTATGCGATTGGCGATCTTGTCAGCGCCCGGCCAATCCTGCGCCTCAACGATAAGGTCAGCTGCCAAGCCAAGAGTCTGCGGCATGGCAGTAGCAAGGGCCATCATGTTCTCAGCCTGCTCAACCCGCTTGGTTTCGTAGCTCGGGCCGGTGGATACGGTCACGCTGTACTTGCCAGCCGTAATGTCTATGGAATTCGGGTTTGTCGTATCGTTAATAGCCTGCATGAGCGGCCGGGCATCTTTGCCCAACGCACGAACCACGCGGGGCGTGTCATACACCACCGGGAAAAGCTCGTTGATGACGCGGCCGCAGGCTTCGATAGCTTTGGTCAGGTTGGAGTTGTAAACCTCTGTTCCCTGCTGGCTTACCATCTGGCGAGCCTTAATAGCCTTGCCCGACACCTCATTGGACGGCATGCCCAGGTTAGCCTCGTGGATGTTTGAAACATCCTTCATGTCCTGCTCAGTCATCTGCGACTGAAGGATAAGGGCTTGCTCCACCTGTATGGGGTCAAGGCGCTCCGGCTTCTGCCCGGATTCGGCATTCCAGATAAGTACGTTACTGTCACTTCTGTTGGACTGGTGCCATTCTTTTTCGCGGCCTGCGATAGCTTCGTTGGAGGCGAGCCATAGCTGCCGCGGCGACTGCATGATTTTCTCGGCAATAGACGAACGCCAATAGTTGTGCAGGCGCTGCGGGTCCTTCATCTGCCGGATAAGGCCCCACCGGTGCGTCTGGCCACCTATCCTGATTTCCCAGCCCGGTACCCGGAAAATAGGCACGCGGCTGATGGGCAGGTCATATGGGCCTTCAAGAACATCGCTGCCTGAGCACCGATACATGCGCGCATATTTGCGGTACACGTCTCTGATATAAGGCTCGCCAGTAGCTGGGTGTTGCTGAATATTGGCCAGCAGCTCAGGATCATTTTTGTCAGTTATATCGACCGTTTCACCGTTTCGAAGTAGCGCAATGGTGCGTTTGCGCTCACGCATTTGCCAGTAAGCGACAATGCGAACATCTTCACGGTCAAACCACCCGCTGTTCATCAACTCAGCCGGCATCTGACTGCTTATGATGTCGGTGGGGGTGGCCCACGGATATTCATGGCGGTAGGTGCTCAACGGCATCGTTTCGACAACGAAACAACGGCCGGCGTCTTCGCCCGTGGGCTCGGTTCGGCTTCGGTCCCATACGACGCTGAAATGGTCCGCAATCGGCCCAATCTTCATTGATTGGTGCCAAACCTCGTCATTGTCGTAGTCGATTTCCAGCTGAAAATTGCCAATGCCGGCGCACACAGAGCCTGTCAGAGCATTGTCAAATGCCATATCTGCGCGGCTGTTTTTCTGAATGCTGCGAACGATACCTTCGCGCACCTTCGCCACGTCCTTAGTGCCGCCATGGTCAGGGATGATACGAATAGCAGTTTCGTTCATCAGGCGGGCGCCGAGAACCTGTCCAACAAAGGCCGGGAGACGGTTGATTGTCAGCACGGGCTTGCGCTTGCGAATACGGGCCTGCTTTACTTTCTCGTCCCACTGCTCACCAACGAGAAACTGCAAATCCTCGATACCAGCTTGCCGGTTGTTAAGATCATATGATTCATCGCCGGCGAACTTCTCACGCATATCGCGCAGGAATGCGGCTTCGTCGCCATTGAATTCAGGCGGTAACTGGATTTTGGGCTTTTTGTCCCGCGCCATTACGCCATCCACGAATTGTCACCGCCCCAGCCATCTTCGTAATCCAAATCTTCAGTATAGGTTGGCTGTGCAGTTGGTGAATCTAGGTTGCCATACCTTGGCACGTTTACAGGCTGGTGGAAGTTTTGTAAATACTCTTTGAACGCAAACGTTAGCGCTATGCTGTCCGCCAGGTCAGGGGAACGGACGCCGCGCTTCTTCATTTCTTCCTTGCTCTCCAGCATGAAGAAGTTATCCAGCCGCGGTTTCTGCTTCGGAGCACATAGGTCAGACTGGATTGCGCCGTCATCAGGGATTGCGACGCCTTCAGGCAGCTCAAGCCACTGCTTCATGCGCTGCCACATTTCAGCGCGGCGATTATATGGCCCAGGCACCTTCGGCTTGGCGTTGCGCCACTCACTGGTGCCACCGAAATTCACGCCGCGAACAATATTGGCATAGCGCGGCCCAAGATTTTTGAGAGATGTGACGACGTTGGCGCCAATGTTGCCTGCGTCGATATTCATGCGCGCCGGCTGCTCTTCGTCGATAATCGTGCGCAGCCAGGCCACCGCCTCTTCGTGGTTGAGCTTATTCCGGTAAATCACCTTCTCAACGCGCAAGCTGCGCCGGAAAGCGATAGCGAACCGGTCACCACCACCGGACGCCGGATCGACACCAACAATCAACGGCCCATAGGATTCTACACTGTGACGCTTGCGGGCGCGCAGAGCTTCCAGAGGTGCGATGTAAGGTTCGTGGCCGGGCGGCGCGGTCCACGCATCCTGCACCGTTGCCGGGTATTCACGGCGGAACAGTAGCGGGTCACGTAGCTCCCTCAGTTTGGCGCGGCGCCACGCCATCTGCCGTAGAGTGAGCTTGAACGTGTCCTGGTATTCCTGCTCTGACATATCGCCGGAAACTTCTTCCTGCGACAACGAGAAACCGGGCTCTGGATCACGCGCATACTCGTCAGAGAACCACCAGGGAATGAATATGAGTTGGTAGTCGCTGTTCCCGTTCTCTGCGTCGCAGCAACGCTCATAAAACTCGCCCCCGGCGCCCGCCGACGTGCTCTCTAGGATCACTTCGGTTCCGGGCTCCAGGGGCACACCCTGAACACTGGCGGCAAAGTGCTCAGGAGCGTTTGGCCAGAATGCTACTTCTGAGCCGTGAAAGAAGGATATGGCTTTTGACCGGCCGCCGGCTTTTTGGCCAGCGGTCGCCACGGAATACGCTGAATCCAGCTTGTCGAACTCCAGCTCTTTGGCGTTTGAAGTGCCGACGTGAGGCGCGATTGGGTTGTTGCGCTGGTAGCGGTCCACAATACCAAACAAGGTATCCGAGGCGGGCTGCTCGTGCGTCAGAATGTAGGTGTTGCGGCCGCGGTTGAGACTTGTCTTATGGTAGAAGCGCGCACCCACATAGGTAGAGCAGCCCTGCTGGCGGCCTTTCAGAATGAGTGCGCGCACCCACCCATATTGTTCGCGCTGCTGCTCCAGACGGCGATGTATTTCAAGTTGCGCGCGGTTGAACTGGAGATGTTCAAAAGTACCGGATTTGGTGCGGACGGTCAGGCACTGCTGCGCAAACAGGCGCAAATCACCGCGGAGCTGGGCTAGGTACCTGAGCTTATCTTCGTCATTCATCAACGGTCTCAGCTTTGCCGTTGATTACGCGGGCATTCTCCCCGGCATCCAGGCGCGAAAGCAGGTTTTCAACACTATCGTCGGCAGTCAGCTCAACATTGCTGGAGCGAACAGCGCCGCGCGCATAGATTTTGAAGAATTCGCCGTAGTTCTCGTCGCTTTTGTTGATCCACGTAAGCGCACGATCAAAACCGCCAGCACCTACGAACAGCGCATCCACCATTTCGGTGCGCAGCTTCGCACTCATATGGGGCGCGAGCGGGCCGCCGGGCATGGCTACAGGGAGGTGTGAGAACTTCTGAGACATAATAGGCGAGAATATGGTGATTCTCGCCTACATGCAACCTAGTGAGTCGAAATAGATTACTTCCGCCGGTGCTCCCGGTCGGCCAGCTCGTGCATGGAGCTTTCCATGCCGCTGTCGGACTTGCGGTCAGGCACCGCCTCGCGGTCCTGGAGTGGCGCGCGGCGCATGGGCTCAGTGAACTGAGTGGTGGGCGTGCCATCCATCTGCTTCACGCCGCGAAAGCCCTTGGGCACGCCGGACGGGACGGGACGGTCTGTTTTCATACGGCTCATGCTGCGTTTTCTCCATCAGCTTCAACGGAAGCATCCGCCGGCCCGGCGCGCGTGAAATCGACGTATAACTCGTCGCCAGGCTTGAACTTGCCATGCAGCGCCGGGTTCATGATCAAGATGTTCAGCTCCGCTTGCGGCGTAAACTTCGCGTAGGTGTTATCCTCGTCGCTCCCGTCTTCCGGGTATGCGTCGTTGCGACCCACCGCATGCATCTGAAGAGATTCCGCGGGGTTGGGGAAACGAGTAACAGAGGCTACCCGCATCTTGGCACGCATCGTTGCCGTCATTTTCTACCTCTCGTCGGATGCTCGCTGTCGGCATGGGCGCTCATGGCGCTATCCAGCCCGGAAACGTTCATGTTCGGATACTTCGTCGCCACGGCGCTGCGAACCTTCTTCTTCTCAGCCGGCGTGCCATTGGCGGCGACGCGGGAGAGGGCAGCCCGTGCGTGGGATTTGTCGTTGATTGGGTAAGAGCCGGAACCAGGCGCCTTGGACGGGATCGCGAACTGCGATTTCGCCAGGCTGTTGCGTTGCTGCGTGTTGAGCTTCGCCATGGTTGAACTGCTCCAGAATTGGTGGGCGGCTGCGGGGATCGCCCTAGAGGAGTCGAACTGGGTTTCGCAGGCCAACGAATGACCCCGCAGCCACTATGAGCAACCTAGAGCCACCGTGAAAGGTTGTCAAGCATCTTTCAAAATGGTGGAGCCAGCAGGAATCGAACCTGCGGCCTCCGGTATGCAAAGCCGGCGCTCTTCCAACTGAGCTATGGCCCCTGAGATGCCCCTGCAAACCCGCTACAACTCTGCAATGTTCACCGGCTGGTGGCGCCATGTTTGCAGACGTGACGCATAGCGGGTTTGCAGGGGCGGCGGTCGCCGCAGCCGATGCAGTGTCGGGGGACGGCTACGAGGCTGCGGCGACACCCCCATGGTGTGGCAGACACCGAGTCGCACCATAAGCGCGGTGATATAGGTTGTCAATACTGATTTCCACGCCGTCGGTTTTGCCGACGCAGCCGCTGGGTTTCTTCGTTTCGCAGGTGATTTCCATTTCGGGTTTGTTTTTGAGCCTCGCTGCTTGGTTTCTTCGTTGCAATGTATAATATATTGCAAGTCTGATGAAATTTGGAATCTATCGCTAACTCAGCCCTTAGCGAAGCAACTCAGACCGCTATCGAACCACCCCACCCCCGAAACGACGCAGCCAGGTACCCTAGCCCGCCGGCGTTAACCACGTAACTAGTTGATTTTACTAGTGAAGCAACGGCGCGGCGCGGTTGCGTGGCCGCCTGGTAACCACGAATGCAATACAAACTACGTTGCAAAGTTAACGAAGTGCAATGCAATCAACCTTGCAACAATGTTAACTAGGTTGCTTGGTTACTTGGCAGGGGAAAAAGTCTGAGTTGGCGAGGTTGCCGGGCAGGTGGGTGAGCGCTTTCTAATACAAATTGTATTGGTCTAACTAATTGCGCGTATAACCTTGAGAAAGAAAGATAACAAGGTATAAAAGAATAGCAAATAAGAAGCCTAAGGTTATACGCGCAACTTTATTGACCAACACATATTAGGTTGCACGAAGCAACCAAGCAACTAAGTAGCTGAGTTTAAACAGAAAACATATAAAGTTGGACGTATCCTATTACAATGAACTATGTTGACGCTGAAACCACGCAACGGAGTCAGCGACATGTCAACAGACTACAAAGCATTGCTACGCGAGTACCATCCAGACATAGAAAAACGTCCGGCACGTCATCAACCAGGCGAGTCCAGCATCATCATGGGCGAGTGTGTGGAGCATCCGCACCGCCCCGCAATACTCTTTATATTACGTGTTAGCGAGCGCGTACCGCGTGAGCGCATGGCTAGACAGGGCGTACGGGCTGGCGAGTCTCAATCGGGCAGCACATATCCGCGAATCACATACGTCACCGCCCGCCGCGAATACCGCGTTATTGAGTGGAATGCGCTAAACGACGGCTTGGCCGTGCGCCATATAACCCCGTCAATACAACAGGCTAGGGAAAAGTTGCACGTGAGGCTTGACGCTGCAACATAGTTGAGGCATATATAGTGCAACAACTTTGCAGAAAACAGGAGTCGAACATGGCCAAGCAAGCATTTCTCTATGACGGGCACGAATACAGCGTCGCGCTTTGTGAGGGGCGCGCGGAAGTGCGTAACAATTACGGTTCCGTGATTGGCGTTCTTTTCCCGGATGGCGGGTGGAGCGCGTTGCAGGCGGGCGGCCCGGTCACCAATGGCGGTCACCAGACACACACCTATGCGGAAGCCACGCGCGCTATCCGCGATGAGATTGCGCAGCAGTCTTTGGCGTGAGCCTTGCCCCTTGCTGCCTGGGCAACCGGGCAGTCTGGGCTAGGGCTCAACCCTAGATCACGCAACCTAGAAGGAGTCGAAACTATGTCTACCCTGATGAAAGCTAGCAACCAGTGGATGAG
>Ga0102944_1000596_pt1 | contig 27079 bp, 36 predicted proteins | sample SalPonD_shore_MG_FD_78172 | JGI IMG/M metagenome (GOLD analysis project Ga0102944, IMG submission 78172) | Salt pond soil microbial communities from South San Francisco under conditions of wetland restoration - Salt Pond MetaG... | ecosystem: Environmental > Aquatic > Marine > Intertidal zone >...
AAATCTTATTCAATCGAGGATGCGGAATTACTGATTTTTTTACAAATCAGCTGGAGACAACTGTGTGAGAATGGGGTGCGTTTACAAACTTATTCGGACATTCCCTTTTTTTCAATTCGTTCTTTTATCCATTCCCTCACTGCCTCCATGATTTCATTTTCTTGCCAAACCTTGAACTTTTTCTTAGCTCCTTCAAATTCGATTGAGTGATCATCCCTTGGATTGATCCGAAATTGCACATATTCCTTCCAGACTTGGCGCTGGTCGACGTCTGCGAGTAACATCGTAATTCGGTAACGCTCTGACCCATCGGGTAACTGTTCAGGGAATTCGAGTATAGCGCCGTATGATTCTTTTCGTATTTCGTTAAAAATGGACCAGAGAGTATGGTATGGCATTGAGAAACCTCTTTTGCTCTATATTTAGAAAATATCTCTAAAGATTGATGGAGATTTTCCGATATTAATATTGGCTAAAACATACAATGCTCATTTCGGTGGCGGTTGGGCGGGTGGTTCTGGATTTCAAATCGGAGATTGGTCGGTAATATGCACATCAGAATTCAGGTTGTCTCTCTTATTGGAGCCTACAAGATTCATATCGATTCTTCTTTCCTGCATTCAAACGGTAGCCTACGCCCGGAATGAGCATTAGTTTTAAATGACATGTCCAGTCACCCTCAACGCATCGTGAAGGCGTCCTCATATCAAATCTGAACCCCAAATAGATTGAGCCGTTTTCTCGGTGCAGAGGGTGATTTGGAATTCCAGAGTTCCATAAGTTGTTAAAAATTAATTCTTGGTGGTTCGGCCGTTTATCTTGTCAGATACATTATACCCCAATAAGGTGATTTTTATATCTGGGATTTCCAACCATTCCAGAGCCTCACCCAGTGAATGAAACACCTGGAGAGGTAAACTCCACTCTTTGCGGACCAAGATTTCCCACATGCGGGCGAGTCCGTAAGCCAACAGACCATTGACAACGATGGCCAAGCTTCCGGGTCTAAATTCTGCGAGATCCTGGGTGAATGTCTGTGCCAGTTCGCGAACATCGGACGCTGATAGATGTGTGAACTCTGTTTCCCGACAATCGACCAACATGGCAATTCTTGATTTCCATTGCGGATCATACGAGAGACGAATGAGTCCCTGATGCATTTCGTTAGATGTCGGCTGACCAACGATTCGGATAGCTACACAATTGGCTTCTTCAATGAATTGAAAGTCATATTCCATGGTATCTGTCACCACCCCTGAAAACAAGTCAGCATTAGAAGTATCAGTTGAGAGTTCTGGTATTGATTTACGTGTTCCGTGTTAGTTGTTTCTCAAAGTGTTCTCGTACATTTTCTAATTCATATCCATATCTACATCGCATCAACCTTAAACAGGATGACCATTGATTCTCTTCACCCTTATTTGCTGTGAAAAGTACACTAAAAATGAACTCCGGAGAGATCTGGGAAATTGAAATGGATATTCGATTCGTCCGGTGTAGATAAAAAAATTAGGGCATCGATATAATCGATATTTTGTGGCATCAATGCAAGAGTTCATTGGATTGATGATGTCATTCTACACTAGGACATACATACGGAGTTGCACGTAATCATTATGAACAGTCACAATCCGGTTGATACCCAGGCGGTTAAATATCATTGTTCAATGACTGCTTAATCTTTTATCCGGTGGAGAAAGAAGAGGATTTGCAGATTTAGTCGATACATCTTGTTACTATTTTCTGATACAGCGAAAGCTTTATAATAAAGCTTTATTTTTAGATATCATGGGGATTAGAACCTATCCTTCCTTAAAAACTCAAAAGAATACTTCTTTGATTATAGAGGTGTTAAAAGAAAATGGTCAAATGAGGAGAAGTGATTTATATATCGTGGTAATGGATAAGCAGAAAGAAAAATATGGCAAGGCTACATCATATCAGGTAATAGGAAGAGATGTAACAAGGCTAATAATTAATAATGTAATAAAAGTTGTGAGAGGAGGACCCAGATCACAGGTACTGTGTCTTAGTTAAAAAATGGAGAGTCAGAATATAGCGCAAGAATTATTGGAAAAATATCAAATTAAAGACATGGATAGTTGGGAAAATGTTAATGCAGATTTAATTATTACAGATCCGCCATTTGGCATAAGGTTTGGCGGTAAAAATGGCAACTATAACAGAAATGTAAATAATGTTGTAGATGGCTATGTTGAATGGGATGTCAATGAGTATGCAGAAAAAATTGATCAGTTATTAAGAAGCATATATTACAATTTGAAAGAGGATGGACAGGCGTTAATTTTTTCTGGTTGGAACAATAGTTATATCATTCACCAGAGAATTAAAAGATTTAAAGATTTGTCCTTGCGAGGAAAACTATATTGGACTTATAATTTTGCTCCTGCATGCCAGTTAAGACCAGCACATAATGTTTATGAGATATTTTGGGTGACAAAATCTAATATATGGACTTATAACAGAAGATGTACGACATCGCATTGTCAAGAAGGTGAGTCTAATTTAACTACGCTAAATTTTAAAAGAGATTATAAAAAGAATATGCCAAAATATCCGACAAGACTGCCTTTTGAATTACTTAAATCATTATTAGAACATTTCTCTGACACAAATGATCTAATATTTGATCCCTTGGCTGGGAGCGGAATGGTCGGAGTTGTTTCACAGACTCTTAACAGAGACTTTATTTTAGGTGATTTGAATACTAATGGAAAAATAGTTTTTGAACATCTGTTGGGGTATTACCTGGACAAAAAACCCGTTAATAGGAAAAGTACTATTTACAATGTGGAAGCATAGAACTAAAAGTCTAATTTTTTAATGATTTCACCTTCTTCTAATTTTTCTAAGTTTAACATTACTTTTGATCTGCGTAATGAACCGTCGGCATTTCTGAAATTCTTTTGAAAAGAGCCACTTCTGTTTAGAGTTTCTTTATTGATTTTTAATAAAAGGATTTCTTTGAGATGAAATTCGGTTTTACGCAATCTTGACCAGGCGCCTCTTTCAATTCTATCTCGTTCATATTTTGATTTTCCGCCTTTGAGTTTCTCATGCCATCTTTGGAAAGAGCGTTGTTCATCATTGTATTTAACTTCTCCTAAAGCAATTATGGTAATAATATATCCATATCTTTGAATAGATTTTTGAATGGCCATAGTATCATTTATAACGACACTATGTTTCTCTGTATTAATTGCGTGTGCTTTAAAATCAAAGGGTACTTTATAAAAGCTGTCAAAAGAGGTCCTGCCAAATTTTATCTTATGAAATTGCATGATGTCCTTTAGATATTGCTGGCACAAAAATTCAAAATAAAAACCAATCCATTCCATCTGTCTCCATTGATTAAAGTGCTTTGTTTTCATCTCAAGAATAGCATCCTTGCCGTTCCATTGTTTGGGTAATTGATTCAGCCTTTCTGATATTTCACTGATATCATCTTCATTGAGCATTCATTGGTAAAGAAATATCTCTTTATAACTTTTACGCAAATCCGAATAAAAGGAATTTTACTACTTAACATATACAGTGAGAGTATATAGACACTTACTTCATCTGAAATCGAGATGAGGAATTAGGATATCTAACTGATAAATAGAGGTAGTAATTGAAGTTTCATAGGAAATAGAGTATTGCTTCAATTCTTGACGATAAGTAAGTTAACAAAGACAGAATCACGCCGGAAATTAGGCCCAGCTATTAAGTGATTAGGTGTTTTTTGGGGACTATTAATACTGAAGAATTACTTATTATTAAATATGAGTAGAGTATAATAATTAAGGTTTTCCATGCAGGTTTTCCCATCTATTTTAAATAAACTATCGGTTTTTTCTGATATAGCAACAATTATTGGTCTACTCCTCACAGTTTACATATTTGTCACATTAAGAAATATAAAAAATTTATATCTATTCAAGGCAAGAATGCCAGAACAGTTAGAAAAATTAAATAAACATATTTCTGATATTAATAAATATTATAGTGACTTTGAAGGATCTTATGAAATTATAGAAGTAGAATTGGCGAAGTCAGAAGTATTACTCGAGTGGTTTAGAAACAGGATTAAAGGCGTCAGTAATAAAACAGATATAAAAAATTTACTTACAAAAATTTCTAACATTAGAAGTAATAATATAAAAGGACAAAAAAATCGGGTTTGGGAAGTATATGTTAATATGTCCAAATTATCTGAAGCACTTGAATCATATAGAAAGGATCAAAAATGGGAAAGGTAGAACCAGAAAGTCCGGATAAATGGGTCGACGCAGTCTATAAAATAAATAAGCTTACAAAGGAAAATACAATTAAGTGGGCCATAGGAGACAAAAATAAAATCCCTTTATCTGACGACGAATATATTACTGCGCTTTTTGAAACGAAGTACAAGAAAAAGAAATTGAGGTTACTCGAAAAGAAGTATAAGCAATACAAAAATGACCCATTCAGCTCAGGTTCTCTTCCATTCTTATTCCGACAGCACATAGTTAGAAAGGAATATTGGGAAGATAGCTCTTTTCTTGAGATTATAGATGATAGTGGTATGAGTTTATGGACATTTCCTGTTCCAACACGAGTAGTTAGTGATCTTATTGAGTCTGTTAAATATCAAATAGCTTCACCAAGTGATTTTTTAGATGATCTTTTTGAGGAAGATTGACAACTATTTGGGATTAAAAAATTATTATAATATAACAATCTACTAAGAAGCTTAACCTAATTTAAATATTACTTAATAGGGGAGAAGACGGATTAAAAAACCTGGGCAATAAATCTTCCCAGAAACCCCACCGATCAATTTAACGAAGAATTGTTAAAGTCATCCGGGATAAACCGGATAATGTGATTTAATGCTTCCTCAAGTTCTCTGACCAATACTGAAGGCATTAACAATTTATATTTTTCAAGTGTGAATACAGCATGGCAATATGGGCAACTAATTAAATCATCAATAAGAGCAATGTCAACCTGAAATAGTTGATTGCATTTTATACAGAAAATGTCTGATAATAATTTCATGGTGATTCATCCATTTTTAATGCCAAACATACACTTCTGACTTATTATCCATTGGCATTTGTTCGGTATGGAGGAGAGTTCCATCTACGCTATATTATAAAATAGCCATCATTAGGTGTCAGATTAAAGAGGATATTTAGTGAAATTCAGTCTGAAGACAATTTTAATTCCTTGCATTTAAACGATAATTCTTATAAAGTTAGTTTGTTACCAAGATAACTCCAGCCACATTATTTTTTTACGAACGCGAGCCGGCTTTAACTGGATTCTGATTTTAGTTTTCTGGTCTGAGGTCTTGGCAAATAAATTCTGTTTTGAAATTGTGAATACCTTGGCAATGTGTTGATTACATTTAATAGACTTTGATTATGGCTTTAGTTCGTAATTATAAAAAAATCCTCTTGGTCTTTATCCTATTACTCTCGGTGGCTGTTGCAAGGATTGTCACTTTACCTTCTAATGCTCAAAATAACACTGCCCAAGCAAAAGAGACGATTACTGCTTACCAAGCTTCAAATTATATTGGAGAGGTCAAGACTGTATGTGGTAAAGTGGCCAGTACAGATTATGCTTCAGGAAGCAGGGGAAAACCAACATTCATTAACCTGGAAAAATCTTACCCTAATCACATGTTTACAATAGTTATCTGGGGTGAGAATCGACATAAGTTTGGAAATTCACCAGAAAAATTTTATGCAGGGAAAGAAATTTGTGTGACTGGTAAGATTACTGAATATCAAGGGAAACCGCAGATCGTTGTGAGTGGGCGAGGGCAGATTGAAATAAATAAATGAATATGTTTAGTAAATCAACATAGGGGAGAGATAATCATGTCGCGAAGATGGAATGGCAATATGAATGGAGAGAGGTATTTAGCAAATACTGATAAGAATAATCTGGAGGTTCATGATTTGGATAACGAAGAGAAGAACTGCCAGATTGATGAGATTATAGCTGCAGGTCATGATAAACCTTACAATTATCTTTCTGATGCTCATGCTGATGGATATGATAATTGTGATTATTGCCTTGGGGGTTCGACGAAGTAGTTATGGTATATATAATTACATATGATCTAAACAAGCCAGGGAAAGATTACTCTAGCCTTTATAAAAATATAAAGGAAATTGGGGGTTGGTGGCATTTTTTGGATTCAACATGGTTAGTTAGAACTTCTCTGGGCGCAAATCAGATTTGGAATAGGTTAAAGCCTGTTGTGGATGATAACGACAGAGTTTTTGTATGTAAATTAAGTGGAGATTTTTCTGGATGGCTACCGCAAAATGCTTGGAATTGGATTGGTGAATCTAACTTTTAAACTCAAATACTAATATGGTCATTCTAAATTAAGTATAGAGGTAGGCTGAATTTTATAATAAGTATTTGTGCCCTGATAGATTATCAAAATTAAAAGAATAAAGAGGAAATCATGGAAATTACACAAGAGCAATTTAAATCCATAAAGGATCAGATAGGTTCTTACCTTAATAGATGTCCAGTGTGTAATGGAGGTAATTTTGTCCTTAATAATACTTTATTTGTTCTACCTGAATTTGCTGAACAGAGAGGAGTGTTGTTGAATGGTGATATTTTTCCATTAGTATTAGCTAAATGTCAAAATTGTCATTATGTTAGATTTTTTAGTGCAGTTGGTTTAGGGATAGTTAATTCTGATTAAGTTTCGTTAATATAGATTTACATTACGGGGGCCTTTTGCGTTTAGAACATAAAAAAGTATAAAAATTTAAGATTATATCAATTTATGAACGATATGGTATATTTCTTAAATTTTAAAATGAGGGAGTAGATTATTGACCACATCAAAAATAGACAAAAACAAAGTATTCATAAATGCAATAATACGTTTGACTCAATTGGAACTAAGAGAGTTTAGGAAATATACATTTGAAATCGAATCAAAGTTTGAGTCTGAGAAAAACAGATTAGCTGATTCATATGAAGATGCTATAAAGGACGTGCATCCAGATGACAGAAGAGACATAGCAGAAATTATATCTGAAGAACACTACATGATAGAAGAGATATATTTGGGTATTTACAGAAAGTCAACATTGGTTTCTATTTATTCTTATTTAGAAAATTCGCTAAATAACCTTTGTAGAAGATTATATAAAAAACAGAAATATCCTATTAAATATACTGATCTAAGAGGGAAGGGGATTGAAAGGGCAAAGAATTATCTCAAAAAATTGAATAAAGTAGACTTTGATCCTTTAAATACAGAGTGGAGCCACTTGAACGCACTTAATAAAATTCGTAATTGCATAGTCCATAGTGAAGGGGATATAAAGTACTATGGTAATAGAGAAGAGATAAATACTCTGGCAGAACATAATCCCCACTTATCTATCAAAGATGATAGATATTTAAAGGTGAGTAGAAAATATGTTGATAATTGTATTACAACCACGGAAGAATTCCTTGTTAAACTCTATCATCAGGTATTTTCTAAATAATTATTAGATCAAATGTTAGTTAATATATATATAAACATGTCTTGCTGAACAGCGTGAGTAGTGGAAGAGTATCAGATTAAATCTTGGCTACCATTATTTAAATATTTTCATTTATCCAATTTTTAGTTCCTACTGGAGCAAAACTCATCCTTTCTTTAAGTTCATGCTTATTCTCCATGTAAAAAGAATGCTCCTTGCAATTTTTTTCTGGCGCATCAATAATATCAATTGTCCTTTGGTCTGAACCGTTCAACCAGTTAATTATTATGCTATTGATATGCTCATCAGAAAATGAATAACCAATAGTAATTAAACTATTCGCATCTTTAAGTCTCTCTTTAAATGTATAAATTAAATCTAAAAATGGTCCAGATGCGGTCAATTTATTACCTGTTCCAATAACTAAAGCAGGTTTGTAGAACTTTTGTGAATAAATATCACTGACTTCTTTGACAACTTTTTCCCAGATATTCCCTTGTGGACCGATTCGCTCTTCAGCCCAATTCATTGAACCATGCAATTTTAAAAACTCAATACCCTTATCTGGTTTTGTGAATTTCCCGTGATTAAGCCATACATCTAATCCATTATTACAGGGTATCTTTGATTTTTCTGACGCTAGTTCTATTGTATTATCATAATTTAATGAAACAAGCGTAATATTATTTTCATTTACATATTTAACCAGAGGCAATAGGTATTCAATATTAGAGTTATCTTTTAACCATAGCATATTTTTCATAGTATCGATTACTCTGTAGTATACTTCATTGAATAGTTCACTGCGGGAAGAATTCAGATTAGCAAATATTTCTGACAGTTTTCCAATTAATCCATGAAAGGAAGACCTTTCTAGCCGTTCACTACTATATACTGCATGAGATAATTCACTCTCAACATTTCTAGTGTTTATTTGATTTTCTAATTTTTCGATATAAGGATGCCATTGACCTACAAACGGAGCTATTTCTAATTCAAAACGATCTGATAACATTTCTAATGCTCTTAATACCTCTTCAATATTAATGTTCGAAAAAATATATTCATTTTGTATGCCTTTTCTAAACTGAAGACCACTAATAACAAAGTTCAATGCTTTAGTGTCTATGTCTTCTATATCCACAAATTTATCAACAACTTTTTTTGTTAACCCAAATGTTGTAGGAATACCCGCATCAACAGAAGCTCCTGCTCCTAATAATATTATCTCTATTGACATTTTGTCTCCAATAGTACCATTCAAAATTCAAACGTGTGTAAAAATTACTATATGATTTAAACGATTGCTTATCAATTACAAAACTTAGAATTGATAATAAGTCCCGATTGTATTCGATATTTACCGTAAAAAGTAGGGAAAAAATATTCAACTCTAAAAGTAAATACATCGATTTTTAGTTTAGTGGTAGAAATAATTAGAGACATAGGAAAACACTCTAAATTATTGTTAGTCCATTAAAAAACCTTGACTTATTTTCAACCATTGGTTATAATGAAACAAACTTGACAAAATAATGACAGAATATCGAATTATGGGTAGAAAGAAGTTATTTGAAATAGAGGAAGTATTAAAAGTAATTCAAAACTGGATAATAAATAATGGGAATTCACCTACATTAGAAGAAATTCAACAGAAATTAAATGTTGGTTCAAAACGAACGGTTTCTCGTTATTTACAGGAATTAGAAGAGTTTGGTTATATTGAACGTTGGCAAGGTGCACGGGGGATACGTATTCGAAGATTGCCAGAGCAAGGTATTAATACTATCCAAGTTCCGTTGGTTGGTGATGTAACAGCTGGCGCACTCTCATTAACAGAAGAGAATATCCAAAGTTATTTTCGAGTACCAGAAAAATTCACAAGGCCAAAAAATGCCACATTTTTTCTATTAAGAGTCGATGGTGATTCCATGAACAGTTCTTTGATTGAAGGTGGAACTATTGATGATGGAGATCTCATACTTGTTCGAAAACAACCTGTGGCGGAACACAATAATATAGTAGTCGCTTTAGTTGATGGAGAAACTACAATTAAACGGTTAAAAAAGGGCCCAGGATATTACGTCTTGAATCCCGAATCAAACAATCCAGAACATGAGCCAATTATAGTTGAACAGGATTTTCAAATTCAAGGAGTAGTATTGCGTGTACTAAAAAATGGTTCCGAATTTTTACAACACTTATAAAATTATATTTTAAACTCAAGAAAGGATAGATATTATGGCAAACTACCATATATCAAAAGACAAGGAGAATAAACGCTGGCGGATTACAAAGGAAGGTGGGAGTAAAATAAGTGGATTTAGTGGCACTCAGAAAGAAGCTGAAAAGAAAGCAAAACAATTTGCAAGCAATTCGGGTGGGGGAGAAGTTAGGATTCATGGCGTTGATGGAAAAATCCGAGATAGTGATACCGTGCCCCCTGCAAATGATCCATTCCCACCCAAAGATACGAAACATTAATATGTATGGGGACCAATTAAGTACCAAATATTATTGATGCATTGAAGCGCTTAAATTAAAATAATTAGCTGGCTAAAATCTGTAATGTGATACAGTTTATTATAAGGCAATAAGTAGAAAATACTTGCTATAAAATAAATATATTAATACAATTGTACGGATAATTCTTATTCTCCAACATAGCCATCCTGGCTACAATAAATAAAGATAGAATCTATTGAAACGCACTAAAAATAAATCAGGACATGCTTATCTAAAGTAAATACTTGACTATTTGTACTTGGAGATAATGGAGATATTAAATAAAAAATGAGTACTTATAAATTTTATTTCTTTCTAAAAGACATGAAAATAATAATATAATCAGATGAAAGAACAACATATTCTTCTATTAGGAATTACGGGGGTTAGTAAAAATAATGCTCTTACACAACTTAAAAGTTATCAAGAAAAAACATACGGGGAAATTAAATTTGATAGTATAGATTTTGAAGATTTAATTTTTGAACGAACGGGTGTTGATATTTATGAATACTTAGAAGAAAGAATGAGTCGACAGAGGGAATATTGGTTGAAGGGATGGAAGGAATTAAAGGAACGGATAAATAGTTTAGAAAATCCTGTTACTATACTTAGTATGCATGGGACATTAACCCGTGATGTGTATGGTGCGAGGACTCCTATAATTATTCAAAAAATTGTTAGTGATTTTAAGCCTACAAAAATAATAACATTGTTCAACGATATTTATTTTCATTGGTACGAGACGAAAAAACGAGCAAAGGGGCAAGCCTACAAAGGCATGCCAACTCTTGAGCAACTACTTCAAGCAAGAAGAGCAGAAATAATGTTAGGGGATATTATTTCGAATCAAATATTTGGAGATTTTGCATATAAGATATACGGGAAAGAAATCTCTCCTCCTCACTATTTAGTATCTGTTTGGCATCCTGCCAGGTTACTAGATAAAATCATTTTCTCTCATCCTAATCTAGAATTTGCATATATGGCATTTCCAATTAGTACACCTAGGGATGCTTTAAATAAAAGAAATGATCAAAGCCTAATCGAGGAATTAAATGGAATTTTTAAGAATGTAAATGAGTTTGAAAAAGATCATCCTGAACTGGCATTGTTTTGTCCGTTAACGATTGATGAACTTCCTCTTAAAGATTTATTGAATAACGACGATAGAATAGAGGAGAGGAAAGAGAGAGATCGCGAAGGGAATAAGGTCACAGTAAAATATAGAAAATTCTGTTATAGTGATAGATGGGATGTCATTGATATTTATAAAGATGAAATTATCTTGTTAGACACTGATGAGATCCCTGAGAAAATTGCAATCCCTGAAGAAGAAATTAAAGATGCACAGGGATTAATAAATAGTGATGTGCATCTTAGAGATTATCAATTAATAAAGCAATCAGATAGGTTAGCTGTTTATAACCCTATCATAGGCGATGAAAGAAAAATATCGGATGGAGTAATGAATGAAATAAACTATGCTGAGTTTTTATTAAAACCGAGATACATTTTTCAAAATACAAAATATGATAAGGAGGGTATAGTTGAAAATACATTGTTAGGAGGTTCAAAGACTATGGAGGATGCTTTCGGAAGCAAAAGAAATATTATTAGTCATGATCTACAGGAACATTTAAATAGTTTGCTTCCTTAAGATAATGTGGTTATATAAAAATTAAAAGGAGTGATGGGAAAACATGAGTGTAAAATTACAAAACGCCAATAATGAAAAACGTATTTTAGCACTTTATTTAGGAAATAATGAACGGGAAAACGAAAAAGCTAAAGCACTTATTGGACAGATTGAAGAGTTATATGAAGTTGAAACATTAGAGACAGCGGGCAATCCATTTTTCGAAAAATATTGGATTAGACCATTACCTTGTACAATAATAGAGCCTGATCCAACTGAAGGAGGAGGGGGCTCTTTTGGTCTAAAAAGTATAGAAAGTTTTGTAAGATATGAAAAAGCTAATAGAGGATAATTGAGATTTATCACACACCATGTCTCTTAGCCCTCAAAAAGAATAATCCAATACAGCATGCAATTACTTAAATGAATACACCAAGGACTTTATTATAAATATGGTCTGTAAATGACACGATAATTAATTATCAGGCATTTACAAGTGTAACTATAAATGTACCGAGAGCTGAGAGTGCGAGTACGATTACAGAATATAACATATAGCGTGCATTTCTAACCATTGCTTTTGCTGAAGTTAACTGGCATTCACTTTGGAATCGATGGAAGCCTGCTAAGCCCTTTAAGTAATTTACAGATCCTTCTTCGCTACTGCTCATAAGTTGTTCGTATTTATATAGGTCTTCTTTACTTGGTAATTGAGGCATTCGATTTTTCATATTTGTTTCTCCGTACTAAAAATTGAAGTTATTGATAGAATCACCCGCCATGCCTCTTCGCCCTTAAAAAGAATAATCCAATATAGCATGCAATTATTCCAGTAATTACGCCTATGGGAGTTGCCGTTATAGCATCGGTAAAAGAGTACCCTATGAATGCTATTCCCAAGACTATCATTATGTAATTTAATAGTGTGAATTTGTGCAGCAGGTATGAGATTATTAAAAAAATGATTACGAATTCCCATAAACCTATTAGGTATAATTCTATGTCATCAGCAGAAAAAACTATTAAAAAAGCAAATAATACTGAGAAGACAGATACTGCCACTCTGACATCAATAAGTGAGGTAGGTTTGAGAAGGTAAATCAATGCAATTACAGTTATAATTGCAATTCCCAAATATATAAGAAACGTTAGAAACACTATGAACCCTATCTATTCATGAAAGGAAATAGTGCTGTTATTCAGTGGAATTATTTAGAGAAGGATATGATGTATTGATTATCCCTCGTTAGCAATCCTTTTCTTTGAGAGTTTCAACATATTACTTAGTAGGACCAAATTGCCAGAAAAGTCCTCTTCATTAACCAGATCAGATAATGAGACATCTCCCTTTCTTTCCATTATGTTTTGAACAATGTTTTCTACATATGGCAGATCTTGATAAAGCGAATTCGAACGGTGCCATAAAATATTACTACTATTTAAAAAATCAAAATCAATAGTCTTTACACCAAAGTAATCTGCATTTGCTGCAATATAGTTATCGATTTCTCCGATTGTCTCTATTGGAAATTTGTGTTTTGCTACTATTGCACCTGCTGAGAAATAAGCATCAAATGCCCTGGTTATATATCTGTTAACTAAACTCGTTTGTTCTGGTGTAAGTTGTGCATTAGTTATAGAATAATTCTGGCCATGGTCCATTTAAAATAGAATACGAGTAAGTATTTAAATTTTTTTATTCAAGAATTAATGGAAAACAAAAATCTTGATTAAGTGTAACATGATGACTAACCCCTAAGGTTTCTGCCAAGAGTATTACGTAGTTTCTATCCACTACTTAAATGCTTCAGTCTCTTTTTAGCCTCATTGAGCCATTTCTGGACCTCGGAATTTATTTGATCCGGATGTTTTTTAAACACAGTTATTGCCTTTTCTGAGTATTCAATACCGTTATTTTTTTTACCCAATTCTTCGTTAAATTCTGCAATAAAATGTAGACATTTACCATAATCTATTATCATTTTAGGATCGCTAAGACTATTATCATCTCTCTCAAACAGTTTTTCAGCAAATTCCAAATTTTCCAGTGCTAATTCTATTAATGCATATAATTTTTGCCCGTCCAATGTCGCAAAATGCTTTTGAGCAATTGCTAAATTTATAAATTGAGCTGCATGGGTTTTATTCTTAGTAGTTGCGTACTTGGAATAAAATATGGATTGGTCTAACACTTTTTTAATCGATTCTTTCTCTACCGAATCCTCAAGGAGCAGGTATAAATAACCTAGCCAAAATGCTGCTACCCAATTATTGGGATCGAATTCTTCCAATACAATTCTATATTTTTCAATAGAATTATGCACCTTTCCTTGTTTGTATGTTTGTTCTGCATCATCCATTAAAAGCTTGGTTCTATCGCTTATAGGGATATTTTGAATCTTTTGGTAAGGGAGTCCCACAGGTTGCGGATAGTAATTTACAGTTTGATTACTTTGGAGATTAATCGAGAATAATGTCCGTCTAATCTCCTTTACCTCTTCCTTGATTTCATCAAATTCTTTTAGGTCTAGTTTGAAAATATTTCCAATTTTAACACTTTTTATTATTGGTATTAATAGTAGAACGGTTAATATTATCACACGAGTTAATCCAGTTGTAGAATTCACATGTAGAAGATCAAAAATTAATATGATTAGATACATTGCAGTCGCCAAAAACCATGGTATCCAAAATGACCAATTAAAAGAATTATTATTTGAATGATTTTTTGGAGTCATATAGTGCCTCCATTTACTAGACGAGTAATAAAAAAATCAATTTGAAGTGATAGCTATTAAACCTTAATCGATCACGTTTTGTTATTCAGATTTTAATGTGTTAGTTGAACTCCCATATAACATCTGCATTGTTTACAGAAGTATAATTCAATATCTGCGCCTGGTTTAGAGATTTTTTATTTTCTATTTGATATAATTATCTCAATCAAGTTGTTATAATAAGTTTCGCTCAACTTTCGCAAATTTTCGCCAATTAAATACACTTCTAACGCATAAATTTGTACTTCTCTTATTTTAGGAAAATCATATTGATTTTCCGCAAGCTTATTAATGCTCTTGCTAAAATTCTCTGTCAATTCCTCAAGTTTTTCAGTTTCTTTATTTAATAAGCGCAAATTTTTTTCAATATGATCTTTCGTCATCTTCAATAAAATAACGAATTCATAAATATTTATAAATTTAACTGTTCATGGAAGATCTTCTGCTAAAAATAAAATTTTAAAGACTGAATATTCAAGATAATGAATGTTATTTAAACAATAATATGAATCTTTGTCTTTTTTTAACAATAATAGCGATCTGGATGTCTTGCATCTCATTGCTTTGTACTACTAGTTCTAAGTAAAATGTGTAATGTTTATTCCCTTACCAGATTCACGTTTGATCCAATCGGTATCAGTCAAGTTTTTTACTTTGAGATCTGAATGAAAATCAAGTCTTGATTTTCTATATTGCATCCATGTTTTGATTGTATATCGCTGCAATATGGGATCGAGCATAATTGTATTAGGAAGATATTTAATATCAGTTTCCAACAAGGCAGCAGCTTGTATCATCCCTGCAAAAATTAACCCACGAGTTAATTGAATATCCATAGAAGGAACAGATTGGGATGTTCTATCAAAATTAATCGGAAATCCACCGTTTAATATTCTATATATAAGCTTATTATCTAGATCTTTATATACAGCGGTTTGAATTAAGTAATGATTATTTTTTCTTTCTATAAGTGGATTTTCAGCACGATGTAATATTTCCAAGAATTCGATATCAGCAGAGGAGCAACTTACGAGTATTTTCTCTCCTGTTACCTCTGAAAACCAACTTTCATTAGGAAGGTGATCTCCAGTACATCCAAAAATTATTTCGGATGAGTTTAATAGATCGATGACATTAGGGCACTTATGTACACCTGATGGACACTCCTTTACAGGATCAATATCGTAAATATTTACTCTAAGCCCCTTGTTCTTCAAATAAATTGCCAGACTGCGCCCAATATTGCCGAGGCCTATAACCCCATAAGTCGAATTATTCTTAAGATTGATGTGGGATTTAAGTTTTTCGATAATTGTTTCGATTATTAGAAGACATTCAACATGCTTCTTGATTGCAGATGATGCAATATCTATAACCGGAAATTTTGTTTGATGATGGTTTTTTATTCCACTAGTTGTTTGTTCAAGACCTATAACATTGAAATTGCGAAGTACATAATCAGGCACACGTCTTATGCACATTCCTCCTTCATCAATAACTATAATTGAATGATTGTGGGCTTGTTTTAGTTTTCTTATGACTTGCACCCAAAGAGAATTAATATCCTTTGAGAAGTAATTGTGAAATTCTCCTAATCGTATGGGTACTTTAGAATCATAGTATTTTAAGCCTAATTCTTTTCTCATTCGTTCAGCAGTTTCAGCATGAGTGGAGTAGAATTTACCCATTATATATATATTTTCAGGTTTCGCTCCATGCCTTGTTAAGGCCTCAAATAACGATCCAGTGGTCTCAAGAATATGTTGCACACACACAAAAGTTATGTTTTCAAATGGGAGTTCTAATAGATTCAGGAAACGCTGAGAAAGTTTTTTAAGAACTGGAAGTTTTGGAAATATCATATCCACTTAATGGCTCAATTTCGTACGATTCGAACAAAAACACTAAGAAATGTACCATCGGCAAATGAAATGGTAATATTGTCTTTCACATATTTTTTAGGAATGAATTCTGTCTTGGAAGCTGATTCATTTTTTTGTGTGAAGGGATTCCCTTCATCGCGGCCGGAATGAAAGAAAGTAATATCAGATAAATTAAAATCAGCAGGAATAAGATTTGCGGCCTCACCAAAAATATGGAATTTATCTGCTAAGTTATGCTTGCATGATTCAGATAATTTTTTCACTTCTCTCTCAGTTTGATATGCTGGCCACCTTATTGAAATATACCCCACATCACCTTGTGTTTTCAAGTGAACGGGTTGAAAAATCGTTGGATAAAAATGTAATCTGGCAGATTTGGAAGCATTAAATAACAGATTCTCAACGTCAATGAATGGTCCAGTTAAAAATTCTGTTTTAAAAACCGGCCTAAATGCTGGTAGATCCCCTCGACCAACTCCGAGAAGGTATTTAAAAAAAGGTTGGTCATATACCCCCTTTTTTAGTAAGTAGTTGTCGTCAGCAGATCCCTGTAGAATTGGGTGAGCTTGCAGGACATAAATATGATCTATAAAGGTTCTCAGGATATCGCGTGAATAATGGTCCCCCTCTATCCATTGACGTGGAATAAAAAGAACATTAGTACACCAGTTAGGTGATAAAATTTTACTAACAAATTGAATAAGTTTGTAATTTTTTTGCCATGATAATTGTTTCCTAGGGAATTCATTGTATAGAGAAGGATTCTCTCCATAGACAGATAACTCATTCAGAACCGCTTTCCTAAACGTATCGGTCTTGATAGGCATCTGTATATGAACACTACGAGCCCCTGAGCATATGCTCCAAGGTGAAGGAGAAATTTCAGTAATTTGCTTTAAAGAATGTGCAGTTTCAAAAACACCGAATAGTTCACCCGGTTTGAGAATCCGCTTAGGAATGATATGTCTTTTTTTTTCGTGAGTCTCGAAAACTTGTGCACACCCATCAAGGAGCAATGCAAGCGGGATTTCTCCAGGAGAATCGGCCAATATCTTTTTTATATTACATTTTTCACATTGAATTTCAGTGTATTGAACATTTTTACTGTTATCTTGAAGACAGGGGGTACGAAGAATTCCATTTTCTAGAATAGGTTGTCCATAGGAAAAGGATGCAATATAAAAATACCTTTTATTCGCATCCTCAATTGTCAATGAAACATCCTTAAGATAAGAGTAGAACTCTTCGTTAACCTGCTTGATTGAGGTAAATGCCTTTTCCCATGGTATCTGTTTTATGTGATTCACGAAACATCCTAGCTTTACTGCATTAAGGTACCTTCTTTTAGCCAAAGGATGATAGAGGACAATTCATTCTGGAGCCACTGTGAGTGCGATATTATTACAATTCCGATTCCATTATCAATCATTCTATGGATGATTTGTATGATAGATTTTGAAGATTCTTCGTCTTGGCCCAATGTAGGCTCATCCAGAACATACCATGGGCATCCCATTGCGAGTGTGGCAGCCAATGCCACTCTTTTTCGTATGGTAAATGGAAGCTCAAGTGGGTGTTCTTTGGCCAAATTAGTTAATCCGAAAGTGGTCATAAGTTTTGATTTACGCTTGAAGATTTCTTCTTCAGGTAAATTGCGAGCTTTGGGACCAGCCGCCACTTCCTCTTCCACAGTTGTTGAGAAAAGTTGCAGGTCAGGATTTTGAAAGTGATATCCAACCATTTGCCCCGGATGTTTCCACGGAAAATAATCAGAACCGTTTAAAAAAATTTGTCCAGAATCTGGTAAAAGAATGCCACTAAGTAGTTTGGCCAAGGTAGATTTACCCGCACCATTCTTTCCAACGAGAATGTATGGAGTGGAGGGATATAGATCAACTGAAACATCCCTAAGTACTGGGGCTCCTGGTGCGTATCGAAACTCTAAATTCCTTATACTAATTGGAAATGAACTTTCGTACAAAATGGATAAATCAATCATAGGATTAATAGGCTCAATATTTTGAGATATTGGTGTTATGTCTATCAAATTCTGGATAGGTATTTTATCATTAGACTTAATATTTTCATACTCATCGAGTCTGTTATCTGCTATAAAAAAGGTTGTCCATGAACATGCTTCCTCCTTAATTGTTTCCACAAGAAGATTTACATATTTATGACTTATCTGTTCGAAAACACAATCAATAGCCTGGAATCGGGGTGTAGAAGCAATTGCCGATATAATTGCTAATAAAGCCTGTTCTCCTCCAGAAAGAGTGAACGGATTTCGATCACGTAATAATTCGAAACCTGTTTTTTTCAATAGGATTGACACTGTTTGTGAATACTTTGAACCTAATGAATTTAGTTTAATCTCACCTTCAACAGTTGGTGAAAGCCCTGAAATCGCATTGTATACCTCAGGTCCTACATATGCCGAAGTTTGTTTAGTTTTTTCAACATCCACTGAGACAGTACTTACAGAATTATGTTCTATTTGAGTTACACCACGAAGAAAATCAGAACGTCCACTAAAATTTTTTCCTTCTAAAGCTATAAACTTGGACTGAGTTATTTTTTTAAGTTTATTTCTTGCTATTTGCAGGTCGAATTTCATGGTAATTGTGTTTATATAAATAACAAATTAATAATTAGCCAAGTTATTGATATTAATAGAACGTAAGCATTGATAAAAAATGAACTATGGTACTTTTGAGAACTCCGACGTCCAAGTTTCAATATTAGTCTGCGTTGGTCCCATAATTGTGTACGGTCATTTGCAGATCTGATGGCCCATGTTAGCAGAGGTCGTAAAAGGAATGGAAATTGCTGAATTCTGGAAAATAGTTTTCTGTCTGGAGTCAAACCGCGGGCATACCGAGCATCTAATATTTGTTCACCCCGTAATTTTAGTTCCGGCCATATTGTAAAGGCTCCAGCGGCAACAACAAGCCAATTTCCTTTAAGTCCCCACTGGCGAAAAGTATTGATTAGTTTATCATATGGTATTGACAAAAAGCAGAGTTGAAAGATGCCGCCTAGAAGAATTAATCGTAGACTTATAAAAATTGCAAACCTTGCTCCGTCAACCGAGGAAGAACCTGGCTGTAAACCTGGCGGTGCACCAACTAACCAGCCCCATACGACGAGAAGTATAATAAAAATGGGGGCAACTATTTTAATGACGAATCTGCCATGGCTGCGCATTGTACTTGTGAGGGTGAATAATGGAATTAGTAAAACTAACCAGGCAAACAACATTATAATAATGTCGTTGGCAAACAGTGTACCGATAATTGCAAGAATAGTGGAAATTCCTCTTACTTTCGGATGCACAGAAATGTGAGTAGAGTATGGCATCAAATCAAATTATTCCTTTCGAGGGACAAAGATTTGAATCGCCTTAGAAAGCTCTTCGGTACGCCCTTAAGTAACCATATCGCAAGCAAGCACTGGAAAGTTTTATCTATGGGCTCCGCCGCAGCTCCAGTCAATATTACGGATTTGAGAATATTCTTTCCTGTCGCAAGTAGATAAGCTGTAATTAGACTGCGACCACTTCCAGTAATACCACCAAAAAGGTAAACAATAATAGGTGCTGAGACGATACCAGCTATAACTCCAAGCCCAATACCTGATAATATTGTTTTGAATGTTGTTGAAAAAGCCGCATGCTTCGCAAGAAAATAGACGTAGATTGCTATCACAGCCTGGGTCCCAGCAAAGTACGGGAGTACAGGGTTTGTTAATACCCCTCCGATTATAAAGCTTAGAACCCCGGTTGCAATTCCTGCTCCTAGACCAGCTAATAATGTTACAATAATTGTCCCAACGGCATCCATATATATCGGAATCTTAAGTATAGAGATTATTGTACCAACTGCTAGATTAAGTGCGATTCCAAGCGGGATTAAGGCCAACTTAAATTGGGTTGGGGGATAAAGTGTTGAAGAAAAACTAATTTTCTCGTTCTCTTGTTCCATTAAGTCCTCCTTTTCAAATCCTTTTTAATAGAATTTTACCTTTTTAAGTAAATCAATGGTATTGAAAAATTTGCCTGCGATTGGAGCAGGCATAAGGAAGAGGCTTAAGATACCGGTAAGAAATGCTGGTCCCGATTAGAGACTGGATGAGAAGGTAATGTGAGTAATTGACATGCTTTATAATGTAAGATAATCTCCAATTAGATACGAGAACAAGGTCAAAAATATTAGGAGTTGCCGTAAGTATCATCAAACTAAGAAATAAAAATTTTTCGGGGCAGTGGGCTTTTTTCTTATGGGGGATTTTGGGAATGGAGTTAGACAAAATTTAATAGAGTCTATACAACAAAACTAATGAGTGCCATTATGAAAAACTATGATCGCCAGGAATTAAGAAATATCGCATCAAGGTTAGGTATTAATGACCTGGAGCTGGATGATTTACTTGATGTGGTTAGAGCCAGGGCAGAATTAGAACATTCTCAAGATAAGGCAAAGTTAAAGCCAGAAGTCGCCGGGCTCGCTGTTCAGATTAACGGCCTCCGAATAATGAGATTAGAGAGGCAAAAGCGCTTAAATGAGTTAAGGAATAACAAGGGCTTTATCAATAGAGTGATAAGATTTTTTGCGAGAAAAAAACTGGATTGGCTGGACTCAAAGATTTTTAAGAAGGAAAGGAAATATAAGAAAAGGAATGAGCGATTGAATTGCATTAATCAGGAGATTTCTAACGAGCAAATCTGCCGACAGGCCTTGGTTAAAACTGATTACAGCATTGGCAAAAGATTATCTAATGCAGTGAATAAAAATAATGGATCTACCAAAGGAGAGGTCTATGATGTTCTCTAATCGCAATAATCATAAGGAAAAACCTGAAACAGACATACCCGGCATAGTGAAACAGGAATTTGCCTACTTATCCAGTGAAGAGATAATAGGAAAAATTCAGGACATTGGTTTTAAAGATGCGGGTTCAGGAGTTCTTGGATTAGATGTGCGTGGGGCACTGCATTCAGTTGTTAGGTCAAGATTAAATCAAATGCTTCTGAATATTAATGCCTTGTATATCTTTACTAAAAAACAAGTGGAAGAGGCTGAGAAGAAACTTTTAAGATTTAGTGAAGATGTTGAGAGTTTATCTTCACGGGTTGAGGAGCAGTACAAAAATGTTAGATTTATGTCACCTGTTATTTATATTGTGTCAGCACTGTTTTTCATCCTGGCAGAGATAGAGTTTTCTGCACAGACAGTAAAGATTTTATGGAAACTTGAAGGTGAAAGTGAATTTGCGCAATGGCTTCTGATTATTGGCATTGCCATGGCGCCGATATTTCTGAAATTAGCATATTCAAGGTTTATCGAAGTCAGGTTTAAAGATTACTCCGCCAAACAGGATATCTATGTAAGATTGTTTTATTTCATAACTATTTCTGTATTCATTTACTTCATTTTGGAGATTGCCTGGGTTCGTGGTGAAGTGTTTAAAATCTTTAAACTCATGGCCAGTGAGGATGTGTATGAAGTTTTCTTCAGATCAAATCCAAACCTGAATACTATCACTTTTGTGGGAATAGCGTTTATTCTGTTGCTGGCAAGTTCTGTTCTTTTAGAGGTTGGATTAAAAGAGTTTAACCACTGGTATTTGTATAGAAAAGATAAACAGCAATTATATCGCTTAGAAAGGAAGCTTAAACTTCATGAATTATCTAAGCAGGCTCTCTATGAAAAGTTATCAGGTGCAGAGATTGGATACAACTACTGGAATGAACAGAAAAATTTTAATGAAATAGTCCTGCTCCAAACTAATGTATATGTGGATGCCTATTACAGGGGTTATTTCCACGGCCGACAAAATCATTCCTCAAATCATAAAAGTTTATCCAGTGGTAAAAATAAACGATTTCAATATCGCAATCTTTATCAAAGTGCACCGGAATTACTTGATCAAATTAACATCAACAGCATAATCATGGAGAGTAATCATGAATAAGAAAAATCTAATGCCAATGATGAGTACAGGGGCAAATGTACTGAAGAGTTCATTTGTTATGGTTGTGTTATTTCTCTGGGTGTTGGTTGGTTGTGCCAGCTTTCAGAAAATGAAAAATGCCTATGTTGTGTTTATTGATTACACCAAGAGCGCAGCCACCTTTTATGGAAATAATCCGGACAAGATTAAGGATCTGCTGCAGCAGTTAACAAAAAATATGGATAAGGGTGATATCCTTGAAGTGTATCCTATTCATGCCTACACAGCCTCTGCCACTCCTTTATTAAGGCTCCAGGGCCCTGAACTTATTGGGGATTTAAGAGACAAGCAGAAAAAGCAGAAATGGATCAAAAACACTGCATTACCTGGAATAGAGAACATCTGGAATATTAAAATAAATCATGATGCCCAGATGCTGACCAATATCTATCCGACGGTAAATAAGATCCATGGTTTTCAAAAGCCAGGATATACAGTAAAGGCATATGTTATCTGTGACATGATCCAGGATTATGCAGGAGAGGATTTTGCAAAGATTTTACAGGAAAATTCTGATACAAATCCTTTGGAATATGCACAGAAAAATATTGAAAAATATGGTGTAATGAATTCCTTGAACGGCATCTCTGTTAAAGTACTGATTCCCGGGTCTGTTCAGGGAAGCCAGGCATATGACAGGATAAGACACAAAGTAAATATGTTCTGGCAGGAATTTTATTCAGAGTGCGGTGCAGATGTCAAGATTGAAGATTTGTAATAAACACTGAAAATAAAAACAGGAGTGAATCATGGCTCATGTAAAAATCATTGAGATCGTTGAAACAGGTAGTCACAATACTGGCGAGTACAGAAAAGTGGAGAGGGAATTTGAGGTTGAAGCTACTGATTACACAGTCAGAAAAGTGGTCAAAAAAATCACCAAATCATCTCAAATCTCTGGTGTTAATGTGGAAGGATTGATAGATACTGGTAAGAATAAAAATGATAAAAGAGAACAGCCATCATTTATGCGGAAAAAGCAAGTGACTGGAAGAGCGAAATTTATGTAGGAGAGTGCAATTAATGCATGCGCAATAAGGATAATATTGACGTTGTAATGTAAGGTTAACCAAAAAATATGAGAGAGTAAATCATGAGTCCAATTGATAAAGACGGATTAGACATGTTTTCAGAAATGCTCTCAAGAAATGCAGAGCAGCAGGAGCAGTTGGGCAATTTGGGTAATGAAATCCATCGAGAGAGAATCCTTGACAGAAACGGGTTAAGGCATATTGATATTGCGTATGATGTGTCAAGGTTAATAGTGGATGAATATGGCATACCTACAATCATAAGAGAGCGCATCGGAAAACAATTAGACTGTAGACATATTGCAGTTTCAATTGACCAGGTTGGCGCTATTTGCGCATTTGGCCATGTTCTTTGTAGAGAGTGCCTGCTTTTCACTTGTGATATCTGTGGAGATAAATGCTGTGAACTCGACACAACATTTCTCAGAGACGGGCGTTTTGTCTGTGCAATGCATGGCCAGACTCTTGGTTGGAACAATTTTAAAAGGATAATGCGAAAAATCTTTTTATTTGACTGATTTTAAAGATAACAGAATGAACTAAATAAAAAGGAGATATCATGAGCCTTTGTGTGCCAAGCAGAAACAGTGCAAAAATTCATTATGAAGAATGTTCTCGAATAAATAATACAAGGAACATTGTCAGGAATATTGAGATGCTTAAAAACCTGGCTGCGAAAAGAGGTCTTCTTCAAGAGAAAGCAGTTCAGAAATATTTATTGTGGCTCTCTTTAAACTGGAATGAACAATTGGCAAGGAGTTTATATGGATATTTATCACTTCATGTTTCTGCAGATGCCATTAATGACAGAGTATACAAAGATAGCAGGGATGATCGTGTAAGCTTAGATGAACTTCCAAATACTGCATTTAAACAGGTAGCAGATGGGGGTTTAGTTCGGAAAGCACTACCAAATCATACTGTTGAGGTTTTTTATTTTGTTGAGAATATGCCGGTGCGAAATAAGATAATGCGTAATAAAATCCCGAAAGATAGAGACAGATCCGGTAAAAGGAATTTAGTGAAAAGCATGGTGAAGAAGTTTTAGTTGTTAGAATGAATTTGCTTAGTGTAGGAACAAAAAGGTCATGGAAAAGGGGATAGCAGAATGAATGGACAAAGATCTAATAATCGGCAAACTTGGTCTGGTCCTGGGAAAAATATTCAAAAAAAGGATCCTCCGGGAACTATTCCAGAGTATATAGAAATGCTTGAAGGCCTGGCCAATAAAACAGGCCTGATTAAAAATGCTTCTGTGCGTTCAAGCTTATACTGGCTCTCTGTTAAATGGAATCCACGACTGGCTCGAAGTCTTTTTGAAATGTTGTTGCTGCATATGCCAGAGGAAAACGATATTGATGAATTTTTTGAGTTTCCCGGGATGAATGATTTACATGGTGAGTTGGTTCTTGGAGGGGTATATGGATATGAAGTAATTGAATTTGCCCATTTAATTGAAAAACTGCCGTTGCATACGCTCGCAGTAGGTACTTCAGGTTCTGGGAAAACAAATTTGTCAAAAATATTAATTGAACAGGCATATCTTGCAGGTGTTAATTCAATAAAGGTTAGCGACCCGAAAGCAGAATACGCAGACATTGCAAAAAAGTATCCGGATTTTTTATTGTTAAACTGGAGTGATTTGTATTTTAATCCTTTCTTGCCGCCGCCTAATGTTCCGATAAACGAATGGCACCAGTCAGTTATAGGTCATCTTGCCCAGGCGTTGAATTTCTGGGAAGCAGCACAGTCCTTGTTTTTAAAACTATTAGACAGTTTTACACAGCAAATGAATAATGGAAATAGTGACAAGGAAATAGATGAATTAAAAATTCCGAATGTCATAGAGTTGTTAAACAGGCTTAATCAGTACAAACCAAGATACAAACAAAAAGACTACATGGTCATGGCAACAGTATCGTCAAGACTGGAAATGCTTTTCAACACGTTCAGGGAATCAATTTTGACAAAGAAATCAGTGCTGCCTTTTTTAATTGACCGACATTGCATCATTCAAACGCACGGGCTTAACGGAGAGATAGAGTCCTGGCTTTTAGAGTTTTTGTTGTTATGGGAGTATATGTACCGGCTTTACAATCCTGATCATAGGGAACTGATACTGCATATTTATGATGAGTGCCAGCATCGGTTATTTAGTTCAGAGAAAGAGAGAAACATAAAGAAAATCAGTTCCTCTGTTATTTCAACGCTTGTAGATGAAGCCAGGGCTCTTAATATCGGAATATGTTCGTTAAGCCAGGAACCGTCCAGCCTAATCAAAGCCATCTTAAATAATTCATGGATGAAAATTGTATTTCACCTTGGAAGCGGTGCAGAGGTAAGTGTAATGCAGGAATCCTTAGGTTTAAAATATGAACAAACAGAAGTATTGCATGAATTAGAAACAGGTGAGGCAATTGTAAGAATGGCTGGCGGTTACATGAAAGCATTTCCAGTCAAAATAAATGAGTTCATCTCTCCGGAAAGTGTGAATGAGTATGAATTTTTAGAAGAGCAGAATACAATGAAAGAAGAACTCTACCAGGAAGCAGGTCTTTCAAGAATTGCTGAGGAAAAAGGCTTTGACAAACATAGAGAAAACAAAGCCTCTTATCAGGAAAGTAGAGATGGAAGCAAAGAGAAAAGAGAAGGGGATACACAGAGTAAGAAAGGGGAAGGCGGGGATACAAAGCAACAACAGGATGTTTTTCAGGGTTCAGAGGGAGATGGAGTAGAGTATGATGAACTCTGAATCATTAAATCAGAGTTGTAGCAATGGAGTGAAGCGATGAAGTGAAACAACTCTGGAATTTATAACCACGGCCAAAGTAACAGCAAGGGCGGGAAAGAAAGCCGTGGGAATAGAAGTGAAGGAAGCCGGACAAACTAAAAAAGTCCAGGTGGCGAAAAAGGCCCTGAGAAAAAATTGGCCGGAAGCATGGCAAAAAGAAAGGCCAGGGAATTCGAAAGGGCTGGCTGAGACACTATGGGAAGAGTAAAGAAATGAATAATCGAGAGAAAAAGAATATTCAGGGGAAGAAACGATCTCGAGGAAGTAAAAATTACCGGCTGACTGAACGAGATCTAAAAGTTGTCGCATTGCTAAGAGATTATCGAATGCTGACTACATCGCAAATACAACAACTATTATATCCGAGCCTGCAAAAAGCGCAAACACGGTTATTGAAAATCTTTGAGTCTGGATTGGTAAAAAGATTTCAAAATCCTGTTTTAGCGCTGCAGGGAGGAAAAGGGGAATACATTTATTATACTGGCAAGAAGCCAAAAGCGAACCTGAAAACCATACACCACACCTTAACTCTGAATGATATAAGAATTGCATTTGAGCTGTCGTGTCTGATTTCAGAAAAAATAAATCTATTGGCATTCATACCAGAATATAAAGGAAAACCAAGCAACGACGGCAAACCAAAAAGAGCAACCGAAACAACTGTTTTAGAAAAAACAGGAATGTTAGATGAATACGGATATTCAACAATTGGAAACATGGAATTAACAGGGAATAAGGTACAAAATAAGACAACTATAATTCCGGACGCTGTAATTGTCATGGAAAACACTCAAAAAGAGCAGAAAGCATTATTCTTCTTGGAATTAGACTTGGGCACTGAAAAGCTCATTGCTAATAACTCCAAAGAATACTCACTACTAAAGAAAATGCTCACATATAAAAAGTACTACGACACAAATGGATTTGAATCTTACAATGAAA
>Ga0102944_1000597_pt1 | contig 27033 bp, 24 predicted proteins | sample SalPonD_shore_MG_FD_78172 | JGI IMG/M metagenome (GOLD analysis project Ga0102944, IMG submission 78172) | Salt pond soil microbial communities from South San Francisco under conditions of wetland restoration - Salt Pond MetaG... | ecosystem: Environmental > Aquatic > Marine > Intertidal zone >...
ACATCGATGCCAATGTTGTTCATGGTCAACCTCCCAGGGTCTATCTTTGAGGCGCTTGCGCGACCTCGTATTTAAATTACCCGGGAGGTTGACCTCTCACTTCCGCCTCCTTCAACCGCGCCGCTTTATTCCATCTCCCACACCCCTTCGTTAACCGCCGCCACGGACCGAAAGACTGGGGAGTCGCGGCTCGCGGCGTTCCGACAGGTGCCGCGGCCCACCGTGGGAGCGCCGTCCCCGGCGCGATTCAAGGTTCGGAAAACCCGCGGCCTCAGACACCGGGGCACCACCGATCAGAACAGCGCGAACAATCCGTGTCCATCCGTGTCCATCTGTGTTCATCTGTGGCTGAAACTAACTTTCCACCTCGTCCTCCAGCACCGGCGTGAACCGGGTGCCGTCGCAGACGGGCTGGAGCACCACCACATCGCTCTTGCGGAACACGCCGGCGCTGTAGCCGTGCATGGCGTGGGAGAGGGTCTCCACCTCGGGCGATTCCAGGGCGCCTTCGGGGAAATGGGCGTAGAAGCCGACGATCTTGTCGTCCAGCTGGGCCCTGGCCCACTGGACCTCGTTGTGGGCCCGGTCGATCTCCCGCTGCACGTCCCGATCGTCGCTGCGGCGCCGGCCCCGGCGCAGCGCCTCCAGCAGCGCCTCGGCCACCTCCCTCCGGCGCTGCTCGTCATCGGGCGCGCCGGGGATCTGCACGCCGCCGGCGGCGACGAAGGCCTCGGCGAAGACCGCGGGCTCGAACCGGCCGGCGGCGCGAACCGCCGCCCGGCCCTCGCCCACGGCATTGCGGATGGTCTCGATCTGTCGGGCGCGGAATGCCGCCATGTCGCTCCGTCAGGGTGTTGCGGGGCGCATCAGAATAGCACGACCTGGCGCAACGCCTTGCCCTCGTGCAGGCGATCGAAGCCCTCGTTGATCTGCTCGGGCTTGAGGGTATGGGTCAGCAGCTTGTCGACCGGAAGCTTGCCGTGCTGGAACAGGGCGACGTAGCGCGGCATGTCCCGCACCGGCACGCAACTGCCCACGTAGCTGCCCTTCAGGGTGCGTTCCTCGGCGACCAGACTCACCGGCGGGATGGCCAGCCGCTTCTCGGGATGGGCCAGGCCTGCGGTGACCGTCGTGCCGCCGCGGCGGGTCACGTAGTAGGCCAGCTCCAGGGCCTTCTCGGAGCCGGCGGTCTCGATGGCCACGTCCACGCCGCCCTTGGTGGCCTCCTTCACGGCCGCGACCACGTCTTCCTGACCCACATTGAAGGTGTCGGTGGCGCCCAGATCGGCGGCCACCTTGAGCTTGTCGTCCAGCATGTCCAGGGCGACGACGCGGTCGGCACCGGCGGCTATGGCGCCCAGCAGGGCCGTCAGCCCCACGCCGCCGAGCCCCACGATGGCGACGCTCTGGCCCGGCCGCACCTGGGCAGTGTTGACCGCCGCGCCCACGCCGGTGAGCACCGCGCAGCCGAACAGTGCCGCGTGCTCGAACGGCAGGCTGGGATCCACCTTAACCAGGGAGTTGCGGGAGACCACGGCGTGGTCGGCGAAGGCCGATACCCCCAGATGATGGTTGATGGCTTCGCCGTTGCGGCTCAGACGGCGCTCGCCGGAGATGAGCGTACCCACGCCGTTGGCGGCGTTGCCGGGCTCGCACAGCGCCGGCCGGCCCTCGGCGCAGGGCATGCAGTGGCCGCAGCTGGGCACGAACACCATGACCACGTGGTCGCCGGGCTTGAGATCGATCACGCCGGGTCCGACGGACTCCACGATGCCCGCCGCCTCGTGACCCAGGGCCATGGGCGTTGGCCTGGGCCGGTCGCCGTTGACCACGGACAGATCCGAGTGGCACAAGCCCGCCGCTTTGACCGCCACCAGCACCTCGTCGTCGCCCGGTTCGGCCAGCTCCAGGCTCTCCATCCTGATTGGGCGCGACTCTGCATAGGGGTGCGAGGCACCCATTTCGGTCAATACGGCAGCTTGGATCTTCATGACGTGGCCTCTCCCTCGTTCTGTTTGTACCGGAAAGCGTAATACATGACCGGTATAACCAATAGGGTCAACAGGGTGGATACGAGGATACCGAATATCAGCGAGATCGCGAGCCCGTTGAATATCGGGTCGTCGATGATGAAGAAACCGCCGATCATCGCCGCGACACCGGTCAGGGCGATGGGCTTGGCGCGGATGGCCGCCGCGCGGATCACCGCCTCCTGCAGGCCCATGCCCGCGCCCATCTGGTGATCGACGAAATCCACCAACAGGATGGAGTTGCGCACGATGATGCCCGCCAGGGCGATCATGCCGATCATGGACGTGGCCGTGAACTCCTTGCCCATCAGCGCGTGCCCCGGCATGACGCCGATGATGGTCAGCAGGATGGGCGTCATGATGATCAGCGGCACCCCATAGGAGCGGAACTGGGCCACCACCAGCAGGTAGATCAGCACCAGGCCCACGGCGTAGGCCGCGCCCATGTCGCGGAAGGTCTCGTAGGTGACCTGCCACTCGCCGTCCCACTTCACCGCCGGGGTGATGGCGAGATCGGGCTGATCGATGAAGCTCTGCTTGATGTGGTCGCCGTCGGGCAGCGGGTCCGACCAGGTCTTGCCGACGACGTTGAACATGCCGTAGAGCGGGCTGTCCTCCTTGCCCGCCATGTCCGCGGTGACGAATACCACCGGCAGCAGGTCCTTGTGGTAGATGGTCTTCTCGAGGGTGGTGTCCTCCACCTTGACCACCTCGGACAGCGGCACCAGCTTGCCGGAACGGCTGCGCACCCGCATGTTCAGGAACTGCTGCAGGTCGGCCTTGTCGCCCTCGGCGAACTCCAGACGGATGGGCAGCGCGTACTTGACCCGGCCGTCGTGCAGGTAGCTCACATCCTCGCCGCCCAGGGCCGCGTTCACCGCGGAGACCACGGTCTGTTGCGGCACGCCCAGCAGCGAGGCCTTCTCCCGGTCGATATCCAGCAGGTATTTCTTCGCCGGCGCCTCCACGGAGTCGTCCACGTCGACGATGCCCTCGGTGTGCTCGAAGACCTTGCGCAGGGACTTGGCCGTCTGGATCTGCTTCTGGTAGTTGGGCCCATAGACCTCCGCCACGATGGGCGACTGCACCGGCGGCCCCGGCGGCACCTGGACGACCTTGACGTTGGCGTCGAAGCGCTTGGCGATTTTCTGCAGCGGGCCGCGCACGGCCAAGGCGATCTCGTGGCTCTGGCGCTCGCGCTCGTGCTTGCCCTTGAGGTTGACCTGGATGTCGCCCTCGTTGGGCTGGCTGCGCAGGTAATACTGGCGCACCAGGCCGTTGAAGTTGATGGGCGAGGCGGTGCCGGCGTAGGTCTGGTAGTTCTCCACCTCGGGCACGGTCTCCAGGTACGTGCCGAGCTCATCCAGCACCCGCTGGGTCTGCTCCACCGGCGTGCCCTCCGGCATGTCCACCACCACCTGGAACTCCGACTTGTTGTCGAAGGGCAGCATCTTGAGGATTACCGACTGGGTCACCGGCAGGATCATGGCGCCGCCGATCAGCACCAGCACGACGACCACCATCAGCCAGCGCATGCCCCGACCGCGCTCCTCGCGCAGGAACGGGGTCATGGCACGCCGGAAGAGGCGCAGCAGCCAGTGCTCCGTCTCCATGTCGAGCTCGGCGTGCTGCGGCTTGTGGCCCTGGAGCAGCTTGTAAGCGAACCAGGGCGTGACGATGAAAGCCACCGCCAGGGAGATGATCATGCCGGTGGAGGCGTTGATGGGTATGGGGCTCATGTAGGGCCCCATGAGCCCGGTGACGAAGGCCATGGGCATGAGCGCGGCGATGACCGTGAGCGTGGCCAGGATGGTGGGTCCGCCCACTTCGTCCACCGCCGCCGGGATCGCCTCCAGCAGCTTCTTGTCGCCCATGTCCATGTGTCGGTGGATGTTCTCCACCACCACGATGGCATCGTCCACCAGGATGCCGATGGAGAATATCAGGGCGAACAGCGACACCCGGTTGATCGTGAAGCCCCACGCCCACGACGCGAACAGGGTGATCAGCAGGGTGATGATCACGGCGGCCCCGACGATGATGGCCTCGCGCCAGCCCAGGGTCGCCAGCACCAGCAGCACCACCGACCCGGTGGCGAAGACCAGCTTCATGATCAGCTTGTTGGCCTTGTCCTGGGCCGTCTGGCCGTAATCCCGGGTCACCGTGTAGTGCACCCCCTGGGGGATCGCCACGTCCTCTAGCCGGTTCATTCGCTGGGCGATGGCGTCGGTGATGTTCACGGCGTTGGTGCCGGGCTTCTTGGCCACTGAGATGGTGACGGCCGGATGCAGCCCGGCCGGCTGGCCCGAGGCCGGGCCGAAGCCCATGAACACGGACTGCTCGGGCACGTCCGAGCCCCGCTCGATGTCCGCCACGTCCTCCAGGTACACCGGGCTGCCGTTGTTCACCGCCACCACCAGATGACGCACTTGGTCCACCGTGGAGAGGAAATCGCCGGCCTGAACCGGGATGCTGGTGTTGTCGCGGGTGATATTGACGTCCTGGCCGGCCACGTTGCTGGCCAACAGCGCCGCGCGCAGCTCCTGGAAGCCCACGTTGTGCCCCGCCAGCCGGGCCGGGTCGAGCTTCACGTGCACGACCTGGTCCGGGCCGCCGATGGTGCGGATGTCCCGGGTGCCGTCGATGCGCTTGAGCTCGGCCTCCAGGTTGTGGGCCACCTGCTGCAGCTGATAGCCGCCCACGTCGGGGTTATCCGACCACAGGGTGAGCCCCATCACCGGCACGTCGTCGATCCCTTTGGGCTTGATCAGCGGCTGGCCGACACCGAGATTGGGCGGCAGCCAGTCGGCGTTGGAATAGATCTTGTTGTACAGCCGCACCAGGGCTTCCTGACGCGGTTCCCCCACTTTGAACTGCACGGTCAGCACGGCCATGCCGGGCCGGGACACGGACCAGACGTGCTTGATGCCCTTGATCTCGGAGAGCACCTGCTCGGCCGGCGTGGCAACCAGGTGCTCCACCTCCACCGGACGCGCGCCGGGGAACGGCACGAACACATTGGCGAAGGTCACGTCGATCTGGGGCTCTTCCTCCTTGGGCGTGATCATGATGGCGAACAGCCCCAGCAGCAGCCCGGCCACCGCCAGCAGCGGCGTGATCTCGGAGTTCTGAAACGCGCGGGCGATGCGCCCGGAAATCCCCAAGCCCCTGCTACTCATGGGCGCCCTCCCGCGCCGCAATCGCCTTCAGGGCCGCATCCGGGTCGAGCACCACGTGCTCGCCGGGGCTCAGCCCCGCCAGCACCTGAATGCGCTCGCCCTCGCGGCTGCCCAGACGGATCTGGCGCAGCCGGGGCCTCCCGTCCTCCAGCACGTAGACGGCGCGCAGCTCGCTGCGGAAGACCACCGCGGACCTGGGCACCGTCAGCTGCTGCACGTCGCCCAGCGGCACGTAGACCTTGAGCATCATGCCGGGATACAGCCCGTGGCCGTCCTGGGGCAGGTTGATCCGTACGCGGAAGGTGTGGCTCTGCTCGTCGGCGTAGGGATAGAAGGTCAGGTTGTCGCTGGTCAGCCGGCTGCCGCCGGGCAGCTCCACGCTGGCCCGGCCCGCCTTGCGGACCGCCTCGGCCTGGGCCTGGGGCACTTGGATATTGATCCGCAGCTTCTCCAGGGAAAGCCCGGTCATCAGCGGCGTGCCCGGCTGCACCATCTCGCCGACCTCCACGTGGCGCTGAACCACGATGCCGGCATACGGCGCAGTGACCCGGGTGTAGCCGAGCTGGGTCTGGGCCTGATCCACCGCCGCCCGGGCCGCCTCCAGCCGGGCGCGGGCCGCCTGGTAGGCGGCCTGGGCCTGGTCGAATTCTGCCTTGGAGGTTGCCTTGCGCTTGTACAGGTCCTGGACCCGCTGGAACGAAACCCGGGCCTCCCCCAGACCCGCCTGGGCCTCGGCCACGTTGGCCTTGGCCTCGGCCAGCCGCGCCTTGGCCTGACTGTCGTCGATGGTCAGGATTAGCGCGTCCTTGGGTACTAAGTCCTCGACGTCATAGTTGATGGCGGTAACCACGCCGGAGATCTGGGCCGCCACGGTGCTGCGGTTCACGGCCTCCACCACCCCGTAGTAGGACTGCCACTGCGTGACCGTCTCGGGCTGCACGGTCATGGTGGACAGCTCCGCCGCGGAGGCGGTACCGATCAAGCCGACGAGCAGAAGGATCCCCAGGGTCCTGCCAGTCATTCCGTATCTCCCGTGCACTGTGTTTATATACCCCCAGTAGTATACATGCCTGCGGGGTTATATAGGGGAGGTTACGTGGAATACCAAACGCAGGAGTGACCTCGATCAAGCGGATGCGCCGGTGGCGCCAGCAGGGTGAGGGGCCGCTGACCGTTGCAGGCCACGCCTTTGGACGGGCTTCGATATCTTTCCGGGTATTGGGTTTGGGGGGCAGTAGGAGCGGCCCATGGCCGCGAACCGGTTAGGGGCTTCGCCCACCAGGGACTCGCCGCGGGGACGCGGCTCCCACGCCGCTCGTCTACCGCCAGCCCGCATCGAGGCGTTGTGGGAGCGCCGTCCCCGGCGCGAGTCCATGGCCGGCTTATCCACCCCACCGTTCACGCCCAGGGCCGGTCATACAGCCTCCACACCCGGAGGGCTGTAGAACCGCCGGCTGAACGCCCTCGACGGGGGAACGACCGGTTCGGGGAGCTTCCAACGGTGGCTCGCCGCGGGCGTGCCGACGGCGATTGCCGGGCTACTCGTAGTCGTCCAGATCGCCGTAGTAGGTATTGCCCATGTCCCGCTGGACCTTGAGCTTGGCCGCAATGTAGTCGCGGTGTTCGATCTCCAGCAGACCGGCGATCTTGCGCACGAGCTGCTCCTCGTACTTGTTCATGTCCTGGTCCGAGAGGCAGACGCGCCAGAGCAGCTCGACGACCTTGAGCTTCTGATCGTGGTCGAAGTGCTGGTTGATCAGGGAGGTGAACTCAAAGTGGTCGGTGGCCTCGTGAGCCTCGCGGTCGGCGAGCTCGATGACCTCGACCGTTTCCTCCGGGGTCAGATCGAATGTCTCCTGTATGCCGTCGTGAATGGCTTGGAACTCGACGCTGTGCCGCGCCGAATCTTCCTGGGCCATCTCGATCAACAAAGCGGCGGTGGCCAGCTGCAGACTGCGGTTCTGTTCAACCGACTGCGCATGCTTGCGCGGGTCCATGCGGTCGGAGAAGAAGCTCTTGATGGCCTCGATCATGACTACTCCTGGTCGGGCAAGGGATCTTGTTCTGAGCGGCACGGCCCGTCTGTTCGGTTGTTGTCGACGGGCTGCATGCGCCCTGGGAGCCGCGGCATGATTCCCTGGGTAGAAATCATGTCCCGTTTTCCCCAACCCCTTTATAACCCACAGTTACGGGGCGGACGCAATAGCCGGAGCCGCCGTCGAAGCGGCTCTCGCCCCGGGTCGCAGCCCCGTGAGCGGCCCTATCAGCCCTATTCGTCCAGCGAGGCCTGCTGGATCGGCCCTTCTCCGGCCGGCGGCGCGTCCCCGTCGTTCTGCCGCTCGCGCACCTGAGGCAGGGTCACCACCATGCCCGGCTTGAGCGAGCTGAAATCCAGGTCCGGGTTGTACTGGCGCAGCAGCCACAGGGGGACGTGCTCCGCCCGCCGGGCGAGCAGCCACAGGGAATCGCCGCGTTCCACCGCATAATCCTCGCTGCCCGTGATGCGGAACGCCTGGAAGAACTGGCCCTGCAGACGGCGGTGGTAGGCCACCCGCCGGCGCACGAACTCGCTGCGGTCCACGTCCGTGAACTGCAGCTTCAGCCGCTGGCCGATGACCACCGGTCTGCCGAAGCGCAGCCCGTTGATGTCGCGCAGACGCTGGGTCCTGATCTGCAGCCAGTCGGCGTAGTGACCCAGGGTTTCGGCCGCCTGCACCTCGATGGTGGCGTCGGCGGAGACCTCGTAGTCGGCCGGATCCGCCGAGAGCTGGGGCTGCGTCTCCACCGGCACCGCGCCCTGATCGGCCTCCTCGACCACGGACTCCGCCTGCGGAGGCGCCTGCTCGAGCACTGCCGAGGCGAAGTCCAGATCGGACGCGTCCGCCGAAGCGAGGATCGTCTCGCCGTCGGGCTCTTGCGGAGACTGGGGCTCTTCCGGCGCGGTCAGCCGAATGGTCTGGCCGATGCGGAGGCGGTCGCGGTCGTCGAGACTGTTGAGGGCGGCAAGCTCGCTCACCGGCAGATCGAACCGCTTGGCAATCTCCCACAGCGAATCGCCGCGGCTGACGGTATAGACCCCGCTCTCCGGAATGGCGTCGGGCTCGGCGGGCTCGGCCTGGGCCGTGTGCGCGGCGGACTCCGCCCCCGGCAGCCGCAGGACCTGTCCCGCCCGGATGAAATTGCGGCTGCGCAGATCGTTCAGCGCCACCAGCCTGGAGGTCCGCACGCCATAGCGCGCGGCGATGCTCGACAGGGTCTGGCCGCGCCGGACGGTGTGGAACCGGTCCGGAATCTGAGCGGCATAGCGCTGGTCGCCGCCGAGGTTGGCGAGCAGCACCGCCGGAGCGCTGCCGCTGCGGTCCCAGGGCACGCGCATCTCGAAGTCCTTGGGCACCCGCTTGGTCGCCTGCCAGACCGGCTCCTGAAGCGCCGGGTTGTAAGTCCTCAGGACGTCCTCGCCCACGCCGAGCACGTCGGCCAGGGTGGAGGCGGTCACGTAGGCCGGAACGGCAAAGCTCGCCGTGGACACCGGCTGGTCCCGCCGCAGGTCGCCGAAGTACTGGCCCGCGTTGAAGTCCAGCTCTGCAGCGGCCAGGAACGCCGCGTAGAAGTTGCGCGAGGCGAAACCGAAGGTCGGGCTGTCGTAGTCGTGCACGATCCGGACGATGTCGTCGGTGCCCACTTCCTGCACCGCCCGGCGCATGCCCGCCGCGCCGTGGTTGTAGGCGGTAATGGCCAGCGGCCACGAGCCCAGCACGGCGTAGTTGTGCTTCAGCAGCCGTGCCGCGGCGACGGTGGACAGATACGGGTCCATGCGCTCGTCCACCACGTGGTCGATGCGCATGTAGCGCCGGCCGGTGGACCGCGTGAACTGCCACAGGCCCGCGGCGCCCACGTGGGAACGGGCCCGGGGGTTGAAGGAGGACTCCACATGGGGCAGCGCCGCCAGCTCCTCGGGCAGGCCCATGGCCTTCAGGGTACGGCGGATGTGCGGCTCCCAGGCTCCGGAGCGGATCAGACCCCCGCGGAACTTGTCGCGCTGCCCCAGCTGAAAACGGATGTGATGGCGGGCGGCACGCAGGGTCCTGGCGCTCACGGCCTCGGGCCAAAGAGCGAGCACCCGCCGTTCCTCGTCGCTGAGGCCGTCCCGCGGGCCTTTGGCGAGACGAGCGAGGATGCGCCGATAGCGGGCCTTGATGCGGTCAACGTAATGCTGCCGGGCGCGCCGGCTGCGCACGCCGTCGGGGAACTCGACGGCCTCGTAGACCACCGCCAGGTGCCGAGAGTCGTGGATCAGGCCGCCGTCGGTGTCCACGTCGGTGTAGACGCGCTTCCAGAAGCCGACCTCGTCGGAGAGCCCCTGGGGCACGGTGAGTCTGGCGGCACCGACCCCCGACCACAGGGCCAGTGCCAGGAACGCGATGCCGAGCGCGAGACCGCGATTCATAAGCTACCCCCTCGCCGCGCCAGCTGCCCGACTGTCCACGGCACGCTGCGGCCCGCAGCCGGCCGCCTCCGTCTCCCTCTCATATATCTCGGATAATAGCCAGAGAGCGCGCACACCCATAAGGAACTGGACCACAAATCCGACGGATGGCGAACGGTGCACGCATGAGCGGCGGCTGATAGGCTCCGCAATACCGGGACGAAGCAGAAACAGGAATCTCTCTTGAACCCCGACCCAGTCGTCGAAACGGCAGCGCGGAGCCCCGCGTCGGCACCCGTCCGGCGGGCGCAGGGCGGCCGCCCGGAAAGACCCGCGGGCTGAGCCATGCTGGTGGAATCGCTGTTGCGCTGGCTGCTCGGCGCGGCACTGATCGCCGCCGCCCTCGCGGCCGCGCTCCATGCCCTGATGACCAAACGCGAGCCGCGCTCCGCCATGGGCTGGATCGTCGTGTCGCTGGCCTTTCCGGCGCTGGGCCCAGCACTGTACTTCCTGTTCGGCATCAACCGCATACACACTCGGGCCCGCAAGCTGCAGGCGCCGCCGGCCGCGCCGGGCAACGGCGCGGCGGTCAGCTCGGATGCCCACGGCGTGGAGCAGGGCCAGATCCAGGAAGCATTCAGCCAGCAGGCACGGATATCCCAGGCCGTGGCGGCGGCGCCGCTGCTCCAGGGCAACGCCGTGGAAATCCTGCACAACGGCGACGCAGCCTTTCCGGCCATGCTGGAGGCCATCGAGCGCGCCCGGGAACGGATCTACCTGTCCTCCTATATCTTCGAGTCGAACCGGACCGGGCGGCAGTTCATCGACGCCCTGGCGGCCGCCAGCCGTCGGGGCGTGGACGTTCGGGTACTGGTCGACGGCGTCGGCGAGTACTACACTTGGCCGCAGCCCTCGCGTCTGCTGCGCCTGGCGGGCGTCCCCCACGCCAGATTTCTGCCGCCGCGCCTGTGGCCGCCGACGATCTACATCAACCTGCGCAACCACCGCAAGATCCTCTGCGTCGACGGCCAGACCGCGTTCACCGGCGGCATGAACATCGGCGACCGGCACCTCGTCGAACGCGATGACGGCCGGGTGGGCGTGATCGACATGCACTTCCGCCTCGACGGACCCGTGGCGCACCAGATCGAATCGGTGTTCCTGGACGACTGGCGCTTTGCCACCGGCAGCGACGACAGCAACCCACCGGCCCGTTTCAAGCCCGCGGGCAACGCGCTCTGCCGCACGGTCATCGACGGCCCCAACGAGGACATCGACAAGCTGCCGATGATCCTGGTGGGCGCCATCGCCGCCGCCCAGCGCCGGGTCCACGTCATGACCCCCTACTTCCTGCCGCCGGCGGAGATGCTCGGGGCGCTGCAGGCCGCGGCCCTGCGCGGCGTCGACGTCACGATCGTGCTGCCCGGGACCAATAACCTGCCCTTCGTCCACTGGGCCACGCGGAACCTGCTGCTGGAGTTGCTGCGCTGGGGGGTACGGATCTACTACCGACCCGGGCCGTTCGCCCACACCAAGCTGTTCGTCGTGGACGACCACTACGCCCAGATCGGCTCCGCCAACCTGGACACCCGCAGCCTGCGGCTGAACTTCGAGCTGGTGACCGAGATCTACGATGCCGGCATGGCCAACGCCCTGAGCACGCACATCGAGGCCATCCGGGGCACGTCGCGGGAGGTCACCGTGGAAGAGATCGAGAACCGGCGGACCCTGGAGCATTTCCGGGACGCGCTCTGCTGGCTGTTCTCCCCATACCTCTGAGGCTAGTTCGCCGGCAAGAGCGCCGGCCCGGCATCCAGCCGCTTCAGGTACTCGCGATAGCTGACAACGCTGTCCCGCAGCCCGCGATAGGCGTCGGGGCCGTCCAGATACGCCACGTAGTAACGCTGCCGACCCTCGATGACGTCCGCGGGGAACAGGAAGTCCTCCCAGTCCACGCAGTGGGGCCGGTAGTAGCCGCCGCTGCGCCAGAAATAGGGCACGGCGCTGCGCCGGCTGATGGCCTCCGACAGCGCCCGCGGACATCCCTGGTCGCTAGCGATCTCCCAGTGGGCCTGCATGTCCTCCTCGGTCATCACCACCAGGCGGCTGGGGGTGGCTTCCGCGTCGAGCATGAGAAACCCATTGGGCTCGGCCACGAAGTAGTATTCACTGACGGACCGCCGCCGGCACAGATCGCTGAAATACGCGGCGAAGGCGGCGTCGTCCAGGAACTCGGCCTCGCCCTTGCGCAGCGACTGGTGAATGAGGTTGCCCACCTCCTGGAAGTAGCGCGTTTCCAGCTCGGCGATCGTACGGTTGAGCGTCTGGGCCACGTTGGGCTCGTGCTTGCGCAGGAAGCGATCGATGAGCCCGTCATTGAAGGCCTGGACCGCGACCTTCTCGTCTCCGACGCCGGTGAACAGCACCTTCTTCACCTGCTCGTTCTGCAGCTGCTCGCAGAACTCCAGCCCGTTCATTTCGGGCATGGCATAGTCCACGATGACCACGCTGACCTCACCGAACCGATCCGGGTTGCGGATTTCGCCCTCCAGGGAGGAAATGTCCAGGCGCAGGTAGTGATCGCGCATCGGCCAGCCCACCGCCTCGCGGTGCGGCGAGAAGCAGCGCTGGAACAGCGGCGGCATGGCCGCCTCGCTCCGTTCCAGGAAACGCAGCGCTTCCCGCGGCAGATCGAACAGGCGGTAGGCCTGCTTCTCCTGCAGTTCCAGGCTGAAGTTGGTCAGGAAATCGGCGTTGTCGTCAACGATGACCGTCGTGGTCGGGAAGCGGTACGGGGGCGTTCTTGCATCATCCATTTTCACCGGCTCCTGGCACGTTCGGGAGACACCGGGGCGCTCGCGCGGGGCCGGGGCCTGCCGGCCCGATCCTCCGCCGTTCCATCGAGCGGGATCGTCGGGCAGCCGTGACCCGCCCGGCGTCTCCCTCGGCACGGCCCCGGCCGCTCGTGCGACCGTGATGCCTACCGCCCTGGTCCGCCTCCATCATCTCCTTTTCCTTCGCCTCGATTCCGGAAATCGAGCACAGCATCGGCGATCCGCAGTCGCCGCGACACGGGGATCTGCAGGATGGATGATAGCGCTCCCGCCCGGCGGGCAACCCGTCAGATCCTACAGTAGACGTTCACCGCTTGCCTGGGTTCACCTTACGTTTCAAGAACAAAGACTCCCATAGACGAGTTGCACGATACGCCTTGCATCGGAACAGGGGCCGCGCACTGGGCCTTGGCGCGGGAGGGAACCAGGTTTGAAAGCGCTGGAACAGGGGATCGCCGCGGGGCACAGCCATCGGCTTCTGACGCCCCGACACTTTCACGAGACCGAGCCGGTCATCATCGTCGGAACCGGGCCGGCCGGCATGCGGGCCGCCCAGGAGCTGCTGACCGCCGTACCCGAACAGCCGGTCCGGCTGTTCGGCGAGGAACCCTGCCCGCCGTACAACCGCGTCCAGCTCTCGGCCCTGCTCGCCGGCCGGACGACGCTGGACGCGCTGCGACTGCGGGTCGCCCACAGCGGGCCCGGCCGCGTGGAGGAGATCTGCGGACGGCGGGTCACCGCCATAGACCGCAGGCGGCGGCAGATCGTCGACGACGAGGGCTACCGCCACGGCTACCATCGGCTGGTGCTTGCCACCGGCTCCCGGCCCCTGCTGCCGCTCGTGCCCGGCATGGAGCTGGACGGCGTCCACACCTTTCGCGATCTGGCCGACGCAAGGCGCCTGGCTGAGCGACGCGGCGCACGGAACGTGGTAGTGCTTGGCGGTGGGCTGCTGGGGCTGGAGGCGGCCCGCGGACTGGTCACCGAAGGCAGCGCCGTCACCGTGGTGGAGGCCGGTGAGCGCCTGATGCACCGCCAGCTCGATGCGCGGGCCGCGAATTGCCTGCTCGAGGAGGTTCGCGCCGTCGGCGTCACCGTCCGGCTGGGGCTCGGCGTGTCCGCCGTGGAGGGTCGCCGGCACGTGGAGTATGTCCGTCTGGTGGGCGGCGAGCGCCTGCCCTGCGACGTGCTGGTGATCGCGGCCGGCATCGTGCCCAACGTGGACCTCGCCGAGGCGTCGGGACTGGCAGTCGCCCGCGGCATTCGCGTCAACGACCGCATGCAGACCAGTGATCCGTTCATCCATGCCGTCGGTGAATGTGCCGAGCACGACGGCCGCCTCTACGGCCTGGCAGGGCCCGGCCTGGAGCAGGCGCGCACCGCCGCGCTGGCGCTCGCCGGCGAGCGGCCGCGGTACCGGGGCTCGTGCAGCGCCACCCGATTGAAGCTGTTCGACCGGGCCGTATTCAGCGTCGGCCGGGTCACGGAGGAAGAGGTCCTGCCCGGCGACCGGGCCCACATCTTCATCCGCGAACGCGACGGCGTCTACCGCAAGGTCGTGACCCGCTGCGGCCGGCTGATCGGCGCCCTGGGATTCGGCCAGTGGGACGACGCGGCGCTGCTGCCCGACGCGGTGCGCGACCACCGCCGCATATGGCCCTGGCAGATGTGGCGCTTCCGGCGTACGGGGCGCCTGTTCGGCAGCAGCGGCGGAAGCATCGGCAGCTGGCCGCCGGAAACGAAGGTGTGCAACTGCGCGGGCGTGGACAAGGCGCGACTTGCCGCTGCCCGGGACGGCGGGGCGGACGACGTGCACAAGCTGACCATGGTGACCGGCGCGGGCAGCGTCTGCGGATCGTGTACACCGCTGCTCTCGGAGCTTCTGGGACAGCCGGCGGCCGCACCGTCATCGGGCCGCCGCCCGTTGCTGGGGCTTTCCGCGCTGGCGCTGCTGGCTGTTGCCGCGCTGGTGCTGCTACGGCCGATCCCCACCGCCGTGAGCGCCCAGTCCGGTCTCCACCTGCAGGCGCTGTGGGAAGACGACTTCTACAAGCAGATCAGCGGCTTCTCGATGCTGGCCCTGGCGGCACTGGCGCTGCTGCTGTCGGCCCGCAAGCGGCTGGGCCGCCTCCGCTGGGGCGCGTTCTCGGCGTGGCGGGTGTTCCACCTGGCCACGGGCGCCGCCGTGCTCGCCATGCTGCTGGTCCACACCGGCCTGTCCCTGGGCAATAACCTCAATCGACTGCTCACTTTCGACTTCCTCGCTCTCAGCGGCGCCGGCGCCGCGGCCGGCACGATGTTCGCGTTCGCCCGCCCGATGCGGACAAAGACGCGGCGATGGTCGGTCTGGATCCACCTGCTGCTCGGCTGGCCCCTCCCGGTGCTGCTGGCCTTCCACATCCTCAGCGTCTACTACTTCTAGCCCGCATATCCCACCGATACGCGAAGCGAGGACGCGGAGATGGCGGTCAAGACAAGGCGCGGGAGAGTCCGGGCGCGCAGGCGTACTCGACAGTACGTCGAGCACCCGGACCGAGCGCAACGCAGGATTGGTCGTCAGGTCCGTGGCCGCAGCCGTGTATCGGTGAGATATGTGGACTAAGCGCGGCATGCGTCGGGGCAAACTCGCGGGCTGGATGGGCTGGATCGCCGTTGTGTCCGCGCTCGCCGGCGGGCTCGGCTACCGGATGCTGTCCGCCGACGACCGGTCCCTGTTCCTGCCCGGCGAGACCACCGACGCCCATCACCAGATCGAGCTTGCCTGCGAGAGCTGTCACCGGAGCCCTTTCGGCGGCACCGCAGTACTCCAGAACGCCTGCATGGACTGCCACGGCGCCGAGCTGGAACGCGCCGACAACGCCCACCCCAAAAGCAAGTTCACCGACCCGCGCAACGCTGCGCGCGTCGCCGTGCTGGACGCCCGCTACTGCGTGACCTGCCACCGGGAGCACGTCCCGGCGCGCACCCGGCCGATGGCGGTGACGGAGCCGAAGGACTTCTGTGTCCACTGTCACCGGGACATCGCCAAAGACCGGCCCAGCCACGCCGGGCTCGGCTTCGACACCTGCGCGAGCTCCGGCTGCCACAACTTCCATGACGACCGCGCCCTGTACGAGGACTTCCTCGTGGAGCACGGTCACGACACCACGCCCGCCAAAAGACTCAATCCGGCGCTCACGCCGGCGCTGGCCGCCAAGGGCGAGGGCGACGCGCTGTCCGCGGCGGATCGGGACGCACCGCCGGACAAGGTTACGGACACCGTGCTGCGGGAGTGGTCCGAAACCGGTCATGCCCGGGCCGGAGTCAACTGCACGGACTGCCACGGCTCCGGCGCGCGGTGGACCGACCACCCGTCCCGCGAGTCCTGCGCCCAGTGCCACGAGCCGGAGGAACAGGGGTTTCTCTCCGGCAAGCACGGCATGCGCCTGGCGGCGGGGCTGAGCCCCATGACGCCCGCCCGGGCCCGCCTGCCCATGAAATCCGACGCCTTGGACCGGGAGCTGACCTGCAACAGCTGCCACCCGGCCCACCGCTTCGACATCCGGCATGCCGCCGTCGACGGCTGCCTCGGCTGCCACGATGACCGACACAGCCGAGCGTTCAAGGGCTCACCCCACCATGACCTATGGCTGGCGGAGGTTTCCGGCCGCGGGCAACCGGACTCCGGCGTGTCCTGCGCCACCTGCCATATGCCGCGTCGGGTTCGCCTGCGACGCGGAACCCCGGTCACGCGGGTGGAACACAACCAGAACGCCAATCTCCGCCCGAACGAGAAGATGATCCGCGGCGTGTGCATGAGCTGCCACACCCTGCGCTTCAGCATCGACGCCCTGGCGGACCCCGGGCTCATTCGCAACAACTTCAGCGCCAAGCCGTCGCGACACGTCAAGAGTATCGACATGGCGCTCGAACGGGAGCAGGCGCACGACGACAAGCAACGCTAAGGAGAGACGAGATGCGAACAACCACCAAGACCGTCATGGGCGTCCTCGCCGGGCTGGCCGTTGCCGCCCTCGCCGCCTGCGGCGGGTCCGAATCCGCCGACGTTTCCGCAAAGCGCATGGCGGACGCCCTGCACGCGGTGATGCAGTCCGACCGCACCGTCTACACCCAGAAGGTGGTCAACCGCCTGGCGAACCAGGACGGGGTAATCGTCGCCAGCGAGCACTGGAAGGACGACAAGGCCCTGCCGCTGCCGGCCCAGATGTTCCGGATGGGCGCGGAAGAGACGGCCCGCAACACGTCCGGGTTCACCTACTCGCTGCAGTCCATGTGGCCCATCAACAAGCAGAACGCGCCGCGCACGGATGCGGAGAAGAAGGGCCTCAAATACGTGGCGGACCACCCGGACAAGAACTACTACGCAAAAGAGGACCTGGGCGGGACGACCTACTTCACGGCGGTCTATGCAGACAAGGCGGTCGCGCCGGCCTGCGTGGCCTGCCATAACCACCACCGCGACAGCCCGCGCAGCGACTTCAAGCTGGGCGACGTCATGGGTGGCGTGGTCATCCGCATCCCGGAGTCCTGAGCCGCCGCGCACGCGGTCGGCGGCGGCCTCGGGTCGCCGCCGACCGCTTTCCCGAGAAGGTCACCGCGTTCCGCGAGGGCATGGCCGTCCAGGGCCGCTACGGCCGGCCCTGTCCCGACTGCGGCACCCGCTTCCTGCCCTTTCGAAAACACCGCCGGGCGCCAGTCATACGTGCGGCACTCGACGCCTTTGCCCGCAGGTGACCCGGACCTTGCTACACTGCCATTCTGGTGGCCTGCCGCGACTTCGCACGATGATCATCTCCCACGCCCGCTGACGGACCGGACGGAAGCAAGCCACCGGCATGTCCCGAGAAAACGACCGCATCGACCACCGCATCGCCTGCCTGCAGACCGAGCGCATTCCCGCCGCGCTGATCTCCACGACCGGCTACCACTGCGACGCCTGGCGCTCCACCCTGTCAGTGCGCCGCGACGGGGAGCGCAGCAGCCGGGACCTGGTCATCAAGATCCCCCGGGAACGCTACTCCGTCGTAGAGGCCAAGTCGCTGCGGCGGGAGTACCGCATGCTGCGCGAGCGCCTGGGGACCATCGTGCCCCGCACCCAGTTCATCGTCACCAGCATCGACGGTGAACCCAACGTGCTTGCCATCTGCGAGGCCGTGTCGCGCTGGTTCGATGTCGCCAACCCGGCCCACGAAGAAGAAGTGGTGCCGCTGCTCCACAAGCTGCGCCGCGCGCGGGCGGAGCTCATGCGCTTCGTCGAGGCGGCGGATGCCTGGGACACTCACGAGGGCCGCGTAATCGACCTCTACGGCCTGGAGAACATGGTCCTGGACCGCTCCCTGCACCTGCGCTATCTGGACAGTTTCCGGGTGTTCTTTCACGCGGACATGCTCCATGCCGTGGCGGAGGCGGACGAGAGCCTCGCCCAGCGCATCGAGCTCTCGCGCCTGCGGCGAAACTACCTGCGCTTCCTGGTCGAGGCCTCGCGCTAGTGTCCGGCGCTTGCCGCCCTATCCGCCCCGGTTGATCATCGTGATCTGCTCGTTGAGCGTCCACAGGTCATAGAGCAGCCCCAGCCCGAACAGGCCGAACGTGAGCAGATAGACGACACCGGTGACCCACTTGCCCATGTACATGCGGTGAATGCCGAACACGCCGACGAACGTCAGCAGTACCCAGGCGATGGTGTAGTCCACCGGGCCGGGGAAATAGCGCAGGTCCGCCGCCCGGTCCATGGCCGGGATCAGGAAAAGGTCCACGATCCAGCCGATGAGAAACAAGCCGAGGGTGAAGAACCAGATGGTCCCGGTCACCGGCCTGCCGTAGTAGAAGCGGTGAGCGCCGATGAAGCCAAACAGCCACAGCAGGTAGCCCACCACCATGGAATGTGTGCTGCGTTCTACGGTCATCGCGTCTCCTCAACCAGCCTGGCAAGCGGTAGTGCCGAACCGTTCACAGTCGTGTCGTCAACGTAGAGATAGCGTCGTCGGCACGGCATTCAACAGGAGCGCCGGATCGCCTAATCTTTAAGTAAGCGCTGAACAATTCCCGCGAGCCTCTGGCCGCGCAGCCTGTGCGGCGCCGAAGGGCGCTCCAGAGCGCAGAGGCACGCAGGAATCATTCAGTGCTTGCCTAGGATTACACGAATGTCGGAGCCGCGAGGAAACGAGATCATGGAAGGTTCACGCTACAGCCCGCTGTCGGGGGACGTTACCCAGGCCATCAATCCCTGGGCCTGGTTCACCCGCGTCGTCGGCACCCAATTGGGCTTCATCAATATTCGCCAGGTCACCAGCGCCGACCCGGAGCTCGAACAGCGAATCGTCGAGAACGTCGCCGGTTACGGGCGGCAGCTGGGCCGCATCACCGACGCTCTGCAGGCGGTGCTGGCGGCAACCGACCGCAGTCAGCTCTCGGCCTCGCAGCGATGTTCCGTGGAGGCGTTCGAGGCCATGGCCGACGAGATCGAGACCGCCAAAGCACGCTGGCGCGGCGGCCCACCGGCCCCGGATACGCTGGACGCCGCCGTGGAGGCGCTGCAGCTATTGCGCCGTACCGACCCCGAGCGCTTCGCGGCGGAGGCCGCGAGGCTGCGGGCGGTGCTCGACGCCGGGGAAGCCGGTGCCGATTCGCGGCTGACGGCGGTCAAGGAGGAAGGGTAACCGATGCGTGGTCTGCTGCTGATCGGAATGCTGATTGCCCTGGCCGTGGTGGGCCTCATGGCCGTCAAGCAGATGGATACGGGTCCGTCGCCGGCCGCACGGTCGCCGCAAAAGCAGGTGGACGCCGTCAAACAGGAGGTCAATGCGGCGGTACAGCAACGGATGGACACGCTGCGGAAGAACGACCAGCGCTGAGCCGGATTCAGAGGCCGCCGAGGTAGTCGTCGAAAACGGCGGACGCGAGCGGCGGCGACCACAGATGGCCCTGGGCCAGCTCACAGCCCAGTGCCTCCAGCTGGGCGCGCTCCTCCGGCCGTTCCACGCCCTCGGCAACCACGGCCAGGCCCAGGTCACGACACAGCCCGATGGTGGCGCGCACGATGGCGCGCTTCTGGTGCTCGCCGTCGATGCCGGAGACGAAGCTCCGGTCCAGCTTCACCACGTCCACGTGCAGGTCCTGCAGGTGACTGATCGACGAATACCCGGTGCCGAAATCATCCAGGGCCAGGGTGACCCCGATGGCCCGCAGTCGGTTGAGATTGTCGCGGACGCGTTCCGGCGAGGCCATGATGGCGCTCTCGGTCACCTCCAGCTCCAGGCGCTCCGGGCGCAGTCCGATGTCCCAGAGCACTGTCTGCACCTGCTCGGCGAATGCCGGATCCTGCAGCTGCACCGCCGATACGTTGACCGCGACGGTGAGGTGTTCCGGCCAGCTCATGGCCATGCTGCAGGCTTCGCGCAGCACCCATTCGCCAATGCGGCCGATCTGGCCGGTCTTCTCGGCCACCGGAATGAATGTGTTCGGGGTGACCGACCCGAGCACCTCGCTGTGCCATCGGGCCAGCGCCTCGGCGCCCACCACCGAACCGTCGGCCATGCGGACCTTCGGCTGGTACGCCAGTGACAGCTCGCCGCGCCGCACCGCCAGCGCCAGCTTGATCTCCAGCCGCTTCTCGAGCCGCTCCAGCTCGCCGAGGTCGCTGGTGTAGCGCCGCAGCTGACCCCGCTGCTCGCGCTTGGCCGCTTTCATGGCGGAAATGGCCGCCTGCAGTACCGCCTCGATGTCCTTGCCGTCCTCCGGCATGAAGGCCTGCCCCATGGAGGCCGTCAGCACCAGCTCCTCCCCCAGCCAGGGAATGGGCCGCGCCACCACCCGCTGCAGTCTCGCCGGCAGGTGGGTGCCGGTGTGCGACGACACCAGCACGGCGAACTCGTCCGCCGCGATACGGGCCACGAATCCGGCGTCGGCCACCGCATCCTGCAGTCGCCCGGCAATGGTGCGCAGCACGTAGTCGCCGGCCCTCAGCCCCAGGGTGCGATTGATCAGGTCGAAGCGGTCCAGATCCAGGACGAGGATCTGCGCGCGGCCGGCGTCCGGTTCGCTGAGGGCGTCTCTGGCACGCTCCAGAAAGGTGCTGAGGGTGTCGATATCGGTCAGCACATCGCGCTGCCCGCTCTCGGCCGGCACCGAGGTCCGGCCGGGCAGGCTGCCCAGGTCCGACACATAGACGCGGATCAGCAGCGCTTCGATACGCTCGTTGAAAGTGGTCCATGCCATGCGGATCAGCGTCGGAATCGAGACGGCATACAGCAGGGCCATCAGCGCATAGATGGGTTGGGTATCGGCGTGCAGCGCCATCTGCAGCGTCAGCGGCGTGCCTATACACAGGGCCAGTGCCAGATAGAGCGGGAACCAGTAGCCGAACGGCAGGATCGCCCCGGCCAGCGTGCCGGCCAGCAGCACAGCCACCAGCAGGGATTCGACCCACATGGACGGGACGAAGAACAGCCAGGCCGCGACGGCCCAGAGCAGCGACGCGCAGTAATTGAGGCCCGCGTAGGTGGCGAACCACTGCCGCCGGCGCACAACGGGCATCACGTCGGCGTTGAAGCCGCCCACCAGCAGACCCAGCACGGCCTGGAGCCCGAGCATGACGCCGAGCCAATAGGGTGCGAAGCCGACCTGCAGGCGCCCCCAGGCGAACACGCCCAGGAACAGCGCAACCATCGAAGCAAGGAAATGTGCCCCGCGGGCGTTGCGGAAGAGCGCGTCCACGAGCGCCAGACGAACGGATTCGGGGATCTCGGCGGGCTGAACCAGGGCCCGCAACCGACTCAGTGTCACAGCCAGCTTGTCGACCCGTTCCGTCATTGTCGTACTGCGGCTCTGAAACGCACCATGATGTCGGGAAGCAGTGCCCGCGTCCCCCGCGCCGGTTTCATGCAAACGCAGCAGACAATCTATCACCTTTTCGGCCACGCGGAGCGGGATCGCTGCACATGCCGGCCGAGGAGAGTCTGTTATCCTGTCTCGGCTATACGCAATCCCCACGAGCCGCGATGTCCGCCAATCTGCACGACAAGCTCAACGCCGAGACGGCGAAGGTGGCCTGGAGCGAGGTGGAGCGCCATTTCGCGCGGGGCGCGACACTGTCGGTCAGCATCGATCTGGATCTGCTCGAGGTGGCCCGGGCCATCGCCCGGGACGAAACCGGGCTCGTCCAGCGCTGGCTGACCACGGAGCAGCTGCAGCGCACCCCGGCCGCGCAGGCAACCGAGTGGGCGCGGCGCGATGCCACCGTTTGGTGCGTGGTGGTAGCCCCCTGGGTGCTGCTCCAGGAAGACCCCGACAGCCGCGACTGATCCTTCCCCCGGGGCCACTACGCGCTTTCGACCGGATGCCAGACGAGCTCGCAACCGGCAGGCGTGGACACGATCTCCGCCAGCGATGGGAGACGGTCGGGCAGCCGGAACAGATGGGCGGGGCAGCCGCAGTCACTGGCGCCGAATCCCGCCACGGGCTCGCAGCCGGACCGCGACGCCAGCTCTCCGGCCCAGGTGCACTCCCAGCGGCCGGCCGCCGCCAGGGTCAGCGCTCCCATCGGCGCTGCGACGGCGCGCAAGTAATCCACGTGCCAGCGGCGGCGGCCGCCGCTCAGGTGACGCCCCACCCGCGCGCGCAGACCGCCCGGGCCCTGGGCACTGCCGGCATAGACATACGTACCATCCCTTATTCTCAAACGTCCCAATTTGCCCACACTGAGGACAAGCGGCCGGCGGACCGGCAGCACCAGGAGGTAGCTGCCCCCGGACGCCGGCAGATCCGTGCCGTGGAGCGCATCACGTGAAAGCCTCGAGGCCATGACCATGTTCAAGCTCAGCACCCTTGTGTTCGGCATCTTCCTGATCGTCACCAGCGCGGCAGCGGTCGCGGAAGGCACCGAGCGACTGCCGGCCCAGCCGCCCGACGGCCTCGCCCTCGCCACCTTCGCCGGCGGCTGCTTCTGGTGCATGGAGGCCGCCTACGAGAAGGTGGACGGGGTGACCCGGGTGATATCCGGCTATACCGGCGGCCATGTTCCGCATCCCACCTATCACCAGGTGAGCGCGGGCGGCACCGGTCATGCCGAGTCCGTGCGCGTGATCTTCGACCCGGACAAGGTCAGCTACGCGCACCTGCTGTACGTGTTCTGGCGCAACATCGACCCGGTGGCCAAGGACCGCCAGTTCTGCGACGTGGGCCACCAGTACCGCACGGCCATCTTCTACCACGACGAGCGCCAGCACCGCCTGGCCGAGGAGAGCCTGCAGAAGCTCGCCGATTCCGGGCGGTTCCAGAAGCCGATCACCACCGAGATCGAGGCCGCCGGGCCGTTCTACAAGGCGGAGGCGTACCACCAGAACTACTACCGCACCCACACCGCCCGATACCAGTACTACCGGCTGGCCTGCGGCCGCGACAAGCGACTGCACGAGATCTGGGGGGATCAGGCGACGCCGCAGAAGGAGGGGCATTCCGAATAGCGGCGCCACCAGGTGCCTTGCATGGGCGTAACCCCTGGGCTCGAGGTATGGTGGCGCAGGGGCCGCCCGTGACCGCGAATGACCGGCGCGGCTCCGCCCGCTACGGACTCGCCGCGGGGACGCGGCTCCCACAGGGCTTCGAGTCATTGACGGGAGCGAATTAGCTGGCCCGGCTGTCGCGCACTACCACCCAGGTGCTGAGCCCGAACAGCACGATCTCGATGACGGCGAACACCCAGATCCAGGGGTTGATCGAAGCCCCGTCGACGATGAAGGAAACCACCCGGCCGAGCACCAGCCCGCCGAGGAAAACGGCCGCCACGCGCAGGGCCGGCAGGCGCCAGCCGTTCCTGAACGCCGACCAGAGGAAGTACAGCCCGAACAACAGGTAAACGCCGCCGTAGGTGGCGCGGACTTCGCTGCGGGCGCCGATGTTCGGCGCCTGCAGTCCCGTGGCGCCGATGACGTCGATGGGGGAATACAGCCCCAGCACGCCGATGGCGGCGAATATCGCCCCCACCAGCAGCAACAGTCCCTTGGCTTGCTTAGGCAGCTGAATGCGCAACGTCCGCTCCTTCTATTGCCGAGACACGAATACCCCGCCCCGGGGATCCGGGCGGATTGACGGGAAGGACGCACCCGAAGCGACCGGGAACCGGCCCGCCGGCGTCGCCGCCGGCATGGGAGCCGCAACCCAGCCGCCTGAGCCTGGCTTCACCTCCGACCGGACTAGTACATGGACACGGCGAGCGAAAAACTCAAGACGGTTGCCTAGGCGTCGCCGGCGCCGAGCACCTGCTGCCTGCGCTGGCGGCTGAACGCCATCATCCGGCCCAGGGAGACCCGCGCCCGCTCCGCGACGTCCGGCGCCACGAAGATCTCGTTGTCCATGTCCTCCAGGGTGGCGGCCAGGTTGCGCAGGCCGTTCATGGCCATCCACGGGCAGTGGGCGCAGCTCTGGCAAGTGGCGCTGCGGCCAGCCGTCGGGGCCTCCAGCAGGGTCTTCTCCGGTGCGGCCTCGCGCATCTTGTGGAAAATGCCGTTGTCGGTGGCGACGATGAACGTGTCCGCCTCCATCTCACGCACCGCCTTCAGCAGCTGGGAAGTCGACCCCACCACATCGGCCTGCTCCACCACCCTGGACGGCGACTCGGGATGCACCAGCACCTTGGCGCCGGGATGGGCAGCCCGCAGATCCGCCAGCTCGATACCCTTGAACTCCTCGTGGACGATGCAGGCAGCGTCCCAGAGCAGCATGTCGGCACCGGTCTGCTTGCGGATGTAGTCGCCCAGGTGCCTGTCCGGGGCCCACAGGATCTTCTCGCCGCGTTCGTGCAGGTGGCGGATAACGTCCAGGGCAATGCTCGATGTCACCACCCAGTCCGCGCGGGCCTTCACCGCCGCGCTGGTGTTGGCGTAGACCACCACGGTGCGCTCGGGGTGCTGGTCGCAGAAGGCGGCGAACTCGTCCGGCGGGCAGCCCTCGTCCAGGGAACAGGTCGCCTCCAGCTCGGGCATGATCACGCGCTTGTCCGGCGTGAGGATCTTGGCGGTCTCTCCCATGAAGCGCACGCCCGCCACCACCAGCGTCTCGGCGGGATGCTCCTGGCCGAACCGGGCCATGTCCAGGGAATCGGACACGTGGCCGCCGGTCTGATCGGCCAGCAGCTGGATGTCCGGAGCCGTGTAGTAATGAGCCACCATGACGGCGTTGCGGGCCTCGAGCAGCCGCCTGATGCGTTCCATCAGGGCTTCGCGCTCGCCGGCCTCGAGGGTCTCGTCGGCGCCGAACGCCTCCTCCCGGAAGGCCCGCGCCGGGACACCCCACTGAATTGCCTGCGCCTTGGTCATTTCCGTCACCTCCACGGGCGATGCGCGACACCGCCTCACTTGATAATCTGCACCCGGCCGGGCTGCTTCATGCGGAAGAGCTTGGCGGGGCGGTGCTTCCCCGCCCGGAACATCTCGCCGGTCTCTTCGATGCAGTTCAGGGTCCGGAACCGCTTGCGGAAGTTCCGCTTGTCCAGCGGCTCGCCGAGTATGGTTTCGTACACCGACTGCAGCTCGCTGAGGGTGAAACGCTCGGGCATGAACTGCAGCGCGATGGTCGAATATTCGAGCTTGGCGGCCAGCCGCTGGTGGGCCATGCCCACGATCCCGGCGTGGTCGAAGGCCAGCTCCGGGAGCGCATCCACAGGACACCAGGCGACGCGGCCCGCCGGCAGAGCGGCCATGTCGTCCAGGCGGTTGTACGGCACCAGCGCGTAGTAGGCCACCGACACTACCCGCCCGCGCGGATCGCGACCCGGCTCGCCAAAGGTATAGAGCTGCTCCAGGTAGAGTCCGGAGACGCCGGTCTTCTCTTCCAGCACGCGGGAGGCACCGTCGTCCAGCGCCTCGCCCCCGGCCAGGAATCCGCCCGGCAGCGCCCATACCCCGGCGAACGGCTCGCGGCTGCGCTCCACCAGCAGCACGGACAGGCGCTCATCGCGGATGGTGAAGATCACCACATCCGTGGTCAGGCCCGTGCCGAGGCCTTCCTTCCAGGTCGCCGTCGAGATGTCAGTCCGCATGTGCACGCGTTCGCCGGTATTCCGCACTGCCGCAATGTGACCCTCAAACTTAGTGTCTTTTTGACACTATGTCAAACAGGTGACATCCGCCCAGATCGACGGCGCGCGTCGTCCGCCAGCCAGCCGGAGCGGCGCGCCGCTGCCAATACCGGAGCCAAAGTTGGCGCGGGACGAATGAGACGCACGCGGAAACGGGACAGACCCCCCTCGTTGGTTAGGCCTTCCCGTTGGTCACTTGGATGCGTTTGAGTATGTCCAGCCAGAGGTCTTCGCTATTCACGTCAGTCAAACCCGCCCGTTCCAGGTTTTCCAGCGTGCGGCGATTGATGTTCGCGCCATAGAGGTGCAAAGGGATGAAGTTGAGCCCGTCCATCAACGCTCCTACAACGGGTTTCCGGCTGCGGACGTGCTCGAGCATCACTACCTGCCCGCCGCGCCGGCAAACCCGCCGTATCTCCTTCAGCCCGGCAACCGGGTCCGGGACCGAGCAGAACACGCAAGTCGTCACCACCGCGTCGAAGCTGTTGTCCTGGAATGCCATCGCCTGAGCGTCCATTTGGATCAGTTCGACGGGTCGATCCAGCCTGTCAGCATAACGACGAGCACGATCGAGCATTCGCCGGCTGAAATCGATGCCCACGACACCTACGTCCGGTGGGTAGAACGGCAGATTCTTGCCGGTCCCGATACCCACCTCCAGAACGGAGCCGCTTAACGTTTCGAGCAGGCGTCGCCGCTGTCGCCTGAACAGGCCTCGCTCCATACCGGCTTCGAGGAAGTCGTAGATCGGTGCAATACGCTCGTAGCGACGTCGAATACGTTGAGTCGAGTCCACTGTCTTGGTCACGGGATGCGCTCCGGGAGCCATCGGATGGATGTTCAGCGTAGAGGTCTGGCCGGCGAATCACTTGACCGCGCTCAAAGTCGGGACGCGTTTCAGCCCTCCCGGGCGATAACCGACGGATCCACGCCCCCCGGGAACAGCCACCCGGAAGGGTCCGCGGTCGGTGGTACCACGGGCAGGGGAACCCAGCGACAAATCGCTTGCCTCACGAATAGGTGGATTACGCGTCTCGAGTAGAGGAGGAGACTAGCCAGATGCGCGTGATATCCAAAACTCTAACGCTTCCATTAGCGGCACTGTCGGCTACGTTGATTTTGGCGCTGCCAGCGCTCGCCGCCGCCGACGGCGCGCATGAAAGCGAACCCGATTTCGGTCATCCGGGCAATGCCGCCAAGGCGAATCGGTCCATCGACATCATCGCCGTGGACCTGGCCTTCAAGCCCGATTCCGTTACGGTGAAGCGCGGGCAGACGGTCAAGTTCGTCGTCACCGACAAAGGCAAGCTGACCCACAAGCGAACTGAGCGAACTGGGGTCAAGCGAACTGGGGTCACAAGCGAACTGGGTAGAGTAGAGAACAGGTTGCCAGCACCGTAGCATCCGCGTAGCTGTTGGCCGCCCCTTTCGTCTGGCGGTGCCTGAATAGCGGCTACGTGGCGCTGTTGGCCTGCCCTCCCTCATCAAA
>Ga0102944_1000598_pt1 | contig 27021 bp, 24 predicted proteins | sample SalPonD_shore_MG_FD_78172 | JGI IMG/M metagenome (GOLD analysis project Ga0102944, IMG submission 78172) | Salt pond soil microbial communities from South San Francisco under conditions of wetland restoration - Salt Pond MetaG... | ecosystem: Environmental > Aquatic > Marine > Intertidal zone >...
ACCACGTGGTCCTGCGTATCGACAAAGAGTGCGCTCTAGGACTCTCTGACGAGGCCGTGGCCCGACGCTGGGGGCGGCTGTTCGAGCGCCCGGCACGCGTGGAGCGCTATCTCGACGGCTCGGCCACCGATTCGGCCGAGGCGGACGCCGCCCGGGCCTGGATCGAGACGATCCGGGCCCGGCTGTGGGATGTGTCGTGGTTCATGCGCTGTCTCAACGAGTCCATCGCCCGACGGGCCAATGCCGAGGACGGTTGCACGGGCCGATTCTGGGAGGGCCGGTTCAAGAGCCAGGCCCTGCTCGATGAGGCGGCGCTGCTCACCTGCATGAGCTATGTGGATCTCAACCCCATCCGCGCGGGCATTGCCAAGACCCCGGAGCGCTCCGAGCACACCTCGGTCATGGCCCGGATTGAGGCCTACCAGCACGCGCGAGCCGACGCAGACCCGACGCCGAAGCATCTGCTCGCCTTCCGCGGTCCCGAGCACCGCGACGCCCCGGACTGTCTGCCGTTTTCGTTGCCCGATTACCTGGAGTTGGTGGACTGGTGCGGCCGGGCGGTGCGTGCAGACAAGCGCGGGGCCGTCCCTGAGAACGTCCCACCGATCCTGGAGCGGCTGAGCATTGATCCGGTCGAATACCTGAACTTCCTCCGCGCCGAGCGCAACGCCTTCACCCGGGCGGTCGGTACAGCGGACCGGCTGCGGGAAGCCGCCGAGGCCCTCGGCCAGCGTTATCTCAGAGGGATCGGCGTCAGTCAGGCGCTATTCGCACGTTCGGCCTAGCGCGACGCCAGTCCAGACCTATCAACGAAGATCCCGCAACTGCGTATTCCGGTGAAGGTGACCGCTGATTCCGGCGCATCGTGACCGGCGATTCCGGCGCCAGGGCCAAAATCGGTCACGCTCCGGCCGGAATCACCGGTCACGATGCGCCGGAATCAGCGGTCACGTTCAATCGGAATGGGCGGTCACGATGGGCCGGAATACGCAGCATCCCGGCGGGTGCGCGGTCCGCTACGCCCTGAGCCCGCCTTGTTGAGCAATCGCGGACGTCTTCGCGCCCTCTATCAGCACTTCAGAGCCGCAATTCGGCTGTCGCTATCGAAGCTCGAGCGGTACGCCCCGCAGCTCCTAATCAACCTGGGTGTCCACGAATGCCCGCCAGTAGCCGGAGCCCGCCTTCGGCGGCTTGGTCGACACGGCGGTGGAGCTGCGCTGCACCTGTGCCTTGGGACTGGTCGCGAGCGGCGATCCCAACGCGGTGCTGGAGCTGCTTCACCTGCTCAATGACGGAGAGCCGCAGGCACGCATTGGGGCCATCAAGGCGTTGGAGCTCGTGCAGCCGTTCCACGCCCAGATCGCGCTAAGGCAGAAGGTTCTGTACGGTGACGAAGAACCCAACGTCATTGCGGAATGCTTCTCTTCACTGCTCAAGGCGGCAGGGGAAGACGCGCTCGAGTTTGCATTGGAATGGCTCACCGGCACCAACCGGGTCCGGCAGGAAGGCGCCGCTCTGGCCCTTGGTGAGAGTCGCCTGGAGGAGGCGCTGGAACCGCTCATCGACGCGAGCGAACGCCTCGTCCCCGGCGATCCGCGGACGACGATCTTCTTCCAGGCAATTGCCCTGCAGCGCCGGGAGCGCGCAACTCGGTACCTTCTAGAGGCGATAGCCAAAGCCCCGGCGGCCAGGGCCGTCCATGCGGCCGAGGCGCTTTCCATCTATAGCTACAACCGGGAGTTGCGGGATCAGGTCGTGAGCGTGGCGCAAATGCGAAAGATCAGGGCGCTCGACGACGTGATCGCAGCTCGATGGAGCGAGTAGTTCCTTCCGCCCTTAACGTACGCGACGAGTTTGCCCTGCGTCCTTGGAGTGAACTCAACAAGCGTAGTCTAACAACAATCGGCGACCTCTCAGTCAGACCGCCCGTGGCAACCTGTAGCTCCGCTCCCGGCATGCCCCCGGCGGCGCCATCCACGCCGCCGGGATCAACTTGTAGCCGCATATTTTCACGCGGACCGCCGGGTCACCAGCGACGGTTCAGGGGCAACCACATCGCCATCGAGCACTACGGGTTGGCCATCCAGGTAGACGCTGCAGCGGCGCATGGGAATATCCATGTGACAGGGCGTATTGCGCGGGCCGCCAACCTCGGTGTTGGGCCCGGTGGAAAAGAGGAAGTTGCCGTAGAAGGCACGCGCGTCCATGCCGATCGCGTCGTTCTTGTCGTGCAGGCCCTGCGCCGTCCAGTGTGCGCGCGGTTGCAATCCCCAGCCTATGTGGGAGATAGCGTAGACATCGCGGTCGTCGAAATAGGCCATGTAATCGCGAAGGTATTCAGCTTCAAATCCACCGTCAATATGCGTTATGAAGCCATTTTCGATTTCGAGGGTGACGGGTTGGTCGCGCACGTACATCTTAAACGGAAGGAGCACGTCACCAATGTCGAGCACGAGCCGTCCCTGCGCCGTACCCTCGTTCGGCCAGGAGAAGAGGAAACCGCTGGGCCAGTGGTCCCAGCGCCCAGGCTCATCGGAAAATCCGTACTCGGTAACAACCGGGTACTCTCCCAACTGGGCAGTGAACTCGCTACCAGCCCGTGATGTCACCTTAAAGGTCTTGGCCTGCGTGAAGAGCTTCTCGGCGGCTACCACGCGCGCCTTGTCTTCCTCCGTTGGCAGCATGCGGGCGAGCATCTCCGGCGGCTCTACTGCAAGTAGCATGCGGGTGCCGGACTTGAGGATGGCCTCCTGCTCCGGAGAGTGCAGCAACATCATCGTGTCTACCACCAAGTCGGCCGCCATTAATGCCTGCTGTGCGGCAGGATGACCGGTCAGGGCGGTCTTACCGACGTAGGCGGTGAGGTCGTTCCCCATGGCCATGTCATTGTTGTAGGCCGGCAAGTCCACCGTATAGACCTTCGCACCGAGGCGCTGCGCCGCGTCGACGGCCGCCGCCGCCGTCCGTTGGTTGGAATAATGGCTCTTCAGCACGGCAACGCTCTGGGTCGCATCCACCTTTGAGAGCTTGAGCACGTGCTCGAACATCTGTGTCAGCTGGGCATTGCTTACGGGCATGACTCCTCCTTACTACGGGCAGGGGCGACTACCATGCCGCGCGGCCAGAACGGACCTCATGTCTGATCCCGATCGCCGCGCCGCCCAACTCCTTGGATGTGTTCCAGGAAGTCGGCCTTGGTGATGACGTCGCCGTATTTGCTATCGATATCGAAAAGGTTCGCCTCATGGGGCGCCGGATGGCGATCCCCAACCGCCTCGCGAATGACCATTACGCGGAAGCCGTGCTGCACACCGTCGACTGCGGTTGCGCGTATGCAGCCGCTGGTCGAGCAACCCACGAGAACGACGGTGTCAATCCCCTGAATATGCAGCGTGGTCGCTAGGCTTGTACCGAAGAAGGCGCTGGGGTATTGCTTGCTGATCACCAGTTCCCCTTCCAGTGGACGAACCTCATCGCAGAACTCGGCGTGAGGATGACCCTCCACCATTGCCTTCATCACTGGCGCCTTCTGCAGCCATACCCCACCGTCGGCGTAGCGCTCTGGCTGATAGCGAATGTTGGTGTGCACTAGGGCAATGCCGGCCTTCCGGACCTCAGCCAGTACCTCGGCCGCTTGGCTTACCGCCTCGACCACGCCAGAGGCATAAAGAGGGGCACCTTCGGTGGTGTAGCCCTGCATGAAATCCACAAGCAGCAGGGCACACCGCTCCCCGAAACCAATGCGCGTATCCCATACCCCCTGGTAGTTATCTGCGGCGTTCTGGGTCATGTTCTTCTACTCCTCCGCTACCTGGCGGTAGAGTGCGGTTACTCTGCCGCGGTGACGCTGAGCTCCGCGGGCAAAGGGAAACGCCCGCTGAGCAAGGCTCCGGCGTCCGGGACAACAGGCTCCAGGGCCAGGTGGTCCAGCATTCGCCGGGTCGTGCATATCGACGTGCTGGTGACGGGGATGCCGAGGGCATCCTCCACTGGCTGAACCGCCGCCAGAGATGGCATCTGTACGCAGGCGGAGAGCACAACCGCGTCGACGTTCGCCGTCTGCAGGCGTTTGACGTCCTCCAGCAGCTGCATTGGATCGCGGCGCCCCACCTCCAGATTGTCTGGGATCTCAAAGCAGCGCGCGTCCGCCACCTCGATGCCCTCGCTCTCGATGTATTCCACCACTAGGTCGGTCAGCGAGCGCATGTAGGGCGCGAGCAGCGCAATGCGCTTCGCCCCCATGATTTGGAGCCCCTCGACCAGAGCCCCGGCCGAGGTCATTACAGGCGCCGCACAATGATTCTCGCGGGCCACGTCGGTCAGCTCACGCTCGGTCTGGCGGTGATAGCCCGCCCCCATAGCCATGATGGCCACCAGGCAAGCGGTGCTCATTACATCCACCCGCGCATCTGCGAGCTCCGCGGCGCAACGCAGGCCCTCCCGGTTCATCGCCGCTAGTTCTTCCTTTGTTACCCGGTGCATACGCATTCGGCTTGAATGGAAAGTGAAGCATTCCTTCGGGCGGATGCCCTCTCGGGCCCTCAGCATGGCCGGGATCTCCGTTTCCATGGTGGTGTTCGAGCTCGGTACGATCTGACCAATGCGATAATTGCGATTCATTGTTCTTGCTCCGCGATGATGCCCCCCTTTACCGCGGGGAAGCGTGTGATCGGAGTGCTACGGCCTTGGCCCAAGGAAGGTGCCAAAGGCAGAGAAGAAGCCTTCGAAGTTGTCCCAAGGGATCATGTGGCCAGCATCAGCCACCCGAGTGAATTCGATGGAAGGCATCAACTCCCGGATCTCCGCCACGTCTTCGTCCAGGATTACGTCTCCCCGCGCAGCGCCCATCAGCAGCGTGGGAATGCCCGCCGCCTCGAGCTTAGGCAGGTCCTGGTGAATGTCGTCCTCGTGAAAGCCGTTGAAGCTGTCGACGACTGCTTTCTCGTTGCAGGTGTGCAGCCACTCCGCGCGCAGGCGCAGGTGCTCCTCGGTCCAGGTGGGACAGTACTCACGCATCGTTTCCACGCTGGCGCCGCGCTGGCACTCGCGGATGGAGTCCACGTACCAGGGCAGCTTGCTGGGATAGGCCCGCCGTCCAGGTCCGGAAACCGGTGGGTCGACCAGGACCATTCGTTCGATGCCGGCGGCGTCGCGGGCCGCCGCCCGTATGGCAAAGCGACCCCCCATTGAGTGCCCCACTAGGTGGTACGACGTCAGGCCCAGCACCCGAGCGAAGGCGGTGATGTCATCGGCACAGGCATCGATGCCGTAGTCGAGTTCGTCCCCAGTCTCGGATAGGCCGCGGCCCCGCACATCGAGCACATAGACGTCAAAGCACCGACCCAGGCGCTCGGCCACGAAACCCCAAGTGATTGCCGGGCTGGTGATACCGGGCACCAACACCAGGGCCGGTCCTTGACCGCCGTAGCGCAGGTAGTGTTGGCGAATGCCGTTAGCTTGCAGGTTGGCGCCATACATGTACGTTTTACTCATTGGTTTCTCGCTCCAGTTCCGGTATCTCCTCAGTGCGCCCCCGAGCGCACGCAGTCACTACCGCGGCCTCATGCCTGGGCGCGGCCCAAAAGGGTGTCTAGGCTTCCCGCGATCCACCGACGTTGTTTCAGGTCGATATCGGCGTTCTCCGCGTTATGCAGCAGCGCCACCGCCTGCTCGTACAGGGGCAGCGCGTGGGGCATGGCAGCCGGTGGGCGCATGCGCTCGACGCACCAGCGCAGCTTCTCCCGAGCCCGCTCCACCGTGTAATGGCCGTTTCGCACCCACTCCACGGTGAGCCAGTCCAGGGTCTCTAGGAATGACAGGGAATCAGCGGCCTGGAGAATGTCAGCCTCGGAGCCTCCACCGATCTCATGGCGCAGGATCAGGGCGCGCACCCGGCCAATCAGGGATTCGTCAAGCCTCGGACGTTGCTCACGCATCCACGCCTCGACGATGTCCGCGGATCGCATGGAGTGCGCAAACAAGTAGTCGGGGTCATCGAAGCCGTTTCCCGGTGTGCTAGTCGGACCGCCAGGAAAATATCGCTCGGCGTCATGGACCAAGGCAGCAAACTTCAGCGCCGCGGATGGTTGACCGCACAACGCGATGGTCCACGCGCGCGTGGCAAGTAGATGCTCCAACTGGTAGAAGCCATCCAGCCATTCCAGCGCCGCCAACTCCAGCTCGGTGAAGGTCGGGTCTGAATATCGGCCTGCGGGGTCAATACTCATCACGGTCTCTCTCCGGTCTCTGCGGGACTGTCCCCACGTTTGCCTGCGGCAATAGCGCGCCACACCCCCTCCGGCGTGATGGGCAGCTCAGAGAGTTCTACGCCGTAATCCTCCAGCGCGTCGCAGAGTGCATTGGCCACCGCAGCCCCTGGCGGTATGGTTCCCACCTCGCCCACACCGCGGACGCCGAACGTGGTGACCGGCGATGGCACTTCGGTATGAAACAGGTCTATAGGGGGGACGTCCGCTGCCATCGGCGCGAAGTAGTCGAGCATGGTTCCACTGAGTAGCTGCCCCGTCTCGGCGTCGTAACGCAGTTCCTCTCCCAGGACTGCCCCGAGGCCCTGCACGAGCGCCCCGCGGACCTGTCCCTCTACTACCAGCGGGTTCACCGCCACGCCGCAGTCATGGACCATCACGAAGCGCTCTACCTCGAATTCCCCAGTCTCGGGGTCGACGGCCACGACCGCTGCGGCGGTGCCAAAGGAAAATGCGGCCTCGGGCGGCTCGAACTGGGAACTTACCTCCAGCCCGGGCTCTTCGCCTTCCGGAACGCCCTGGCCGAGAATGGCGCGGGTAAACACTTGCGACAGGGGAATACTGCGCTCTGGCTCCCGCCGATGCATCACTGCACCACCATCGATCACGAGGGCTTCGACCGGCGCTTCAAGCGCCCAGCCGGCAATCCGGAGCGTCTTGTCATGAAAACGGGTGGCCGCTTCGCGTATGGCGCCGGCCGCGGCGATCATAGTGCGGGATGCGAAGGCGCCGGTATTCAGTGGCGAGGCACCTGTGTCCCCGGCGTGCACCCGGACCCGCTCGTATTCGACGCCTAGCACGTCGGCGCAGACTTGAGCGAATGCAGTCTCGCTGCTCTGGCCAATGGAAGAGACCCCCGTGTAGAGATCGATCCCGCCCGAGCGGTTAGCCCTGAGCGTGACGCTCTCATGGGCGCCGAATTGGGAACCGCGGTTGGCCAGGAACCTGGAGCTGGCATAGCCAGTGCGCTCAACAAAGGACGACAGACCGATACCGACCAGCCGCCCGTCCGCGCGGGGCCTCCGTGGCACGGCGCGGTGAGTCTCGTAGTCCACTGCCTCGGCTGCCATCTCTAGCGTCCGCAGGTAATCGCCGCTGTCGTAGGTTGCTCCGCTCGGGGTACGCCATGGGAAGTCATCGGTGCGCAGTAGGTTCTTCCGCCGAACCTCGAGGGGATCCATGCCTACCTCGCGGGCCAATCGGTCCATCAGGACCTCGAGGGCGAAGTTCGCCTCCGGCTGGCCATATCCCCGGTAGGCACCAATCGGCGTCTTGTTGGTGATGGCCACCCGCCGCTCCACAGCCCCGTCGGTCACCTTGTAGGGACCGGTGAAGATCACGCTGGAGAGCTGGGCCGACCCGAAGGAGGAGTTCCAGCCCCCGAGATCGGTGGTGTAGGTGTTGGTGATGGCGCGAATACGGCCGTCGGCGTCGGCGGCGATGCAGTAATCGTGACTCGCCTCGCGGCCATGGGTGCTGGCCCGAAAGTGCTCCAGCCGATCCTCGATCCACTTGACCGGACGACGGAGCGCTGTCGAGTGCAGACAGGCCAGGATGTCCTCCGGGTATACGCCGAGCTTCTGGCCGAAGCCCCCGCCCACATCGGAGGCGAGTACCCGGATGCAGCTTTCGTCGATGCGTAGTGACTCCGCCAGCTGCTTGCGCATGAGGTGCGGCACCTGGGTTGAGGAGTGCACCGTGAGCTCCCGCGCTCCCGGTCGCCACAGCGCCAACACGCCGCGCGGCTCCATGGGCAAGGCCGTTACTCGGCTGCTGCGCAACCGGCCCCGGACCACCACGTCAGCGGCGGCAATGCGAGCCTCCGGGTCGCCGCCGCTGTCCCGGTTGGCGACGAGAAGGTTCGAGTCAAGCACCTCGGGATGTAGCACCGGGGCGTTACCATCCAGCGCGCCGAGGGTGTCGGTCACATGCGGCAAGGGCTCATAGTCGATTTCCACCAACTCGACCGCGTCCTCTGCCACCGCTCGACTGGTTGCCGCCACGCTGACCACGGGCTGGCCCTCATAGGTCGCCGTCTCCTGGGCGAGGGCGTAGTACGACAGCTCGGGCGCTCCTGGCACCGGTCGCAGCACCGTTAGCGGGTCACTCAGCGCGCGTACATCGGATCCAACCAAAATGTGTCTCACCCCTTCAAGCTGCGCGGCTTGGGAGATGTCGATGGAACGGATACGCGCATGGGGAAAGGGGCACCGACCGACGGCCATCTCCAGCTGGTGCGCCGGCTGGACGTCGTCGGTGAAGCGGCCATCGCCGCGTAGCAGCCGGTCGTCCTCCTTGCGCGCTAGGGACTCACCTATCAACCGGTGTCGGGCCTTCTCACCGTCAGCCTCAGTGGCCGGCTCGATGTCCTCGCGCAGCTCCGCCGCCGGGGCAAGCTCCTCAATGGTCCTGCTCATGACGATACCTCCGCCACCTCCAGCTGGTTCGGCTTCGCCAGCAGATACTCCTCGACGGCGCGAACGATGCCCTCGTAGCCTGTGCACCGGCACAGCACACCGCTGATTTCCTCGCGGATCTGCTCTCTGGATAGAGGTTCGCCTCGTGCGCCCAAGCTGGTGGCGAGCATGAGGAATCCGGGAGTGCAGAAACCGCACTGAAGCGCGTGGTGGCGTTTGAAGATTTCCTGAAGGTCATTGAGACGGTCACCAGCGGCAAGCGATTCGACAGTACGGACGTCGGCTCCGTCCAACTGGGCAGCAAGCATCAGGCAGGACTTAATCGCCTGTCCGTCGACCATGACGGTGCACATGCCGCACACGCCCTGCTCGCAGCCGACGTGGGTCCCGGTGAAGCCTAGGCGCTGGCGCAGAAAATCCGCAGCGTGCATGCGTGCGGGCACCCGCTCGCGCAACGTTTCCCCGTTGACCTGGAGGCTTATCTCCACTTCGTTGCCGTTCAATGTCGTCTCCTTTCTCTCTGGCCCGCGCGGCGCGCCTAGCCCGGCTGCGCGCGGGACGCTACAGCTGCGACAAGATGACCAGCCCGATAATCACGCTCATTGCGCTGAGCGCGGCCGAGATCTTCGGCCACGGATCACCACCTGGCGGCGGCGTGACCGTTGTTGGCTGGGGGCGGCCAGCACGGGTATCGGTGTCGGCCAGAGTTGTTTTCTCAGCCGAACGGCGTGGCTGTGCCTGCTTTTCCTCCGCCGGCTTTCCGGACAGGACACGTTCCAGGTTCTCGGTAAATTGAGCGGTGACCTTGGCTGCCTGTTTGGCGATGACCTTCTGACCCACACTCCCCAGCGCCCCAGCCAGCGCGACGTCACCGCTAACGGTGACATGGGTCTGCGCACCCTCCGGCCGCAGGGTCACGGCGTTTGAGGCGCGGAAGTTGCCGGCCGCACCGCGGACGGCCTTGCCCGTGGAGGTGAACTCGATCCGCTCCTGGTGCACCTGATCCGTGATGTGCACCTTGGCGTCGAAAGTGGCCGTCATGGGTCCGAGCCGCTGGGTGACGACAACCGCCACATCCCCGTCGTCCAGCTTCTCGGCCTTCTTGACCCCTGGGATACATTCGGCCACCCGCAGCGGCTGCTCGAAAAACTCCCACACCGTCGCCAGGTTCTCGGCGACGCGGAACTCTTCATCGAACTTCATGGATTACCTCTTGCTATGACGCGCCGGCCCGCAGGTCCTCAAGGACGTGCCTGACGTACACTGGCACTAGGTGCGCCCGGTACTCGGCGCTGGCGCGCATGTCGCTGGGCGGATCGATATCTTCGGTCGCAGCCGCCGCGGCGGCAGCGATGTCGTCGTCGGTGAGGGTGCTGCCTTCCAGCGCCGCGGCCGCAGCGCGAGCTAACACCGGCGTGTCATTAACCCCACCGAGCCCGATGCGCACGCCATGCCAGCGGCCGTCAGCATCCCGGTCACCCACGGCAGCCACGGACAGCACGGCAAAGTCGTTGTGCCGTCGATACCGTTCCCGGAAGGCGTGGTGCTGGGGATGCGCCGGGAACACGATCTCGGTCACCACCTCATCGCACTCCAGATCCGCCGCGTAGGCCCCGTCGTAGAGATCCTCCAGGGGGATCATTCGCGACCCGTCCGGGCCGGTCACCTGCACCCGCGCGCCCAGCACCAGGCAGGCCAACGGCATCTCCGCGGTGGGATCGCCTTGCACCAAGCTGCCGCCGATGGTGCCGCGGTTGCGCACTTGGCGGTCGCCGATATATCGAACCATCTCCGGGACCAAGGGCAGGCGCCGCGCTACCTCCGGCGAGCGCTCCAACACCGCGTAGCGGACCAGGGTGCCGACAACGGTGTCTTCTCCGTCGGACCGCAGCCCGTCCAGCCCCGGGACGTGGTTGATGTCTACCAAAGCCCCCAGGCGCCATAAACGCATGTTCATCATGGGCATCAGGCTTTGCCCGCCGGCCAGCACCCGCGCATCGCCCGCATATTCGCTAAGGCAGTCAACTGCCTCCTCCACAGAAGCGGCCCGGTGGTAGATGAAGTCAGCGGCCTTCACGACTGCTCCTTCTCCGTTGCGCCTCCGGTCATGCGAACGCCGGCAAAACGCGCCAACACGTGACCGACAGGCGACCTCGCCTCGGTCACCAGACCGGATCGCTCCCGGCGGCTCCAGACCGTCTCCGGCCGAACCTGCAGCACACGGATCTCGCCGTCGTGGCTCACGGCCCACTCGATGTCCTGGGGGCCACCCCAGTCGCGCTCGATACGCTTGGCCAGCCGAGCCAGCGTGTGCACCTCCTCGTCGCTCAGACACAGGGCGTCTTGGCGCGCCTCCTCTACCGGCAACAGCCCAACGCGGCCGGTCGCCGGGTCGAAGCGATACTCCTCGGGCTGGGTCGCCGAGCGGCAATTGACAGTTTCTAGCGTGACCTTGTCGATGGTGATCTGCGTTGGGGTGATGTCGCCCTTCACCACACCCTCCCCGAGGCCCCAACATGCTTCCATCACCACTTTCGAGCGGTCCCCGTTGAGCGGGTCGAGGGTGAACATGACGCCGGCAGCGCGAGCCTGAACCATCTGCTGGATGCCCACGCACATCCCGAAGTCACCGCTAGCGAAGACGTTCTCGTCGTCCACGCGATAGGACAGGACCGCCTCGCCGAACATCCCGGCCCAGCATGTCCGGATATGCTCCAGCACCGATTCGACACCGGTAATCCACAGGTAGGTTTCGTACTGTCCGGCGAAGCTCGCTCCCGCCAGGTCCTCTGATTCGCCGCTTGAGCGTACCGCCACGGGCACGGCATGGACGCCGACGCGTTCCTCGAGCAGCTCGTAGTGCTCACGGATCTGCGCCTCCAGGTCCGCCGGCATGGGCGCCGACGTAATACCTTCGACAAGCTGCGCCGTCTCTTGCTTGATGTCGGCGAGCGCCATATTGGGGCTTGCCGCGCGCACTCGCTGAGCCTCGTCGGCCAGACCGGTGGCGTTTATGAAGTGGCGATAAGCGGCGGTGGTGACGCCGAAACCCGGCGGCACGGAGAGCCCTGCCGCCGTTGTCTCCGCCAAGTTGCCGAACTTACCCCCCAGCAGCGGGTTCCTGGGCGCCTGCTTGTCGTCCAGCCAGAGAATGAAAGGCGCTTCGCTCATTCTGCGTCCTCCCCGTTGAGCACGCGGACGGTGCCCTCGTTGCCATCCACCTCGATTCGATCCCCCGTACGAATTTGCGTCGTGGCGAACCCGGTACCCACCACGGCAGGCAGGCCGTACTCGCGGGAGATGATCGCCGTGTGGGCCATGATGCCGCCGACGTCGGACACCGCAGCTGAGACCCGCTGGAACACGGGCGCCCAACTCGGGGCGGTTATGCGGCACACCAGGACGTCGCCGTCCTCGACCTCGTAGAGCTGGCTGGACTCCGTGATGACCCGTGCTCGGCCCTCGACCTTGCCCGGAGAGGCGGCGACGCCACGTAGCGCGCCGTCGTGCGCACCGGCCCCGAGCCACTCGTCGATCGTCTCCTGGGTAATACCCCAGAGCATGATGGTCAGCGGCTCGGTAATGGACTCCGGCGGCACACCCAGCGCCGGGGGCGGCGACCAAGAAGCCAGTACGTCGCGGATCCGGCGACGGCGCTCTATGATTGGCCGCCAGTAAATCTCTCCGCGTGGCTGAGTACCCACCGCCCAACCGATCATCAGGTCGTAGAGGGCGTCGTAGATTTCGTTGCGATGCAGATAGAAGATGTCTTCGCGGTCGTCGACGAAGTTGTGGGCCACAAAGACGTCACCGAGCTCCCGGACCTTCGACCAAAACAGCGAATGGTGCCAGTGCTCGACGTAGAAGTTGTGGTTCTCGACAAAGGGGTAGACCTTGCGGGCCAGCTCCACCAAGCCATCGAAGGCCTCCCGGTCCTGCTCAGTGGGCAACAGATTGCGGTATTCGTCGGTCACCTCGGTGCGCTTCTTGATGATGGCGTCCAGCGGCCGGCGAATATCATCTCCGCGCTGCAGTGCCTTCACATAGCCGCGCATGGCGGTGAATGGCAGCCGGTGATCGTTGATCCACACCGGGTCTGAGTGTGTGTAGCCCACGCCGGTGGAGAACCAGAACCACGGATCCTGAGCCTCTCTGTACGCGCTCAGCCACTGCTCGCCCCCGTCGGCCCCAGCGATGGCATCAAGCATCTCGTCCGGATCCTCGTGGGCCAGGACCTCGTCGGCCAGGCCGAGCGTCACCGCCAGCTCCGCTAGGCGTCGCAGCTCATCGTCCGGGCGGAACAAGAGGATGTCGATGCCGGAGACCATGTCGGTGATGTTCTGGTCGGCGATGCCCGGGAACGCCTCCTGGCAGAACTCGCGGAAGGTGAGATAGGCCCCATAGCCGAGGTTGAGCATCTCGAAGTGGTAGGAGCCCATCTCGAAGAGGTTCTGTATCAGCGTATTGTAGGAAGCCAGCAAGTCATAGGAGGAGTAGAGGCCCCGGTGGCCATATACACTCTCCACCGGCTCCAGCTCCGGCAGGGCATGGAACTCGATGGCCTTGAGGCGCTCAATGCAGCCCTTGGCCTTCTCGACCCATTCGTCGTAGATATGGTCCCAGTTGTTGTAGTAATAGCCTGCGCGGACGTTGAAGTGCTCGGCACGCCGCGCGATGTCATCCGGGTCACTGACCGCGTTCGGACTGATGTAGAGATAGCCGTTGATGATTCGATGGTCGATGCCCAAAGCCAACGGGATGGGCCAGACCCGGGTGGACATTTGGCTAGCCGCCACCCACCAGTTCTCGGTCATGATGGTGTCAAAGGGATACAGCGGCTCGGGATTATGCATCCCGTCGAAGTACCAGAGCTTCGAGTCTTCCATTTCCCGTCGCTCTTCGCTGATCAAGGCATAGTAGGGATAAAGCTCTTCCCACTCCTCAGCTCCCTCCGGCGTGGCCACGTCGAACGGGCTTGTGAAGCGGCTATTTGATCCAGACTTGTCGTCCTCCGCTTTCATATCCATCGATTCTCCTCCTCGTAGCTGTCGTAGTTATCTCCAACCAACCCTGGTGCCGGGCCATGGGCGGCACGCGGTGAGGTGCGAGCCCCTAAAGCAGATCGATCGCCCCGGAGGCGGGCTTTGCGATGCGCGCTCGGAGGCCTCTATAACACCCTGCCAGGCCCACGCTCGCCGGCGGCATCGTGCAACTCCACTCGAGCGCTATTCCGGCCCAGTTAACCATCTCTTACTCCGCACCCATGACGCCTGTCTCTGGGAGCGAATCAGATCGGCATATTTGGTATACCACATAGTGTTTGGTATACCAAATCAGTTTTCAACAATCCGAGGTTGTAGCGAACATGCCTACGATGGTATACCAAAATAAGTGATGGTATACCAAGAGGCGAGTATCTCCGACCGCATGCTGACTTACAAACCGCGGTCGCAACATCAACGGGACTGAAGCGAGGGGGATATAGGTAGCACAGAGAATCAAACAGCCACACGCCGAAGCGTCCAGCATGGCAACAAACCGATAACAAATTCGATGAGGAGGAGTCGCGATGGACGTGTTCACCGAACAGGTATCTTCGAACTACATAATGCTCACTTTCATCTATATGGTTGGTGCGGTGAGCGTGCTCTTTGTGGTCTTGGGGCTGGGCTTTGTCGATATGGGCTTGGCTCGGTCGCGCAATGTGCTCGACACCTGGGTGCAAAAGCTCACCGCCGCAATGGTTGCCGGGTTCGGGACGTTGGTCATCGGCTACGGAATCTGGGATTGGCAGTTCGCCCAAGCATTCAATGTGCCAGACCCGCTGCTGAGCTCACTGAAGACATGGTGGATAGGCGGGCCCGCCGCCAGCACGCCTTCCATACTGCTAGATCCGAAGAAGGTGCCGGAAGCCGATATTCTCCAAGTGTTTCTCGTCTTCTTCGTCACGTTCTCGATGGCCACCATGGCGCTCATTCACAGCAGTGCGATCGAGCGAATCAAGGGCAAACCACTCTACGTAATGTCTTTCGTGGTCGGCGCCGTCCTCTCCCCGCTTGTTGGCTACCTCTGCTGGGGCCCGCTCTCGCCGCTGACCAACAGCGGCGTCCACGACTTTGAAGGCGTGTTTCCGCTTTACGTCTTCGCTGGCACCTGGTCGCTGGTGCTTGCCTGGCGTCTCGGACCGCGCAGGGGCTCGTTCGGCGCGGATCCAGACGGACTCAAGCCCGTCCCCAGCAACCAAGGTCTGGTGGCTGCCGGCGTGCTGTTCATTCTGCTTGCCCTCCCGTTCGTCGCCGTCGGGTCCACGTTCATCCTGCCGGACAAGGGCGTCTACGGCATCTCCTTCACACAGACCGGTATCGGCCTGATCATCATCAACCTCTTCACAGCAGTGCTGACCGGTGGTGTGGTTGGCTCACTGATCGGCTATCAGCTCCACGAGCCCAGATGGGTGATGCTGGGCCCCATTGCCGGTGCAATCATGAGCGGCACGCTATTCGACGTCGGCACGCCCCTCGAAGCTATGCTTCTCGGTGCGCTCGGCCCACTGGTAGCACTTGCTACTGCGAAGCTTGTAACACGTATGGGCATCGACGAGCCCAAGGTCGTGCCGCTGGCTCTGGGACCGGGCGCGATCGGTGCGATCCTCGTTGGCTTCCTGGAGTGGGGCACGCCAACAGGCGGGTATCCGGGACTCACAGGCCAATATGCTGTGGGGCATGCACAGATCACCCCATGGTGGCAGTTGGCCGGAGTCATTGCGACGATGTTGGTTTCTGGCGTGCCGGCGTTCCTGCTGTGTCTCGTCTTCGAAAAGGTTAACGGCCTGCGCGTCTCCCATGAGGACGAGGTAACGGGATTGGACCATGCCCATTGGGGCGTTTCGAACGGGTGGGACGATATTCCCGCAGCCGGAGCAGCACTGCCGGAATCTGCCGTGTCCGCCTCGCGCCTCGAAGCACGAGACGGCCCTGGTGCCAGTGCGGTAAGCTAGCCACGGGTTGCAGTTGAGACTCGAGCTGGTCCTGCCGCCAGGACCAGCTCGAGCGAATTAGCCTTGAGTGTTTGCGGGGCAGCAACCAGTCAAGAATAGAGAGTTGGCGATGGTTTCAGACGATGCCGCATTCCGAACTTCAGGACATGCTCGATTTGCCGGACCAGCTGGAGGTGTTGGCAAACGAGTCCGTATCGAGCCGCAGCAGCGAACGCATAGCGCACATCATCCGTAAGGCGATTCTCTCGGGCAGCCTGCCTCCGGGTGAGCACATCCGCGAACGCAGCCTCGCTGAAGAGCTGCAGATTAGCCGAACCCCTGTCCGCGAAGCCCTTTTTATTCTCCAAGGCGAGGGACTCGTGGACCTCAGCCACAAGCGTGGAGCGCGCGTCGCCCACATCACATCCAGTGATATCCGCCAGATATACTCACTGCGCCGAGTTCTCGAGGCGCACGCCGCACGCTCGGCTGCTGAGCATCACGACCGCGTCAAGCTGGCAATGGTGGCCGAGGCTCTGGACGCCCAGCAGCAGCTGCCGCCGGATGCGTCTCCCCTTGAGCAGGCGCAAGCCGATCTGGCCTTCCACGAGGCCATCGCCGCAGCCAGCGGCAGCAAGCTCCTCTACACAGTGGCTCATCAGGTCCTGGCGGTCACGGTCACCCACCGCTCGCGCTATGCCTATTCCGCGGCCGATGCGCAGCGGGTTTGGCGCCAGCACCGGGCGATTCTCAACGCCTTGGAGTCCGGAAACGCTGACATGGCCGAATCGCTGATGTTGAAGCACGTTGATCAGTCGACCAGATTGGCGCTGAAGCATCTCGACGGACCGGAAAGGGCGGATGATCGGCAGGGAACCAGCAGGTCACCGAAACGGGCCGCGAAGAGTTAAGCCGGCCGTCGTCGCACTGCGCGGCCGGTCGGGAGAGACGGTGGAGTGCGCCGTCCTGGACTCCGGTACAGCGGTGGAAGGTACACGGCGCGGATGGTCGTGCCACGCTGCGCCGGCGCCCCGGATGCGGTCGACACCCACTATCTACGCCGGCGCTTCAATCTCTCCCCGGTCGAGTCCGAGATTCTTCCACGGCTGAGGTGCGGTAAGCGCATTGAGGTCATCGCTGAGGCCCGCAGCGTAACGCTGAACACAGTGCGGTCTTATTTGATGTCGCTCTTTCGCAAGACGGGTTGTCACAGCCAGGCAGAGGTCGTTGCCACTGGCTGGCGTTGCGCGGTCATGGTCCACCGGGGGACGCTGTGTCGCCCGAGTCACATTAATGGCGTCCCCCTGAAGGACTTCGATGCAGATGCCTCAAGAATGGACTTCCCCCGGTGCGGTGGACACTCCGGCGCTATGATTCGAGCATAGGAGGAAGTCCATGAGCACCCAACGTTATACCCCCGAGCTGAAGGAGGAGGCCTTCCGCCGGAACGTCGCTGTTGGGTGGTCGCAGTCCCACGGGGGCTCCCGGGTACTGAATAAAGCGCCTATGCCCCAAGCGTCAGGAATCCCCTTGCTGCATCTGTGCCAGCAAGTATTGGTGAAGCCGGGTCATGTGGGACACCATTTCCGCAACGGCACTCTCGGAGTCTCGAGCTCTGAGATGCTCAAGGAATTTCGAGCGGGAGGCTGCCACATCCCAGCTGCGGTCGGGGCCCAGGCGCGTGATGTAGTCGCGGAGGGGGTCGGTGATCGCGGACATCAGCGCGCACAGCACCTTGTTGCCGGTAGCGGCGGCAAGCAGTGAGTAGAACTCCAGCGTCAGCTCAGTCCTTTGCATGAGCCCCTCTGGGCTGCGAAGCGCCGCCGTTTTGGCAACGTTTTCTTCCAAGACCTTGAAGTCTTCCTCGGTGGCTCGATCGCAGGCGAGCCTTACAACCTCTCTCTGAAGGCATACGCGCGCCTCGGTGAAATCCTCAAGCGAGAACCCACCGAGGAAAAGCAGATCCTGCATCACATGAGTTATTGACTCGATGCTGCCTTCCTGAATCACAGCCCCGCCACGGGCGCCGCGCTGGAGGGTTACGACGCCCACGATTTCCAGCGCCCGCAGTGCCTCCCGGACACTCGACCGGCTTACCTGGAAACGCGCCGCCAGCTCCCGTTCGGCCGGCAGCTTGTCGCCTGGCTTAAGGTTTCCCGCCTGGACCTCGCGTCGGATCTGAACGCAAATCTCTTCAAATGCGCGCCGCGTACGGACTGGCGTGAATTCGGCAGCACTGTTAGGCAAGGAGTGCGACATAGGACGTTACTCCGGTGAAAGTTAGCTCGTCATCGCGCTGCCAAGCAGCAGCGCCTGACGGATGACTAATGGCAGCGGCACCGGGACTCTGCAGCGCCCGCAACGTATGGAAGAGTGTGCGCTGGGAGGAGGAATGGAGACCTTCTGGAGCCATACCTCACCAAGGCGGCACTCGCCCTCATCTTTTAGAATGACCGCAACGTCATCCCTGCGCGGGACTGCGGCCGACAGGGCGCGCCGAACGCGCTTGCCGCCATGCTACCAGCAGCGGGAGACCGTGTTGACCCAGGCGACACGCATGTCCCGACGGGAGACCCCTGCTTAGCGTCACCGTTCAACCGAGCTGCGAGCCGTGCAGGGGGTTGGCGTCCCTGTTCGGGCGTACTACCCGTACCATGAGTCGACTGTGGATGGCTGTCGCTGATAACCACGGCCATCTGTCTTCCTTTTGACAAATGGTCGGACCATTATATACATTGGAATCGTTTGTGACACCAGGAGGGTGAAATGGCCCGTCCGATACCTGTCCCGAGCGCAGAAAGTCGGCCGTTCTGGAGCGCAGCGTCGGCAGGCGAGCTACACCTGCCCCGTTGCCGTAACTGCGGCAACCTGCACTATCCCCCACCCGCACGTTGCCCCGAGTGCCTGACTGAGGCGCTGCATTGGGAACAGCTATCGGGACGAGGCCGGCTCTGGTCTTGGACTGAGATCTTTGTCGAGGCGATCCCGGGGTTCGAACCCCCCATCCTGGTGACGCAGGTCGAGCTTGCCGAGCAACAGGGGCTGGTCCTAACCGCCGGCGGAGATAGTCGGGAGATCCCAGCCCTGACATTGGGAAGCGAAGTGCAGCTTTGTTTCACCGAACCGGTCGACGGGTTCCGATTTCCGCTCGCGCGGCCGGCGTAGGCGACCGTCCCCAGGCCGCGCCGCGCAGAACGGTGAAGGAGCAAAGTTCATGCGTGAGAAGGCAACCACTGCAATGGTGGGTTTCGGTACATCCGAGATCACGCGCTACTCGGACCGCGGTATGACGGCTTTCGCCCTGGAAGCGGCGCTCGCCGCAATCGCTGACGCCGGCCTCACACGGGAGGACGTGGACGGATATATCGGCACCCCATGGGCCACCAATCAGGGGGCCGTCCACGCTCACGGCGCTGACGAGATCTGCTATCGCCCATTCCTCAAGGCGCTGGGTATCGAACACCTCCGCTACGGCGCCGACCTCTACAAGGGGTTCCCGACGGACATGGTGGTCGCGGCCGCACATGCGCTGCTCGCCGGCGAGTGCAGATACGTCCTCGGTGTCAGAGCGCTGTACAACCTGAAAGGCGTGGACTACGCGACCTCGGCGTCACGGCAAGCCTGGGGTGACGATCAGTTCGTACAGCCATATGGCCTCGGGACCGTAGGAGCACGTTTTGCGACGCGAATCCGTCGGTACATGGAGCGCTGGGGCGTCTCCCGTCACGATCTCTTCGAGGTGATCGCGCTGTCGAGGCGCAACGCGGCCAGGAACCCCGTTGCCATCTGGCGCAACCGCCAAATTAGCCTCGATGAGTATCTCGATGCGCCGATGGTCGCGTCACCCCACTGCCTGTTCGACTGCGACATTCCCGTCTGCGGGGCCATGGCCTTCGTGATGTCCAGATCATCCGACGTGCCATCGGCTGCGGCGCCGGCATTTCTCAAAGGATGGAGTGGCCACCAGCGCCCGTGGGACGTCTTCGACGACAGCGGCGTGTCAGCGCAGGACGTCGATCAGTGTCAGCTCTACGACGGTTTCTCTTCCATGGTCTACGAGTGGCTGGAAGGATTCCGTTGGTGCGAAGAGGGACAAGCCTGGAAGTTCATCCGCGACGGCCACGCCGACGTCGACGGTTGCTTGCCGGTCAACACCTTCGGCGGGAGCCTCGGCGAAGGCCGGCTTCACGGCATGGGCCACGTCCGCGAAGGCTATCTGCAGACCGCCGGCAAAGCCGGTGAGCGACAACTATCTGCCAGCGACCACTGCCTCGTGCAGGTCGGCCCGTACGACTCTTCATCCTTCGTCCTGCTGTGCCGGGAACCATGAGACCGGCGGCCACGAACAGAAAGCTCCCGCCGTGGGCCACTGTCAAGCCGGTCTGCCCTGAGCAACGGGACGAAAGTCGGTATCGGAATACGGAGGGCGCCTATGCTTTCTCACGACGATAATGAAGCGCTTGTCAGAGTTGGGCCGGGGACGCCCATGGGCGAGCTCTTCCGCCTGTACTGGATCCCTTTTTTGCCGTCTCAGGATCTCGAGCCGGACGGCCAGCCGGTTCGCGTCAGGCTATTGGGTGAGGATCTGGTGGCGTTCCGGGACTCGGAAGGCCGCGTCGGCCTGGTGGACCACTCGTGTCCCCACAGAGGCGCGCCGCTGCAGTTCGGACGCAACGAAGAGTGCGGCCTGCGGTGTGTCTATCACGGCTGGAAGTTCGACGTTTCCGGCGCGGTGATGGACATGCCAGCAGAGCCGGAGCGCAGCCGGCTGAAGGAAAAGGTCCGCGTGAAGGCCTACCCGTGCGAGGAGCGAAACGGGGTGATCTGGACTCACATGGGCCGGGAAGAGGACCGGCCGCCTTTGCCGAACCTGGAGTGGAATCTCGTCCCTGAAGAAAACATCGAGCTCTCCCTGAGGGTGCAGGAGTGCAACTGGCTTCAGGCCCTTGAGGGCGAAATCGATTCAGCACACGCACCGATCCTGCACGGACGCATCGACTCCAAGGGCGCTGTGAACGAGTACTGGGCTGCGCGCCGAGATCTCCGGCCCTCCTTGGAATGCGTACGTCAGGACTTTGGTATGAGCATCGCGGCCCGCCGGGACTACGACGAACAGACCGCATACTGGCGTGTCAATCAGTTCCTGATGCCGTTCTACACCCTGGTTCCTCCATTCTCGAAATTCCCTGAGCTCAGCGGTCACGCCTGGGTCCCTATCGACGATGAGCACACGCTCTGCGTGATGTTCTCCTATCACCCCAGCGGGCCGATGTACGAGAAGACCCGGGAGATATTCCAAGAGGGCCATGACGGCCGTGAAACCGCCCATGCAAGCCGTCATGCGTTCGAACCGAAGAGCCCAATGGTGCCCTACGCCCAGTATTGGACCCGGTACAACCGGGAGAACGCCTACCAGTTTGACTACGACGCGCAGCAGACCAAGTGGTTCTGTGGGATGCCGGGCCTCTGGGTGCAGGACGCGGCGTGCCAGTCGGGTACCGCTCCCATCTACGACCGCACCCGGGAGCACCTTTCGGTGACCGATGCCGGGATCGCGATGACACGCCGGCTTCTTTTGGAGCGGCTCACTGCACTGCGTGATAAAGGAGAGAAGCCCACGCGATACGACGATCCCGACCTCTACATGGTGCGCTCGATAGCGGTGAAGCTGCCCAAGGATGCTTCATGGACCGAGGATGCCGCTCCCTTTATGGAAGCACGCCTCGGTGAGGGCTTCGGGTACGAACCATAGAGGAGACATCGTATGACGGAAACGACGCACCAGAAAGGCTCGTCCACGAACACCCCAGGCGGAGCTCTGTCAGGAATCAGAGTCCTCGAGATTTCCCACCAGGCGGGAGCTGTATGCGGGCGCGTGCTGGCAGATCTGGGTGCGGAGGTTGTGAAGCTGGAACCTCCGGGTGGGGAGCCCGCTCGGTCTTCCCATCCCTTGGTCGAGCTAGAGGATGGCAGCGAACAGAGCTGCTTCTGGCTGGCGTTTAACGTAAGCAAGCGCAGCGTCTGCATCGACCTGAGCTCAGACGCCGGACTCGGCGATTTTCGCAGCTTGGTCCAAGACGCTGACATCGCGGTCACGGACTTCCAGCGCCTGTCACTGCGGGAGAGTGACAGGTTGCAGGCAATCGCCCGCGATGCAAGCCCGCAGATTATCTGGCTGGACATTCTACCCTTCGGCAGAGGCGAGCCATTCGAGGACTACCCGGCTACCGACACAGTACTGCAGGCACTTGGGGGCCACCTCTTCCTGAACGGCGACGTCGACCGCCCTCCGGTGCGGATCGGTGTCCCTGTAGCGCTCGTTCAGGGCGGCGCCGAAGGCGCCTCCGGTGCACTGATGGCGTACTACCACCGGCTGCGCAGCGGGGTCGGGCAGCGGGTCGACGTTTCCATCCAGGAATGCATTGTCTGGACCCTGCTGAACTCGACCATGATCTGGCAGATTCTCGGGATGAACGAGGTGCGCGGGGGCGCGATCCGTAAGGAACGTGCGAACCGCTTCTACACGCGCCTCGTCTGGCCTTGCCGGGACGGCTATATCTTCTTCGGTCCGGTGGGCGGCGGCGGCGGCGTGGCGCGCCAGAAGTCGTATGACGCGTTGCTGAAATGGATGGCGGAAGACGGCTTCACCGATGAGATCCTCACCCGACACGACTGGAACGGCGAGGGGCAGTTCCGCATCCCCCAGGCTGACTACGACGCCGTCACGGAAGTCATTGCGCGTTTCATACGCACCAAGACCGAGGACGAGCTGATGTCCCGTGCCGTCAGGGATCGCATCCTTCTCGCTCCGGTCTCTTCCGTCAAGGCAGTCTTCGACAATCCCCACTTCCGCAGTCGGCACTTCTACGAGCCGCTGGAGGATCCGCTCCGCGGCACGAGCCTCGAGTACCCGTTCCGATGGGCGCGGCTGACCGAGACGCCGCTGAGGCAGCTGACGCCAGCGCCGTTGCCCGGACAGGATAATGAGCGGTTTCTCAATGCTGCCAAGCACCAATCACAGTAGAGCGTTGACGTCATGACTGACAGCATCTTCTCCGGACTCAAGGTCGCCGATTTCACCTGGGCCGCGGCCGGCCCGATCATCACCAAGCAGCTGGCCGACAACGGCGCGACTGTCATCAAGGTCGAGTCCCAACGTCACCCGGACAGCATCCGCCTCGGCGGACCCTTTATCGACGACAAGCCAGGCATCAATCGCAGCGGCTTCTTCGCGGATTTCCACAGCTCCAAACTCGGAATCGCCGTAAACATGGGACACGAGGAAGCCGCGCGCGTGATCACCCCGCTGATGCGGTGGGCGGATGTCGTCGCTGAGAGCTTCCGGCCGGGGATCATGGCGCGCTGGGGACTCGACTACGAGAGCCTGCGAAAGATCAATCCGCGGCTCATCATGCTGAGCTCGTCCCTGTACGGAGCCGATGGACCGTGGGCCTCTCACCCGGGCTACGGTGCCCAAGGCCAGGCACTCGCCGGCCTTCACTCGCTGACCGGCTGGCCCGACCGCGCGCCTGCCGTTCCCAAGGGGGCATACACAGATGCTGTCTCGCCACGTTACGGGGCAGCGGCGCTGGTTGCCGCACTCATCCATCGGGAGAGAACCGGCGAAGGGCAGCACATCCAGCTCTCTCAGATCGAGACCACCGTAGAGCTGCTCGCCCCCCAACTGCTTGAGTACCAGATCACCGGCGAGGTGCCACAGCGTAGCGGCAATGACAAGCCAGGCGCGCTGCTGCACGACGTCTACCCGTGCAAAGGCGAGGACCGGTGGATCGCAGTCGAGGTTGAAGATCGCGAGCAATGGCAGGGGCTCGTCGATGTGCTCTCTCGGCAGCGCTCGCAAACAGGCCAATCTCTAAGCATTAAAAACCCGAGCCGCGCGGGCAAGGACGAACTGGACGAAGCGGTCGCCGCCGTCACGCGAGACTGGGACGCGCAAGAACTGATGGCAGCTCTGCGCTCCGCAGGTGTTCCGGCAGGCGTCGCCTATAAAGCCTCGGATCTGCTGCCGGATGACGTGTTGCGCGCGCGAGGCCACTTCTGGCCGCTGCAGCACGAGGAGATGGGAACGCTGGAATACAACGGTCCGGCCTATCGCTTTGAGCACACGCCTCCGCGTCTTACGAGGGCGGCGCCGATGCTCGGCGAGCACACGGACGAGGCATTGCACGACCTACTGGGCTTCAGTCAGACGGAGATCGGTGAATTGCGTTCACTCGGCGTGCTCGAGTGAAACCCTGTGCCTGAACCCGCACCGGCTGGCTCCTGAGGGTAACCATGGCATCGCGGAACCTCACAAACAACAAGCTTGAAGCCACTGAGAACGGGGCCGAGGAAAGCCTTCCTTCCCACTCGGGCGAGTGGATCGAGGCATCAGGTGGCCAGGCCGCGCCGATCAGAATGCGCGTCAACCAGATGCGCTACGAGGCGGAGAGTGTACTGTCCGTGGAACTCGTCCCTATGGAGCAATCACAGCTGCCCGCGTTCTCCGCCGGCGCCCATATTGATGTCGATCTCGGAGAGGGGATCAGTCGTTCCTACTCGCTGATCAACAGTCAGAGTGAGACCAGCCGGTATGCGATCGCCGTAAACCGGAACCCCCAGAGTCGCGGGGGTTCACGCCTTGTGCACGAATCCCTCCGTGTCGGTGACAAAGTCAGCATCCGGCCCCCGCGCAACAACTTTCCGCTTAACGAGGACGCCAGTCATTCAATCCTGATTGCGGGGGGAATCGGCATCACGCCGCTACTCAGCATGATACGGCGCCTGGAGTCATTGGGTCAGTCGTGGGAACTCCATTATGCGGCCCGCACTCGCGGCGCGGCGGCCTTCGTTGACACGCTCCGGGCGCTGGCCGGCGACCGTCCGGAGAGAGTCCATCTTTATCTCTCCCGAGAGCCGGGTGGGAAGCGGCTCGACGTGGGGGCGTTCGCAAGACGGGCGAGTCGAGACGCCGATCTCTATTGCTGCGGTCCAGCCGCAATGCTTGCCAGCTTCGAGAGCGAAACAACCTCCTTGCCGAACTCTCGAGTCCATATCGAGCGGTTCTCATCCACCGAGAGCCCGTCACTGGAAGGGGGATTCGAGGTGATCCTCCAGCGCAGCAACCGCCGCATTCAGGTGCCGCCCGGGAAGACCGTCCTCGATGCACTGCTGGATGCAAACATCAACGTGGCCTTCTCCTGCGGCGAAGGTGTGTGTGGAACATGTGAGACCGCGGTGATCGCGGGCGAGCCGGACCACCGCGACGAGTTTCTGAGCAACGAAGAGAAGAGGTCGAACAAGACGATGATGATCTGCTGCTCCGGCTCGCATTCAGCGGAGCTGGTGTTGGATCTGTGACTGCGTCTCCAACCAGTCGATCCAAGGAGATGCCGTGAACTGGATGATCTGACCGTGGATCACGAAGGCGGCTAACTGGGCGCGAAAGACGCAGCCGCGGAGCGAGAGGCGCTTCCGCACCTGGCGCTTGGCAGGGATTGCGCCGAAACGGTCGCGCAAGAGGCGAAGTGCGCTGATCAATGTTTCCTACATAAAGACACACGATGAGGAGGAGTGGATATGCGTATCCTGAACAGTGAGAGTCGCCCTGTGTGGCGCCTGCCATGTAGCAGGCTTCTAAAGGCTGCACGGACGGGGACAGCTATCCTGGCCATTGCCGCAGTAACGGCGGGATTCGCTATCCCAAAGGCTGATGCGGCCGAACCCATCGGCCTAGCCGTGATTGCTCCGCTGCAGCACGCTCTCGGCAAAGCAATGGTCAATGCTGCCAAGATGGCAGTAGACGATGTAAACGAGACCGGCGGTGTGAATGGGCGACCACTGAAGCTGTTCGTCTTCGACGATCAGACCTCATCCACAAATGCCGTCCGCGCACTGCAAAAGGCAGTCCAGCAAAACCATGTGGTGGCCGGCGTTGGCGTGTGGATTAGCGAGGTCGCTCTGGCGGTTGAACCTTGGACCGGGCGCCTGAAGACCCCGTTCGTCGTGACGGGCGCCATTTCGCCGAAGATCAGCCGACGCGTTCACGAGCACTACAACAAGTTCCGCTACACGTTCACCAACAATCTGGACGGGGTCCAGCAGGCAAGGAACGTGTGCCTGTCGCTGCACAACGATGTCGTCAAACCGCACCATGCCACCCGGGCGGTGATCATGGCGGAGAATGCCGACTGGACCCAGGCGGTGGTGCATGAATACAAGAAATGTTTGCCCGAAGCAGGGCTAACGGTCGAGAAGACGGTGCGCTACTCTCTCGACACGAAGGACTTCAAGCCGATCTTCAACTCCGTCACGAGTGCGAATCCACAGGTCATCGCTGCCGCGACAGCTATCAACGGATTGCGGCCCATCGTGCAGTGGCACCAGAACCAGGTTCCGGCCTTGCTGACCGGCATTAACGCGCAGTCGGTTGAGGGAGATTTCTGGGACAAGACCAATGGTGCTACGAACGACGTGATGTCCGTTGTTGCCGGTTCCATCAATGGCATCCCGGTGACGGACAAGACGCGTGGGTTTTTCACGGCCTATAAGAGAGCCTACGGCACCCCGCCGCCGTTCACGGGGTACACGACGTACGACGCGGTGCACATGATTGCGAACGCAATCAAGCGGACGGGCAGCACTAAAGGGTCGGCGATTGTCGACCAGATGGAGGCCACCGACTACACGGGCGTCAATGGCCATTATCAGTTCCATGGAAAGAACGAGCCGAAAACGCACAGCGTTAAGTTCGGTAAACAGTACGTGACTGGGCTGTCATTCCAGTGGCAGGACGGCAAACAGGTTGCGACCTGGCCGTCGAAGTTCGCGCAAGGTCAAGCTGAGTTACCGGACTTCGTGAAAACCTCATTCAATCAGTAACGGACTGCGTCACCCCCTGTCGCGTCCAATGTGACGCGACAGGGGGCAAATCATTTCCAGAAGGGGGGTGTGCTGCAACATCAATTAACGTTGGGGGTTGTGTTCCACCTATAACGGAACTGCCTCGCCGGTCTTCCGCTGATTGAGGGTGGACTTGTCGTTCGCTCACTCCATCTCTGTTGCGCTCGCCAACAACCAAGTCGCCTCAAGGTGAAGGCGGGTTGATGCACTTCGTTCCGGCAGAACTGCAGGAAGAAATCAGTCAACCGGCCCAACAGCCGGTGACGATCGATCTTGGGATCGATACCGACCGGTGGGCTCGGCGGATCGGCTATGCGCTGGTTGCAGATTTGGCTTTCGCACCCACACCCAGCTGCATCAGGTCTTCCCCGATAATCAGCTGACCGGAGAAATCCTTCTGGGCACGAAGGAGGTTCTCCAGCGAGGCGTTGCCGGGAACGATGTGGGAAAGCACCAACGA